>ERZ795056.4175-NODE-4175-length-15055-cov-4.640933_pt1 | contig 15055 bp, 7 predicted proteins | sample MGYA00375140_ERZ795056 | MGnify/ENA primary metagenome ERZ795056 (study PRJEB30185, sample SAMN05720227) | activated sludge metagenome | isolation source: Anaerobic digester | place: USA | collected 2015-03-09 ...
GCTATTTTTACTTTCAAGTGTTCTTGTTGCCATTATTGCCGGAACATTACATCCGAATCCCATAAGCATAGGTACAAAAGATTTACCATGTAAGCCCATTTTATGCATTATTTTATCCATGATAAATGCTGCTCGCGAAAGGTATCCCGAATCCTCCATTAGTGATATGAAGAAGTACAGAATAAGAATATTTGGCAAAAATACTATAACTCCGCCAACGCCTCCAATAATACCATCAACGATGAGGTCTTTGAGCGGACTATCGCTCATTATATTTGCGATCCAATTGCCTAAAAGCGAGACTCCCGATTCAATCCATTCTTGCGGATATGCTCCAAGCGAAAAAGTGCACTCAAACATAATCCACATAAAGAGGAAGAAAATAGGGTAACCCCAGAATTTATGAGTTACTATAGGGTCGAGTATGCGTGTAAGTTTAAATGTTTCTTTTTTACCTTCAAGGTATGTCTCTGCCAATGCGCCGGCAATAAATCCGTATTTTGCATTTATAATTGCTGATTCACAATCTTCTTGAAGCTCTTCTTCTATATGTGGGCTTACTTTATCTCTAAAACTATAAAGCTCTTTTGCATTGTCGAGCGTTTTTAGATATTTATCAGCTTCTTTGTCTTTTTCCAATAATTTAATGGCAAAGAATCTACTCGCAACCTGACTTTCAAAGTTTCCGGCTTGTTTAATAAGTATATTTAACTTGTCAATTGCATCTTGTAAGTCGCCGCCATGATTAATATGTATATGTCGTACTGTTGGCTCTTTATTTTCATATACCTTAATAATAGTTTCGAATAAATTATTTAAGCCACTATCGCCACTAAAACCCTCGTTGGCTATGGTAGGAACAATAGGTACGCCAAGCATTTTTCCTAGAGTCTTATAATCGAGTTTTGCACCACTTTTTTCTAATTCATCATACATATTTAAGGCTATTACCATTGGAATATCCATATCAATAAGTTGAGTCGTTAGATATAAATTGCGTTCTAATGTAGATGCAGATACAATGTTGATAATAATATCAGGCATCTTTTCAAATATATGTTTGCGAACATATATTTCTTCCGGTGTATAGGCAGATAGAGAATATGTTCCGGGTAAATCGAACATATTAAATTTGTATCCTCCAAACGAAAAATGTCCTTCTTTTGCATCTACCGTAACTCCACTGTAATTACCTACATGTTCATGCGAGCCTGATGCGATATTAAACAATGATGTTTTACCGGAATTCGGATTACCAATTAAGGCAACATTAATTGTCTTACTCTTCTCTATTGCTATATGTTCCATTATTTGAACAGGTTCTTCTATGCCAATAGGAAGATCTTTATGCTCTTTTCTCTGTGCTTTTGCCTCTTCTTCACTTATGACCTCTACTAATGATGCCTCATTACGTCTTAATGATACCTCATAGTCCATCACCTTATATTTAATAGGGTCCTTTAGTGGAGCATTTAGTATAACCTCTACTTTCTTGCCCCGAATGAACCCCATTTCAATAATACGTTTTCTGAAATTTCCGGAACCAAGTACTTTGACTATAATTCCGGTCTTTCCTGTTTGTAAGTCTGATAGTTTCATATATTGTTTATTTTATTTTCTCTAATGTTATTAAAAATTCAAGCCAAAACGCAGTCCTAAAAGAATAGCTGTGTCTAAATGTGTTTCTGTCCCTTTGGGGTTAAATATACATTGAAAGTGCGGTTGCATGTAAATGTGATTTAGAAAACTAAATTTATAGCTAACTTCCAGATTAGTTTCGGCTTCTTTGTCTGACGAAAAATATGCCATGCACATAGCAATTGCAGCTTCATCGGCAGGTCGTTTCTTCCAGAATCCAGTGGCATGAGCTCCTACGCTGAAGTATACATCATTATAATTGTAAGCGGCTGGTGTCCATGATAATTGCGAAAATACGTGCATGCAGGCATCAGATGATGTGTGAAAAACTTCTTGTTCTAAACTTAAATACAAACCATAATTGTAGTTATCTGCATTGCTTAGTTGGTCAACATGCCACCAATTGTAGGCTCCTAATTTAATATTGGATTCTAAGCTTTTGAAAATACTATATGTAGATTGAACTTCAAAAATGCTAAATATACCATCGTATTTGCTGAATGACCAATTAACATTGTATGGATTTTCATCCCAATCTTTTTGAGTACCGTCAAATACGCCACCGGCTAACTGAAGGCCGTCTGTTACAGCATATTGTATTGTAAAACCTAAACCAGTCAATGGAAATATAGGAATAGGGTTGTTTGTGGAAATTGTTGAAGGTACTCCAAATGAACTATTCATAAATATGCCTGCATGGTCAGTTACCATAAAATCGCTATTCATGTCGATAAGTCCTAATTGTAGTCGGACTCGTTTTATTTGTTGAGCGTACCATAATTCAGATAGATATGTATGATTTCCGGCTTCAATATTATTAAATACCTGAAAGTCGCCAACCAAATCGGCACTAGGTGTTCCTCCGTGTGTGTTTTCAAGTTTTACTTTTAGAATGCCTCCCTTCCACCATTTTGCTCGGTCAGTGTGAAAACTAACTGCTATATCAGCCTTGCCCATGTAGGCAGCTCCTGTTTTTATACCTCCGTGTAAATTACCTATTACATCTCCAATATACATTGCTTCTAGCGTAAATGGCCCTGCTTCGTAAGCATTTGCAATGTGTGTAGTTATCAATATAAATTTGCAGATAATCGCAACTCTAAATACTTTTTTCATTTGTCTAAAATTATTTATTGATAGATTTGTTTTACACTGCAAATTTATGGGTGTTTAAAAAAAACTACAATCGCAATAATCTGTCAAATTTCAGGATGGTATATCCCATAAAGAAGGGATTTTATTTATATTAATGTGCGTTTTGATTTTGCTTTTCTTCCAAGCTATCTATATTGATAATGCCATTTAAGATAGCGTATATTGTAAGTCCTGCCAATGATTTTATTCTTGTCTTTTCGCAGATATTTTTTCGATGTGATATAACTGTGTGGGTTGATAAATATAATTTTTCAGCAACTTCTTTGTTTGATAATCCTTCAATAAGATATTTTAGTACGTCAATTTCACGTTGTGACAATACATTTTCACTTTTGTCTTTTTGTACGTGCTCTATGTTTTCATACTTTTCAACTAACGGAATTAATATATTGTCTTCAATATGTGAATGAATTTTTAGGTCGTATTCTAATTCGAACAAACAAGCAAGCATCTTTCGTCTAATATTCTGCTCATCCGTAAAGTTCAAGTATTTGATTAGTAACTCCTTAACACTGGATAAACTTTCATCAATATTATTATGGTGTTGCTTGTAAATTGTGACACTATAAGAAGAGTCAAGTGTTTGGTTTTGTGATAATGCTGTTATATAAGGGAATACAATATTATTTTCGTATTCAAAATGTTCAGTAAGTTCTTCAATATAGCTGTTTACAAAATCATTAAGTAGTTTGATACCCGAACTATTATTTGATACAGAAATCTGTTTTACATAGTTTTTTATCTGAGGTATCTTTTCGTTTAAATAATAGTTGTGGCAATTTTTAAGATAAGTAAGGATGCAGTTGATGTCGTTTTTGTCGAAATTTGGTATTTGAACAACTTGCATACCATCGTAAAGTGCTACAAAGGCAAGGTACAAATCGGCCTTGATATTATTTTCAGTGCAAAACTCTTTTACCGTTTTTCTTTGCACTACAAGTGGCATCCCCAAGTGTTCCATCAATAATACTTGGTTGAAATTGCCGGCAATAATGTCGGAAATATGCGTATCTTCCTTATATGCCATAATTTTATGTGGTAATAACGTATATTTACCTTGCAAATATACGGTATTTAGTAGATATGACAATCCCTTATTTTCGGGATTTTAATTCCATTCTATTAAATGCTGTAAATCGAGATTATTTATACAAAGTGTATATTTATTTTTTGCTCGTAAATATATTAGAAGTTTTCAGAATAATATTATTTATTGAATTCTTGTTCTGAAATACGATTATTGTTCATCGTTTTTTTATCATCAAGCATAAGTTCCGAAGCATCTAAGAAAATCTCGTATGTTGGGAGATGCCACACTTCATGTTTTTTTCCATCAATAATTCTATCAGCTTGTTTTGCGCGAGTGAAATCCATTAGGTCTTTGCTCTTTTCAAAGTGTTGGTTGATGAAGAATTTGCCAATGCATCCTGTGCTATCGTTTTTTTCTCTATAGTCCTTGCCGTATGCTATTTTAATGTAGTAAACATCCTCAGGAATTTGTCTCATTTCATAGCTTTCGTTACTTTTTACATAGACAGAGCGAATGCATACGTCTTTCGGTTCGCCTATTCGCATCAATCTTACAATTACATCTGTATTTGCACCTACTTTAATTCGCAGAAAATTATTTAAACTATCTGAATATTCAGGGCTTGTCTGAGAACAATCGGGAGTAATTCCTGATTCGTACGAAGTAGTGCTCCATTCTGTAAACTCTTGTGCATTAATGTTGCATATTGAGATTAATAGTGCAATTAATAATGATTTAAGACGCATTTTATATTGATAATTAAGTTTAAATAATATCTCTGTCGGTTATTTTGATACACAGACAAAAATAGTTAATATTATCAATAAATATATTCATCTTCCTGTATTAAAGGAATTTTTTTGAACATTTTTAAAGTGTCATTGATAACATAACGCAAGTTTAGAGCGATGTAGTATGTTTATTTGCCGAATATAGATTTCAGTTTCTTTTTTTGCTTGTAATTCTTTATGCCATCAAGTCTAAATTGTGCAATTACTTGCTGTTGTGTGCTGAAGGTACCGTCAGCTACATGAAAATTGGCTGACAAATAGCAATTTACGAAACTATTATTGAAGATGTATACAAATACTTCTGTACGATTATAAAATCGCGCAACATAAAATGGGTCACTCTGGTTCAGAAGTGATTTTTGTGTTGGGTACAAAGGGTTTTGTGATTCTCCATAATATGTAGTATTCTTTAACCCAAGCATGCGCCATCTTAAAAATATCTCTAAATTTCCTCCTTGTGGTATGTAATTTAATCCGGCTTCTCTATCTCTTTGAATGCCAAGTAAGTATCCGGCTCTTATCGAAAATGAATCGAGAGGGGTTACGTTTCCTAAGTTTACTCCTATATACGGGTTAATTAAAATATCATCGCAAACACCTATGTGAGGAGCCGGAGGTGCATAATTTGCTAAGTGATTCATCTGTGCAAATCCACCTACAAAAAGTACTTTGTATTCGTATCTTCCATTAAGTACAATTCTAAAAGCCTCGCGTGTTGTTGAGCTCCACATTCCTCGCCAATCGCACATTAATTCGACAAATCCTTGCTTTGATTCATACTGAAAGAGTGCGCCTTGTATATTTGGATGGTAATATGCTATAGAGTCGTACATAAGGTAATCAGGCAAAGTCTCGATCCTTTTATAGAATGGGAGTAATCCGAGATGCACTGAAAAGCCTGATTTTTTATATTGATAATAAAGTGTTGGTAAAATTTTAGCATCTCTGTAATCGGCTCCAATTGGTTGTATGTAACTTGCTCCAGCCATAAGTTTATGGTCACCAACTATGCTATCGGATATGCCAACTCCGATTTCGGGTGATAGCCTAGCTCCAAATAATGTTTGACTTCGTTGATAAGGGTATCCGTCGTATTCTCTGTTGTCGAAGTAAAATAGGAAGTCTAGGTCGTACAAAAATTTTACAGGTAATTTCGCATCAACCGAGATTAATGTTATTAGCAGATATAGTAATATAAAACCTGTTCGTTTCATAGGGTACAAAGATAGTGCAAGCCGAGAGCAAATGAAAATTTATTTTCGTTTGCCGAGGCGCAGCCTATCTTCATGAAAACCAGATTAAAGATAGTGCAAGCCGAGAGCAAATGAAAATTTATTTTCGTTTGCCGAGGCGCAGCCTATCTTCATGAAAACCAGATTAAAGATAGTGCAAGCCGAGTGCAAATGAAAATTTATTTTCGTTTGCCGAGGCGCAGCCTATCTTCAAGAAAAATATACCAAATTACTTACTCGTATTTGTTCTGGTGAACACTCTTAACTGCGCGTCCGGATGGATCAATCATTTGTTTAAATGCTGCATCCCATTCAATTGCAGTAGGTGTACTGCAAGCTACTGATGGTAATGATGGAACGCATTTTGCAGCCGATTCTGATGGGAATAATTCAGCAAAGATTGTTCTATAGTAGTATTCCTCTTTAGTCATAGGTGGATTAATCGGGAATTTTTCTGCAGCATTCGCCATTTGTTCGTCTGATACTAGTTTTGATGTCATTTCGCGCAAGGTATCGATCCAACTATAACCGACACCATCTGAGAATTGCTCTTTTTGACGCCACGTAATACTTTCAGGCAAGTAATCTTCAAATGCTTTACGTAAAATCCATTTTTCCATTTTACCATCTGTAGCCATTTTGTCTTTAGGATTCAAATTCATTGCAAAATCTAAAAATTCTTTATCCAAAAAAGGAACACGTCCTTCAACACCCCACGCCGCTAATGATTTATTTGCACGTAAGCAGTCATACATATGCAACATACCTATTTTAAGAACGGTTTCTTTGTGAAATTCTTCGGCATTGGGAGCTTTATGAAAATAAAGGTATCCGCCAAAAATTTCATCTGCACCTTCGCCGGATAGTACCATCTTAACTCCCATAGATTTTATAACACGTGCTAATAAATACATTGGGGTAGAAGCTCTTACTGTAGTTACATCATAAGTCTCTATATGATATATTACGTCGGATATAGTATCTAGTCCTTCTTGCACGGTAAAATTGACTTCGTGGTGTATTGTGCCTATATGTTCCGCAACTTTTCGCGCTGCAGCTAAGTCAGGAGAACCTACAAGTCCAACAGCAAAAGAGTGTAGTTGTGGCCACCATGCATCTGATACATTACCCGACTCAATTCGTTTTGCAGCATATTTCTTTGCGATAGCCGAAATTATAGAAGAATCCAATCCGCCCGAAAGTAACACTCCATAAGGAACGTCAGTCATTAATTGACGCGATACCGCATCTTCTAATGCGGATTTTAGCATGTCTATTGAAGAATTATTGTTCTTAACGGATTCGTAATTAGTCCACTCACGTTTATACCATATCTTAGGTTTCTTATCAGGACTATATAAATATTGTCCGGGCAAAAATTCTTCTATCTTGCAACATTGACCTTCTAACGCTTTTAACTCCGAAGCTACATAATACACTCCATCTTTATCCCATCCTTGATATAGTGGGATAATGCCAATATGATCACGCCCAATCATATAGACGTTTTTTTCAACATCGTACAATGCAAAAGCAAAAATACCACTTAGATCTTCCATGAAATTAGGCCCCTTTTTACTATATAAGGCTAATATAACTTCACAGTCCGATTTTGTGAGAAATTCGTATTGTCCAGCAAATTGTTTTCGAATATCCTGATGATTGTATATCTCTCCATTAACAGCAAGTACTAGTTTGCCGTCTTTACTATATAAAGGCTGTTTGCCTGATATGGGGTCAACAATTGATAAACGCTCATGAGCCAATATTGCGTTTTCATTTGAGTATATTCCTGACCAATCAGGTCCTCTGTGTCTTATCTTTTTCGACATTTTTAATACCTGTGTCCTTAATTCGGGTACAGGCTGTTTTATTTCAAATGCACATACAATTCCGCACATAGTAGTAATTAATTAATGGTTATAAGATTCAAGTACCTGAATAGTACTTATTTTATCAAGAATTTATCTATTTCGGCTGCAGCTTTTCGTCCTGCTGCAATAGCACGTACTACCAAACTTGATCCTGTATTTACGTCTCCTGCTGCAAACACTTTTGGTATAGAGGTTTGTTGGTTCGCATTTGTGGCGACATTACCGCGTTCATCATATTTAAGCCCCATTTCATTAAGTAAGCCTTCATGTTTTGGTTGTGTAAATCCCATTGAAAGCAATACCAATTCAACTTCTAATGTTTCTATTTTACCTGTTTTATTCATTATAGCACGTCCTCCATCAGGGCTAGGTAACCATTCGACTTCTTCTACTTCTACTGCAGTTAATTTACCATTTTTCCCAATAAACTTATTTGTAGTAAGGCACCATCGACGTTCGCATCCTTCTTGTTGTGAACTTGATGTCCTTAATATATTAGGCCAGTTAGGCCATGGAGTCGCAGAATTTTCTCTTTCGGGAGGCATCGGCATAATTTCGATTTGTGTAACACTTTTAGCTCCTTGACGTATTGAAGTGCCTACACAATCCGAACCCGTATCACCACCACCTATAACCAATACACGCTTGCCATGTGCAGTTAAGAAATTATTAGAATCAATGTGTTTGCCCGAAATTATTCTATTTTGTTGCTGTAATAATTCTAATGCAAAATGCACTCCCTCTAAATCTCTTCCTTCTATAGGCAAATCTCGAGCTTGTTCGGCACCCAAACATAAACATATAGCATCAAAATTGGAAAATATTTTCTCAGTAGGATAATCAATACCGACTTTAACTCCTGTCTTAAATGTTATACCTTCTGCCTTAAGTATATTTAAACGTCTGTCAATTACTTTTTTGTTTAGCTTAAAATCAGGAATACCAAATCGAAGCAATCCGCCGACAGCTTCATTCTTTTCAAATAACACAACAGTATGTCCTGATTTATTAAGTTGATCAGCAGCTGCCATTCCAGAAGGTCCTCCACCAATAACTGCAATATTCTTTCCTGTACGTTTCTTAGGTGGCATAGGTATAATATAACCTTCATTAAAAGCATGTTCAATTACTGCCGCTTCATTCTCACGGCATGTAACAGCTAGATTTATACTATGATTTAAAACACAGGCATTCTCGCATAAAGCGGGGCAAATACGTCCTGTAAATTCAGGGAAGTTATTAGTGCTTTGCAGTAATTCTGCAGCCTCTCTTATCAAACCTTTATATAATAAATTTTGCCATTCAGGGTTTATATTGCCTAGTGGGCATGCCCAATGACAAAATGGTACGCCACAATCCATACAGCGTGACGCTTGTAACTTTCTGTCTTCAGAATTTAAAGTCTGCTCAACTTCACCGAAGTCATACTTACGTTCGTTAATAGGACGATATCCTGCCTCTTTACGATCTATACTTAAAAATGCTTTTGGATTTCCCATTATAGATGATTTTTTTGTCTATTAATAATCATATTCCACTTGAGCTATTTTCTTTTTTATAGCTTCAATTTTTTCATCATGAAGTACTTTTTTATATTCGATAGGAGTTATCTTTATAAAGTGTCGTAAATACTCATCCCAATTGTCAAGGATACGTTTGGCTAATGGGCTGTTTGTTAATTTATAATGATTCTTAATCAAAGATTGTAACTCTATTTTGTCCGAATTGTCCTCAATTAATGATAATTCTACCATTTCCATATTACAGAAGTAATCGAAATTACCTTCTATGTCAAGAACGTATGCAATACCTCCACTCATACCTGCTGCGAAATTTCGTCCTGTAGGGCCAAGTACCACAGTACGTCCGCCTGTCATATACTCACAGCAATGGTCACCGACACCTTCAACTACAGCAATAGCTCCTGAATTTCTAACACAGAAACGTTCGCCAACACATCCGTTTATGTATACTTCACCTGCTGTAGCACCGTATAAAGATGTATTACCTGCAATTATATTTTTCTCGGGCTCAAAATTGCTATTTTTTGCCGGGACTAACGAGATAATACCACCTGACAAACCTTTTCCTAAATAATCATTAGATTCTCCTTCTAATCTAAAACTTATTCCGTGTGTTAAGAATGAGCCAAAACTTTGTCCTGCCGAACCTTCAAAAGTATAGCGGATAGTATTTTTAGCTAAACCTGCATCTCCATAACGCCTCGCAATTTCGCCCGAAAGCATTGCACCAACTGTTCTATCTGTATTACGAACCTTAAATGTTTTATCTACACTTAAATGTGATTCAATTGCAGATTTTGCTTCGGCAATTAATCTTATATCAAGAACGTTTTCAATTTTATGATTTTGTTCTTTAACCATGTGAAAATCATTCTTTTCGGCTTCTTTTGGTAATCTAATAAGTTTTTTCAGATTTATCTTTTTAGCTTTTTCATTAACTTGAGTAGGTACAAATTCTAATAGTTCGCTATGTCCTACAATATCTTCAAGTTTAGTATAACCCATGGCAGCTAAATGCTCTCTAACTTCTTCTGCTAGGAAATTGAAATAGTTTACAAGATATTCATATCTGCCGATAAATCGTTTACGAAGTTCCTCGCTTTGTGTTGCAATTCCCATCGGACAAGTATTTAAGTGGCATTTACGCATCATAACACAACCTAATACAATAAGTGCAGAACTTGCAAATCCAAACTCTTCAGCACCCAATAGGGCCGCTGTAATAATATCCTTACCGGTCTTTAATTGTCCATCAGCCTGTATGCGCACCTGTCCGCGTAAGTTGTTCATTACCAAAGTTTTTTGAGCCTCTGCAAGACCTAGTTCTATTGGTAAACCGGCATATTTAATAGAACTAGCCGGACTAGCTCCTGTACCACCCTCACCACCTGATATTAGTATCATATCCGCTTTGGCCTTAGCAACACCTGCTGCGATAGTTCCAACACCTGCCTCAGATACTAATTTTACGCTAATGCGAGCACTAGGATTTATGTTTTTTAGATCAAAAATTAATTGTGCCAAATCCTCAATAGAATATATATCGTGATGAGGTGGAGGTGAAATAAGTGAAATTCCCGGAATAGAATGTCTTGTTTGTGCAATAATTTTATCAACTTTAAAGCCTGGTAATTGTCCACCTTCTCCAGGTTTTGCTCCTTGTGCAATCTTAATTTGTAATTCATCTGCATTAACCAGATATTCTGCTGTAACTCCAAAACGTCCTGATGCGATCTGCTTAATCGCACTTCTACGATTCAATCCGTCTTTACTTATCTTGAAACGAGCCGGGTCTTCACCACCTTCACCTGTATTGCTTTTACCTCCAATAGTATTCATAGCAATTGCAATAGCTTCGTGAGCTTCCTTACTTATAGAACCGAATGACATGGCACCTGTCACAAAACGTTTTGTTATTTCTGATGCCGGTTCAACATTAGAGATATCAATAGGCTTACGGTCTGATTTATATTGAATCATGTTACGTAAGAAAATAGGTTCTTGTTTAAAATCTATAGAATCTGTATATTCTTTAAACTTTTTGAAACTACCAAGGCGTGTTGCAATTTGTAACATTGAAATTGTTTCAGGGTTCCAAGCATGAAACTCACCTGTCTTACGATAGGCATATAAGCCGAGATTATCCATCAATTTACTTTCATTGAAATTATCTCCAAATCCAAGTTGATGAGCATTTATAGCTTCATCTTGTATATCATGAATGTCGATTCCTCCTATTTCAGAGATAGTACCTCTAAAATATTTTTCAATAACAGACTGACTTATACCTAAAGCTTCAAAGATTTGTGCTCCACGGTAACTCCTTATTGTTGAGATTCCCATTTTAGACATAACTTTGAGTAAGCCTTTGTTTACAGCTTTGATATAATTTTTTTCTGCAGTATGTAAATCTAATTGTAACTCATTATCTTTTACTAACTTGTCTATTGATGCAAATACCATGTAAGGATTTACCGCAGTAGCTCCATATCCAAATAATAAGGCGAAGTGCATTATTTCGCGAGGCTCTGCAGATTCTACCACTATAGCAATCTGCATACGCTTACGTTTTTCAATTAAGTAATGATGCACAGCAGAAACAGCCAATAAAGAAGGAATAGCTACATGTTTTTTGTCAACGCCTCTATCACTTAATATTATATAATTGTATTCATCAATTACGGCTTGTTCTGATTTTTGACATAATTCGTCTAAAGCTGATTCCAATGCATTAACACCTTTCTCCGGTTCAAACAACATTGGTAATGTCAGCGTCTTAAATCCTTTGTATATTAAATTCTGTAATATGTCAAACTGTCTATTGCTCAATATAGGGCTCTCTAATTTTACCATTTTACAGAGTTTTGGTGAAGGCACTAATAGGTTGCCTTCCTGAGCACCAATATACAATCTTAATGACATTACTAATTCTTCTCGAATAGGATCGATAGGAGGGTTGGTTACTTGCGCGAATAATTGACGAAAGTACGAGAACAAGCGTTGAGGTTTGTTTGATAATACTGCAAGTGGTGTATCATTACCCATTGATGATGTTGGCTCCTTACCATCCTGTACCATTGGAATAATAAGTTTTTCAAAATCTTCTTTGTAATATCCGAAAGCGCGAAGTAAGCGATAATAATTTTCAACTTCATATTTAGCTGTTCTACCCGTTGATATTTTATCAAGTTCAATTCTATTCTTAGATAACCATTCACTATATGGATATGCTTTTGCTAATTCATCTTTTAGTAGAGCATCTGAATAAATTTCGCCCTTTTCAGTATCAATTAGTAAAATCTTACCAGGTTTAAGACGCCCTTTTTCTTTTATGTCATCAGGATCAATTTCTAAAACACCTGCTTCTGATGCAATAATTATAGTGTCTTTTTTTGTGATAGTATACCTTGCAGGACGCAATCCGTTACGATCAAGCATGCCTCCGGCGTATCTTCCGTCACTAAACAATATAGCTGCCGGTCCATCCCATGGTTCCATTATAATAGAATGATATTCATAGAATGATTTTAAACAATTACTGATTGGATTTTTGTCATTCCAACTTTCAGGAACAAGCATAGACAAGGCATGGGGTATGCTTTTACCCGTCATTAAAAGGAACTCCAAAACATTATCTAATGATGCGCTATCGCTCATATATGGTTGAACTATAGGATACATATCATCCATGTTACCTAACTTATCGCATTGCATAATACTTTCGCGTGCCTCCATCCAGAATCGATTACCTTTTATAGTGTTAATTTCTCCATTATGGCCAAGTAAGCGAAATGGTTGAGCTAAATCCCATGTGGGGAATGTGTTAGTACTAAATCTAGAATGTACTAAAGCCAAACCTGATGTATAATATGGACTTGTTAAGTCAGGGAAGTATTCACGAAGTTGTAATGAAGTTAACATCCCTTTGTAAACTATACGTTTCGATGATAAACTAACGATGTAAAAATTGCGTTTTTGACTTAAATTAGACTTTAGTGCGACTTTCTCTATTTTTTTGCGAATAACATAAAGTTTTAGTTCAAGCTTATCCTGATCTGCTTCCCCTGTGATAAATATTTGTTTAATATTAGGCTCATTCGAGCGCGATATTTCGCCCAAAATATCACTATTTGTAGGGACATCGCGTACAGCCAACATTTTTAATCCTTCATTTTCTACAATAGTATTTATAATGTTAATACAAACAGCCGTCTCGTCCTTTTCTTTAGGAAAAAATACTAATCCGGTACCATATGTTCCTTTTTCAGGTACAGGTATACCTTGTAGTAAAATGAATTCATGTGGGATTTGTGTTAGAATACCAGCACCATCTCCGGTCTTATTGTCAGCACTTTCAGCTCCGCGATGCAACATATTTTCCAATATCTGAAGACCTTTTTCTACTATGTCATGCGTTTTAGCACCATGTACGTGAGCGATCAACCCTACACCGCAGGCGTCATGCTCAAATTCGGGTCTGTATAGATCATGTCCCTTCGTATCCATCTTATTTATTTTTTCAAAAAAAATATGCAAAAGTTTATTAATGCATGGCTTTTGCCTAAATTTTGTTATTTATTTAATGCAAAATTAGACATTTTGATATTTTGCTAGTTCAAAATATACATCTATTTGATATGTAAAATACCAAATATAACATTATGTAGTAAATTGTGCATAATAAACTACAAATTGTAAACAAATAATGTGTATTTGCTTACAATTTGTATATTGATATGAAAATAAACCAGCTAGATTGTAATATTTTATATTACTTTATTGTAGATGCTTATTGATTTCCTGCTCAGTCAATACATATGAAATACGTTTTCCATCAGGAGTATAGACTTGGTCTGAGCATTGTTTTAAAGAATTCATAATATATGATGCATCTTCTGTAGAAATAGTATTTCCCTTTCTTGTTGATATGTGTTTTGCCATATCTAATGCAATAGTTTTATGTAAATCTTCAGCCAAGGCGTTTGGGCTTTCGTTAGCTGCTGTTATTGTATCGTGTATTAATTGAATTGGATTGCAATCTTCCATTTGAGAAGGAACACCGATTATCTGGTATGCGTTTTTCCCAAAGTCTTCAATTATAAATCCTATAGAGCATAAGTCTTCACGTATTTCAGAAAACATACTATTTTCTATCGTTGACAACTCTAAAATTTCAGGGAATAATAATTTCTGTGATGCGCTATGATTTTTAGTCATAGCACTAACAAAATTTTCGTATAAAATACGTATATGCGCACGTTGATGATTGGTAATCTTTATTCCATTAACATCTGATTGAATTAAATATTTACCAAACAATTGAAAACCTGAAAACTTAGTATTTGCGTTTTCTTTGTAATCAAGACTATATTGCCTATCATCATCATCGCTTGTTTCTATTTTAGTTTCAATCTTGTGGTCAAGATGGTTAATTTCATACAATTTGTCCCAACTATCAATATTTTTTTTTGAAGAGTACGAACTTTCGCTATTTGTATTTGCAAAAGGATTATATTGTGGGTTGTATGATATTTTTGGAGGAGCAACATGTTCAATATCTGAATTTAATATTGGTATAGATGGTGCATCGTCTTGGTCAAAATTGATAGATGGAATCACGTTCGCTTTACCAAGGGCTTCTTTAATAACTGCAGTTATGATTGGAAAAATTGATGATTCGTCTTCAAATTTGACCTCTGTTTTAGTAGGGTGTATATTAACATCGATTTTTGATGGATCAACATCAAAATAAATAAAATATGATGCTTTCTGGTCGTGGGGTAAGATTTTTTCGTAAGCAATACTTACAGCC
>ERZ795056.4181-NODE-4181-length-15048-cov-27.468018_pt1 | contig 15048 bp, 11 predicted proteins | sample MGYA00375140_ERZ795056 | MGnify/ENA primary metagenome ERZ795056 (study PRJEB30185, sample SAMN05720227) | activated sludge metagenome | isolation source: Anaerobic digester | place: USA | collected 2015-03-09 ...
GCATTGTCGCCGCTGCAGCCCATGCCGGTGTCAAAAGTGCCATGCACCGACGACATCAGCTTGGCGTCTTTGTCGTCGTACGAGGTGCGCTTAAACTCGTGCTTGAAATACCAGTAGACCGAGCCGGTGTTGTCGTAGACGCGCTGGGCCGTCATGTCGGTCGACATGCCACCTTCTTTGAACAGCAGCGTGCCAGGCAGCTCGTCTCCGGTCTTAAGGCAGGTCTTCTTGAGATCGTAAATCTCGCGCGCCAGGGCGGTGTAAATCAGCGGGTGACGAGCGACCACTGCGCCCGACGTCGCGCTGACAAAGATCTGCTCCAGCGTGCGGCCCGATTCGGATTCGCCACCAGCGATCGCAGCGGACTTGCTGCCGGCACGCAGGTACTCGACCTTGGCTTGGTAGACATGCACGGGCACTTCGCCGGGGCCGATGTAGATCGCAGGGCTTGGTGCGGTGTGAACCTTGACGCTGCCTGGAGCCGCCAAGTCAGCCAGAGCGCTGTCGATCAGCACCCGCCCATCCACTGCTGGAGCCGCCGCCAAAGCCAGCGCGGGCTGCAGGTGACCGTGCAGACCCTCCACCGCGCCGTCTTTGCCAAGCTGTACCACCAGCTCGCGACCGATCACGGGGACGCCCTGATGCAGCTGCTGCAGCTTGATAAAGCGCACGCCGTTTTCGTCGGTGCGATCGCTCAGGACCGTTAGGTCGGTACCGGCGGCCAAGCGAAAGCTCGAAGCCAGCGCGCCCTGCGTGAGCAGCGCGGTAACCTCACTGGCCGAGCGCACCGTCTGCTCCATGCGACCCGAGAGGTAGCGCGGCGTACCGTCACTGCCCAACGTGGCCTCATCAAAGCCCAGCGCCGTAAATGCGCCCCCGCGATTGTGTGACAGAGTCGCATCCGGGCCACAGCTGGCCAGCCCGAGCAGGCCCAGCGACAGCGTTCCCCAGAGGTAAGCAGAGCGCCACGCGCGCGGACGCCCCGAGCTTGCAGAGTAGTTTTTGTTTTTTGCCATCATCAAAATCTCCTTACTTGGTAAAGGCCGCAGGGGCAATTTGGGCCTGAGCCTAGCGAAAATAAGCGGCGATTGTGGGGCTTTCTCATCTAAGCGTGGCCAGCGTGGAGTGGAGCCTTGCGATGACTGGGCAAAATCTGTACGAGTGGACCTATGTCTGCTCGCTGTCAAAGCTGTCACGCGCCTGTCTCTCCCGGCACTGAGATCTGTATGCACTGTCGTACGGCGCAGGTGGTGCGGCTGGACATCGACCCCGCCCAGGTTGCTCCATCGCGTCCGCCGGTAGACCGCACGGATACAGACCCAGCCCCGGCAGCTCCCAGCAGTCAAAGCCACAACGCGGCTGCCGACAGCGAAGTGCCGTGGTGTGGACGCAGCCAGGAGCTGCAGGACCTGCTGACGACGGCGGAACAAGGTCTATCGGTCTCGCAGCTGCGCTGCTTTTTGCTGCTTGGTGGTCCAGGCGTCGGCAAGAGCCGCCTGCTGCGCGAGTTTGGACGACTGATGGTGCGCCACCTGGGCGTGCCCAAAGAGCGCGTCCTACACGCCAGCATGCCCGGCGAGGGCGCCTCCCCAACCAGCGTCTTTGCCGAGCTAATCCAAAAGCGCTGCGGCATCACGAGCAACGAGCTGGCCCCATCCGCGCGCGACAAGCTGCTACGACTAAGTCGCACGCTTTTGCCCGCCGTGCGCGCCACCGAAGTCGCCCATCTTTTAGGCGAGCTGCTGCAGATCCCGTTTCCCGACAGCCCGGTCGCGCAGCCTGGTCAGCCCGGCCAGCGCTCCGAGCCACGAACCTTTGGCGCCATCAAGCGCTTCCTGAGTGCCGATGCCCGACGCGCGCCGCTGGTGCTGCTCCTTGACGAGATGGAGCACGCCACGCCCGAGACGATGACGCTTCTGCACTATCTGCTCGACGGTCTGTATGACCTGCCGGTGATCATCGGAGTCGCCGCCCGCCCAGAGTTTGTGGACACCCATCCCGACTTTGGCACCACGCTGGTCACGCCCAAGCGCCTAGAGCTGCTGCCGCTGCCCACCGAGGATGCGCTAGAGCTACTCGGGGCCGTGGTGGGTTCGGACCCGGAGGAGCTGCCCGAGCCGCTGCTGCGCCACATTACCGATTCAGCGGACAGCTCTCCACGTGCCGTGGTCGAGCTGGTGCGACTGCTGGTCGAGACGCAAGTGCTGTCCTGGGTGCCAGCGTCGGAACACCACGACCCCAGCGGTGCGTTAAACCCGAGCAGCGTTAGCAACGGCGACCTGCTTCCGCAGTGGCAGCTTTCGCGCCTAACCGAAGCCGAGCTGCCCGGCAGCTTTGATGGACTGGTGGCGGCACGCCTGCTGGCGATGGAACCGACGGTGCGCCGCGTGCTGGAGCGAGCTTCGATCTGCGGCGAGCGCTTTCACCTGGGTGCCGTCCAGATGCTGGAGCGCTGCGATAACGCCCAGCTTGGCGAGCCAGCCGACGAGTCCGCAACAGGCCATGGCGACCTAGACGGCCCCCCACTTCACGGTGCCGTCGAGCACGATCCGCTCTCTGCCGATGCGCTGCAGCAAGAGTCGTTAGAGTTGGTCTTAAGCCAGCTTATCGGCCAAGGTGTCGTGCAGCTTCTGCCCAGCAGCCAAGTGCGCGGCGACCACGAGTACCGCTTCGCCTATCCCCCGTGGCAGAGCACCATCTATAACGGCATCGACCCAGCGCTGCGCAGGCGCTATCACCACCTGATGTCGCAGTGGCTGACTCTGGGCCCCGACGCTGAGCGGCAAGAAGTACAAGAGTCGATTGCCCGCCACCTGGAGCGCGCCGGTCGCGGCTCGCAGGCGACGACGCACTACCGACGGGCCGCCGAGCTGGCGATCGCACGCGGACGAGCGACCCGTGCCCCGCGACTGCTGCTGCGCGCCATCGCGTGCCTGGACCCATCCGAGCTGGGACATCGCCTGGAGCTGTGGCAGGCACTCACCGAAGTGATGATCAAGCTGGGCGATCTGGATGGCGCGCGACAGCCCTGCGAGAAAGTGATTCGGCTGGCCTACGTGCTGGCCGCCCGCAATCGAGCCGCCTCCGCGCAGTTTGTGCTGGGGCAGCTGCTGCGACAAAAAGGCGATCCAGGCCGCGCCACCGAACACCTGACGCAAGCGCTGGCGCTATTTCAGCAGATTGGCGATCAGGCCGGCCTGGCCGATGTCCTCGACGAGCTGGGGCAGGTGCTGTGGCAGCTTGGCCGGACGCAGGAAGCCCTGGATCACATCCATCGCGGGCTAGAGCTGCGGCGGCGACTGGGCATCCGTCCGCGCGTGGCGGCGTCGCTGCTCCACCTGGGACTGATCCAGATGCATCGCGGCCAGCTCGATCCAGCGCTGGCTTGTTTTGATGAGGCACTGCGCAAAGCCGACGGAGATCAGGCCATGCTCAGCGCGGCCCTGGAGGCTCAGGGCATGGTGGCGCTGATTCGCGGCGATGTGCAGCAGGCGCGCAGCCGCTTTGAAGAGGCGCTGACGCTGTGCGAGCCGCTGGGGAAGTCGCCGCTGCTGGCCTCGATCCTGTGTCACCTGGGCGAGGCGCTGAGCGTCGAAGGCATGCTTGGGGAAGCCGAGTCGCGCCTGCATCAAGCGCGCGAGCTGGCCCACCGACTGTCCGACCGGCGCGCCCTGTCCGAGATCAAGCGCCTGCTGGGCGTCATCTGTCTGCGGCGCGGCGATCAACCCGGAGCGCTGTCGTACTGTCAAAAGGCACTGGACCAAGCGCAGCAGACCGGTCTGCGCCACGAGATCAGCCGCGCCCTGCTGTCTCTGGGTGAGGCCCACGCCGCCACCTTGTTCGATGTCTCCAGCGAGGGCGAGCATCCAGCCTGGGACTGCTTCCGCCGAGCGGTGGCGCTACTGCGTGAAGTCGGCGACGAAGCCGAGCTGGCGCTGGCCCTGTCCGCCCTGGGTCGTCACTTGATCGAGCGCGGTCGCGTGGGTCCGGGCCGGGCGACGCTGCGCGAAGCAATGCAGCTTGGGATCCAGCTGCGCATGCGACTCGCCGATGATCTGCAGGCCGTACTCTCCGAGCTGTGAGCGCTTTTTAGGAATGTTGTCGGGGGTGACGTGACCAGGGTTATGTTACCGCTCATGGCTCACACCACCGCTTCCTCCGCGCCTTCCCAGTCCGCGCTGTCGCTGCCCAGCTTTCCCGACACGTTCAACATGGCCGACTACTTCCTCGACCAGCGGCTGCACGAAGGACAGGGATCACGCACCGCCATCATCGACGACCAAGGCCGCTACACCTACGCCGAGCTGCACCAGATGGCCGAGCACCTGGCGGGCGCGCTCTGGGACGAAGGCCTGCGGGTCGAAGACCGCGTCCTCATCGGCCTGTTTGACTGCGTGGAGTTTGCCGCCAGCTTCTTTGGCATCCTCAAGGCTGGTGCCGTCGTCACGATGTGCAACCCCGAGCTGCCCGCCCCCGACTACAGCCACTACCTGCGCTACACCCGCTGCCGAGCGCTCATTGCCGATGCCAGCCTGCTCGCACGCATCCCCGACGAGCTGGCCGACTGCGACTGCCTGCGACTGATCATCGTGGTGGGAGCGCTTCAAGCGCCGCTACCGACGCTGCCCGGCGTGCAAATCCTGACCTGGGAGCAGGCGATGACCGCCCCACCGCGCGGCAGCTACAAGACCAGCAAAGACGATCCGGCAGTGTGGCTTTTTACCAGCGGCTCGACGGGAAAGCCCAAGGCCGCGGTTCACTTTCACCACGACTTTCCCTTTAACACCGAGTGCTACGCCAAGCAGGTGCTGCGCCTGACCGCCGCTGACATCACGCTGGCCGTGCCCAAGCTGTATTTTGGCTACGCGACGGGAACCAACTTGATGTTTCCGCTCGCCGTCGGTGCCACCGCTGTCCTATTCCGCGAGCGACCGGCTCCTGAGGTGCTGTTTGATCGCATCCAGCGCCATGGCGTCACCGTCCTGTGCTCGGTGCCTACCTCGATCAGTCGCATGCTGGAGCACAACCCGGCCGCCGAGCTGCAGCCGCTGCGCGTGGTCACCTCCGCCGGCGAGGCGTTACCCAAAGAGCTGTATCAGCGCTTCATCGCGGCCTACGGCGTCGAGATTCTAGACGGCATCGGCTCGGCTGAGCTGTTTCACATCTACATCTCGAATCGCCCCGGCGAAGTGCGACTGGGCTCGCTGGGCAAGCTGGTGCCCGGTTACCAAGCGCGCATCGTGCGAGCGGATGGCACCGAAGCAGCCCCCGGCGAGATCGGCACGCTGTGGGTCCAAGGCGACTCTGCCGCCCTGTGCTACTGGCAGGCCCACGAGCTAAGCAAGCAGACCTTGCGCGGCGACTGGGTGGTCTCAGGCGACTTATTTCACTGCGACAGCGACGGATATTTCTACTACGACGGGCGCGCCGATGATCTGCTCAAAGTCGGCGGCATCTTTGTCTCGCCGCTAGAAGTCGAGGACGTGCTACTACGCCATCCTGCCGTCCGCGAGGTCGCCCTCGTCGGTGAGGAAAACGAGCAGGGTCTGGTGCGCGGCCTCGCGTTCGTCGTCATCCGCCACGGACACGCAGCCACGCCGACGCTGGCCGCAGCCCTCATCGATCACGTGCGCGGCCTCCTCGCCCACTACAAAGCCCCAAGTCGCATCGAGTTTGTGGCCGAGCTGCCCCGCTCCGATCGCGGCAAGGTGCTGCGCCGCGTGCTCAGACAGAGCGACGTCAGCCACAAACCCCAGAGCCACAGCTAATGCCCACCGGCGGGGCGCTGCTGGCCATGTTTGCGGCGGGAGCACTGGCCGCGTCGGTCAATGCCGTGGCAGGCGGCGGCTCGCTGGTGACGTTTCCGGTGCTGGTGGCGCTGGGGCTGTCGGAGCTCTCTGCCAACGCCAGCAACACCGCTGCGATCTGGCTGGGTAGCCTGGGCAGCGCGCTGGGCTTCTGGCCGCAGCTGGTCAAGACCGCAGGCCACCTCCCCCGGCTCCTGCCACCGACGCTGCTTGGCACCGTGCTGGGAGCCTTTTTGCTCTCCTACGCGGGAGCCCACACGTTTCGCATCGTGGTGCCAGGACTGCTACTGCTGGCAACCTTGCTGCTGGCCTTTCAACCCCAGCTAAAGCGCTGGACGCTACAAAAATCTGGGGTCTTACCGACGTGGGCCGGAGTGCTGCTGCAGTTTTTGATCAGCGTCTACGGCGGCTACTTCGGCGCCGGCATGGGCATCCTCATGCTCGCGCTGTGGAGCCTGTTTATTGAGGGCGACCTCCACCAGCTAAACGCCCTCAAAGCGTGGCTGGGCCTGGTGATTAACCTGGTCGCCGGGCTCGTGTTTTGGTGGCAAGGACTGCTTGAGCCGGTGAGTACAGCGACGGTAGCCGCCGGTGCGCTGCTGGGAGGCTACGTGGCGGCCCGGGTCTCCCAGCGGCTGCCACAAGCGCTGCTACGACGCTTGATCGTGCTCTTGGGAGCCGGGCTCTCCGTGTGGTTTACGGTGCGCGCCCTGCGTTAACCGGCGATGCCTTCGCCACCGTCGACGTTGATGACGTTGCCGGTGATCCAGCCCGCCATCGGATGACTCAGCAGCGCGACGGCATTGGCCACATCCTGCGGCGTGGTCAAGCGCCGAGCGGGATTGCGCTCGGTGGCGACCTGGATCATGTGCTCGTTGCCGGGGATCTTGCGCAGCGCCGGCGTATCGGTAACACCCGCACACAGCGCATTGGCGGTAATGCCGCGCGGCGCCAGCTCGAACGCCAACTGCCGACAGTGCGCTTCCAGCGACGCCTTGGCCGCCGAGACCGCGCCGTACTGCGCAATCACGCGCCGCCCACCCTCGGAAGTCATGCCGAAGATGCGCGAGCCACGCCCAAGCAGCCCCTGCGCCAGCAGCTCCTGCGTCCAGTACAGCAGCGAGTGCGCCATCACGTCGCAGGTCATGTCCATGTGCGACTTGCCAATCAGGTCAACGGCTTCACTTTTGCCATCGGCACCGACGGGAGGCACAAACGGTCGCAGGGTTCCGAATGCCAGCGAGTGAACCAGCACGCGCACCTTCGGCTCGTCGCTGGCCAGCTGGCTGGCTGCCGTCTCTTGCACCATGTGCTGACAGATGTCTTTGCGCTTCTGCTCGTCGGCAGCGTTGGCGTTAAAGAACACCGCCTTGCGCCCCATCGCCGTAATCGCCGAGGTAATACGCTCGACATTGGGCAGGGTGCTGCGGCGATCCAGATGCACGCCGAAGATGTCCATCCCGCGTCGCGCCAGCTCCAGCGAGATCGCCTCGCCAAAGCCTGAGGAAGCCCCCAGAATCAGCGCCCAACCCGACAGCCCCAGCGGCAGTCCGGCAGGCCGCTCTACCCCTTGTGAACTAGAAGAACCGGTAGTCGTCATGCTCTCTGCGATACCACGCGGCGCGACCTGCATGGAAGCCTGCCGGTAGTTTTCCGCGCTGCCGCGTTAGTTAGCGCGCTGTCGCCCGGTCTGCTGCGCCACGGCGGCCACCGGCCCCGCATCATGCGCCCCCTCGGCGGAGGCCCGGACCTGCTGGGTTGGCAGCGCTGGCGGCGGACTTCCAGGCGGCAGCGCCTGCATCTGCGCGTTATATCGACGTAGCACAATCTGCTGATTCTTTCGATATTCGATCAGTGCCAGTCTTTGCTCATTATAAGCGTCGCATTTCAGACGCTTATTTTCGCCAGAATCGACCTTCAAATCAAAGGCCCAGCAAGCCTTATCTCTAAACGATATTTGTACCTTTATCTGATCTTCACTAATCGATGAGACGGTATTTTCATTGCCATACAAAAATATATATTTGCGCGATAGCTGCTCTTGAAAGAGCGACTCGCCCTGCAGTCGGCGGCTGTCGTAGGCGACCCCAAGTGCATCGAGCAGCGTCGGCAGAATATCGACATGGCTGGTCGGCGCGGTAATCACCTTGGGCGGAAATAGCTGGGGATTGATAATTAACGCCGGGGTACGGTAATTCTCGTTATAGCTCTGACGCGAGTGAGTGTAATTATGCGGATGCTGACCGAATCCTTCACCATGATCGCCAGCGATGACAAAAATCGTATTCTGATCCAGATTTAATTCTTTTGCTTTGATAAAAATACGTTCGATTTGCTGATCGAGATATCGCAGGTTATTCAAATAGGCATTTAGTGGCCGTATCGGTTTTTGGAAGTGCGTGGCCTCGCCGTAGTCGGGATAGGGCCAGTGGGCGACGAAGCTGTAATAGACGCCAACGAAGGGGTTGCCAGCAGCCTCGGTGGCGGCGGTGGTCAGGCGCTGCAGAAAAAAGGATACGGTCTCGGCTTCGTCGCGCGCGTGCGAGCGGCCACCGGGGGCGTTTTTCCGGATCGGCAGCGCGTGATAGCCAAACAGCTCGCTCCACCCCGAGTGCTGCAAGAACGCATGCGGGAAATACCAGTCCAGCGACGCAGGCGTGACCAAAAACCGCTGGTAACGCGCCCCAAGGTAGCTGGTCAGCGACGGCAAGTGATTGTCTTTGCGGACATCGAAGATGCCGACCTCGGGCAGGACGTACAGCCCCGACAGCAGCGACGCAATGCCGCGCGGACTGCTGTTCCCGGGCGAGTAGTGATTGGCCAAAAAGTAGCCGCGCTGGGTCAGCGACTGCAGAAAAGGCATGGCCACGCCCGCGTCACCGACGGGCTTTAGCGCGTAGTCAAAGCCCGTGCTCTCCATCAAGATGACGACGATGTTGAAGGCCTTGGGCGCGCTGGCCGACAAGGAGGGCAGCCGCTTGCGAATCGGACGTTCGCTTACGGGATGGGCAAACAGCGGGGAGGTTAGCGCCAGAGGAAGCTCTAGCGGCGCGCCGGTCAGGACCGCGGCGTCGTCGGTAGGTGCATCCTCCGGCGCGTCCGACGGATCGCCAGCGGCAGGCTCAGCGTCGCTGACTACCGGCGCTGCAACAGCAGTGGCTGCTGCAGCGTGCGCCGTGCCCCCAACCAGTGCCATCGGACTGTGAGGCTGCCGCGTATTCCGAGAGTGTAAGAGCTCGGCCACGACGAAGCCGACCGGGTGATGCAGCATCGCCTTGGGCAACGGCTCTACCGACTGCAGCTCACCGAGCCCGACCAAGCCAGGCACGAGCAGCAGCAGCAGTCCCCCCAGCCAGCGCACTGGATAAAAGCGCTGCCAGCGTCGCAGGCCGAGGGTCAGTAGCACCGTCATCAGCAGCGGCAGCATCAGCAGCGCGACCTCATAGGGCAACAGCAGGGCTGCAGCCTCGCGCAGAGCCGCCGGATTCATGGATTCTCGCAGCAGCTCGGCAGTCAGGCCGGTTCCCATGGCCAGCAGCGTGCTGTAGTGCGACTGACAGGCAAGGCCCCACGTCAGTAGCAGCAGCGAAAGCAAAAGCCACCCTGCGCCAGAGCGCACCACCGTCGACAAAGATCGCTCGGAGCCCTTGCGAGGGGCAGCGCTCAGCACGACGGCCTGGACCAGCAAGGCCACGCTCAGGGCGAGCAGTGCATCCGCACCCAGCTGGCGAAAGACCGCAGCAGCAGCCACCGGCTCGCCAGCCCAGCCCGAGGTCGCGTCTTGCAGGGCCAGCGCCAGTCGCAGCCGATACACCCCAGCACCGACCAGCAGCGCCAGCAGCACACTCACGGCCAGCACTGCACCGTCGAGTATTGCCAGCCATTTCACAGCTTTAGCCAGACCGGCACGCACAGAGTCGAGGACAACCCAAGGCTTTGAGAAGACTGCTACAAGCGCATCCTCTTTCCTTGGAACGGACGGCAGACGACTGTCGGCAGGGCGCTTTAGCACGTGGTTGCCAGGACGGTACGCAGGTCCCATCGAAGATTATTTTCGCACAGCGACGTCTCGATCCGAAGTCACGAGGCACGCCGCTGGCGCAGTGGACTAGGCGACATCCGACGAAGTTGGCGACACCACAGCAGGAGCGTCCTCTGAGGTCGTGACGGGCGAATCGACAGCGGCAGCCACCGGTGTGACTTCTTCGCTTGAAGCAGCCGCAACAGCCACTGCACTTGAAGTGGAGACAGCAGCTGGCGTCTCTCGCTGCTCAGATTGAGCACTGGGTGCCGGGCTATTGCCATCGCGTCGGCGCTTCTTGCCTTGACCAGCCAGGGCGGACTTTTCGTCTGCCGCTACTTTGGCTGCTGCGGAAGCGCTGCCCACCTCTGGACGAGCGGCGCTGACATCGACGGCAGCAGGTGAGGTTGTGACCGGCTCGCTGGCTGGAGCCGCTGTCGGCACCTCAACTACCACGGGCGGCGGGGCCACCGCTGGCGGAACCTCCACGGGCACTGCCGGCTCCGGTGCAGCAGGCTCCGTCGGTACCACTGGCGTCACTGGGGAAATCCGCTCAAGCACCTTGAGCACCGACTCGGAGGGCGCGCCTGTGGGATCAGCAGCGTCGATAAACTTAGCAAACTCGCGCATCAGGATGCGGCGAGCGTCGCGGTCTCGGCCCAGGTCGGCGATGGCCAGAGCCGCTGACTGCGCCAAGCGCTGCGTCAGATCGTCGGCTGGGGTTACAAAGTCGCCCGTCCGCTGCAGCTGAAACAGGTACGCGCGGGTGTAGTTCAGAAGCTGCGGATGAAACAACTGCTCCAAGGTGCTCGTCGCCATGGTTGCGTCCTCACGCTCTCGAAGGCTAGCTTTGTACGTCCAATTTAATTGGGTCGCAGAATACATAATTTATCATAACTTTCGGACTGACAGCAGCTGCCAAGCGAGCAGATTTCGGGCTGTTTCAGCCCACAACACGCCAGCCGGATAGTCAGTGCGACCCGCAGAAAACCCGCACACAAGCAGCAGTCAGCGAGGCAAGAGGCTGCACGCAAGCTGTGACAGCAGCTGTACGCGCATAAAAAAAGGGCATCACCACGACGGTGACGCCCTTTCTTACAGTGAGGCTTTGGTAAAAACGACTAGTGCGCTGCGTGTCCAGCCGTGGGGGCGAAGCGCTTCTCGATCACGTCCCAGTTTAGGTGCTTTAGCACGCCCGCCAGGTAGTCAGGCTTCTTGGTGCCGTAGTCCATAAAGTACGCGTGCTCCCAGGCGTCGATGGCGATCAGGACGCCCTGGTTTGCCAGCAGACCGATGTGGTGCTCTGCCTGCAGCTGGGTGTTGCGCACTTTGTTGAAGTTGTAGTCGTAGCTGACGATGCACCAGCCGTGGCCGGAGCCGACGATGCCTTTGACATCAGCGACCCAAGCGTCCCACGAGCCGAAGCTCGCTTCGACGGCCTTTTTGAAGGCCTCCGACGGCGAGCCACCCGCCGCGCCGAGGTTTTCAAAGTACAGCTCGTGCAGGATGGTGCCGTTGTAGGCGACGGGCTCACGACGACGAAGCTCCGAGTACTCGGAGAACGAGTAGTTCGCAGTCGTCGGATCAGCCTTGGCGAGCTTCTCCTCGATCTCGTTGAGCTTTTTTACGTAGCCTTGGTACAGGGTGAAGTGCGCCTTGAGCTGGTTCTCAGACAAAAAGCCAGCGCACTGGGGGATAAGGTGGTCGAAGTTCTTCGGGCTGTGGGCCATGAGGTCTACTCTCCTTACGTTCTTCAGCGACGAAGGGTAGGAGTCATTGGCCGCTGTCGTCAAGCTGGAAAAAAGCAGCGCGCGGCACGGGCCGGCAGCCGCTTGTCGCCAAGGCCCAGCCGTGACACTTTGCACTCCATGCAGCCGCCAATGACTCCCGCCTCGCCTGCTCGCCCTGAGGGCCGCATCATCCTCACCGCCGACGACTTTGGCTGGACCGATGGGCAAAACCTCGCCATTGAGCGCGCGGCCCAAGCAGGAACGCTGACGCGGGCCTCGCTGCTTTGCAATGGCGATGCTTTTGCTGGAGCCCTGCTAACCGCGCAGCGCTGCCCACAGCTTGAGGTCGGCGTACATCTAACACTCTGCGAAGGCCGGCCAGTCGGACGCGGCGTGGGGCTAAGCCAGCTGCTACGCAGCGACGGCGCGTTTCACGACGGCTTGCGCCCGCTATGCCAGACCTACCTACGCGGCCAGCTAAACGTGAACGCGATTCGCGACGAGTGGCGTCAGCAGATCGAGCGCGCCCTCCGCGCCGGCTTTCAGCTCTCGCACCTCGACGGCCACAAGCATGTCCACATGCTGCCCCCACTGCAGCAGCTGGCGATCAAGCTGGCGCAGGAATACCAAGTTGGCTACGTCCGCACCTCAGCAGAGATCCTGTCGCGACGGGCGCTGAGCCGGGCGCCCGTGTGGCTGGTGCTGTTTTGCCTGGGCACTTATGCCCGACACCACGTTCGCGCGGCGGGACTGCGAACCTGCGACCGCTTTGTCGGCCTGACCGACAGCGGCCAGATGACGGCAGAAACGCTCCTCGCCGCGATTCAGGCAGCCCGCAAGCACAGAGGCACCACCGAGATCATGCTGCACCCTGCCGTGCTGACACCCCAGATGATGCAGCTGGGTCACCGCTACGCCTGGGCCCGCAGCTATCAGTTTGAGGGCGAGCTAAGCGCGCTGTGCGATCCCCGCGTCATCGCGGCACTAAAACAGCCACCCGCTGCTGCCTCCGCGAGCCTGGCCGCGTAGCCAGCTGCATCCGCTAAAAGTGCAGCTGCACGCCCACCACTGGCACCGGGGTCGGCGTCGATAGCGCGCCCGATATCGACAGGGCACTCGTCGTCGGAGTCGCGCAGATATCGACGTTGTTGCACAGGTCCCGCTTGGACAGCACCACCGGCACAATGATCGCCGTGGCCGCAATCGCCACACCGCCCGCCACGATCGTCCACACCCACCACTTCTGATACCACTTGGTCGAGACCTCGGGCTTGCGCAGGTACGGGTTCTGGTCGGCGGGCAGCGCGCTCAGCTCAGCCTGTTTCTCCAGCGTCTGACCGGCCACCGAGGTCACCGTCCACACCTCGGGCCCGTAGCCGGTGCGCTCGACCCGGATCGTGTGTTTGCCTATAGCAAGCTCGGTGGTCAGGGGCACTGGGCCTTGATACTGGTCGTCGATAAAGACCCGAATCGGCGCCTCAGGAAACGGCGGCATCCCCGCTGGCAGCGGCTTCACCTCGGCGGTCACAGTCAGCACGCCAGAGATCGGTACCAGCTCCACCTCTAGCTTGGTGACCTGGCCGTTTTTTACTTTGAAGACATCGATAAACGGGGTGTAGCCAAGGCGCGCCACGCGAATGGTGTGCTCGCCAGCGGGCAGGGGCAGCGGTGTCGTTCGCGGCGTCTTTCCCACCATGTCGCCGTCCAGGAAGATCTCGGCGTTGGCCGTGGCGCACTGGACCAAGACGCCCGACGGGCCAGCGGCTTGTGAGACTCGCACCTGCCCCGGCAAAAGACCGAGACCAAGCAGCACCATCACAAGCACCAGCAGCAGGCGGATACGGGCTCCCATTGGCACTCATGTTATCAAACTTTCGACTTTGCCTTGGCTTCGTGTCGTAGACCGAGGCCGAGCGGCCACAAAACCTCGGGTCTTGGGCTTGGACTTTGGCTTGTCCTGGCACCGTCATCCGCGATACAAAAGGACACTGTGACTCGACTTCCCAATCAGGACTACTACGACGAATTCTCTGCCTGGTATGAACGCCAGCGCCACGACGGCTACCACGCCTTCCTAGATGAGATGGAGTCCTCAGCAGTCAAGGAGTACCTGACCCCGACCTCGCGGCTGCTTGAGGCGGGCTGTGGAACGGGGCTGGTGCTAAAGCGCATGGCCCCGCATGCCAAGTTTGCGATGGGGCTCGATCTGTCGTCGGGGATGCTGCACAAAGCGCGCGAGAAGAACCTGCAAGTGGTCCAGGGCTCGGTCACGCAGCTGCCGTTTGCGGATGCCACCTTTGATGTGGTGTGTTCCTTTAAGGTGCTGGCGCACGTAGAGGCCATCCAGACCGCCATGCACGAAATGTCTCGCGTGCTGCGTCCAGGCGGCCACCTGCTGGCCGAGTTTTATAATCCGCTGTCGCTGCGCTACCTGATCAAGCGCCTGAAGGCGCCGACTGCCATCTCGGCTCAGACCAGCGACGAGGCGGTCTATACCCGCTACGACTCGCTGGACGCGGTACGCAGCTACTTGCCGTCAAGCATGAGCGTACGCACCGTCCGCGGCATCCGCGTCGTCACCCCGTTTTCGCAAGCCCACCGCTGGCCGGTCATTGGCCAAGCGCTGCGCTCCGTCGAGCGCCACGCCTCGTACCTCCCCGGTTTACGCCGCCTGGGTGGCTTTATGCTGGTTGTGGCTCAAAAGTCCGAATAGCCCACCCAAGAACCTGCCCAAACTGCCGCTTTCTGCAAGCCGCCGGTCTTATGACTGGCTGGTAGTGGCTTGAAATTGATGAAGTCGTCGTCTCGGAGTCTCGGACTCTGCGTGTCTTCTTGCTCGGCTAATTCGTGGCCGTCTATACTAAATTCGCCGTGCAAGTACATCGAGCATTCCTGGCAGGTCATCGGGTGACGCACCGTGGTCTCAGCGTAGCCTTGCGGTCACTGGACCCAGTAACACCCAGTGGCAACAGAGGGCACCTATGATCGGCCAGCAGATCGGCCAGTACCGCATCACCGCCAAGATCGGGGAAGGCGGCATGGGCGCCGTCTTTGAAGCCGTCGACGAGACCATCGGTAAGCGCGTCGCCATCAAAGTCCTCCACAAAGAGCACGCCAAAAACCAGCAGATCGCCTCCCGCTTCGTCAACGAGGCCCGCGCCATCAACGTCGTTGATCATCAGGGCCTGGTCCAAGTCTCCGCATTTGGTCAGCTTCCGGACGGCACCGCCTACATCGTCATGGAGCTGCTCAAGGGCGAGACGCTCAACGCGCGGATGAAGGCCGCCGGACGGATGCAGGTGATGGATGCACTGCGGCTGATCAAGCAGCTGGCCTCCGCACTGGCTGCCGCCCACGCCAAAGAGATCATCCACCGCGACCTGAAGCCCGACAACATCATGATCGTGAAGGACTCGGAGATGCCGGGCGGCGAGCGCACCAAGCTGCTCGACTTTGGTATCGCCAAGCTCAAGCAGGAATACCAAGGCGG
>ERZ795056.4184-NODE-4184-length-15041-cov-38.445149_pt1 | contig 15041 bp, 12 predicted proteins | sample MGYA00375140_ERZ795056 | MGnify/ENA primary metagenome ERZ795056 (study PRJEB30185, sample SAMN05720227) | activated sludge metagenome | isolation source: Anaerobic digester | place: USA | collected 2015-03-09 ...
GTGGGCGCCTTCGCACTGGCCATGCGCATCAAGGGCGAGACGGTGGACGAGCTGCAGGGCTTCGCCCAGGCCACCCAGGCGCGCTGCCTGGCGCTGCACAGTGACCGGCCGGTGATCGTGATCCCCAGCTACAACGGCGCCCGCCGCCTGCCCAACCTGACGCCATTGCTGGCGCTGCGCCTGGCGCAGGAAGGCGCCCGCGTGCTGGTGCACGGCCCGCGGCATGACCCGGCCCGCGTGACCAGCGCCGACATCTTCCAGGCCCTGGCCCTGCCGCCGGCCGAAGATGCCGCCACGGTGCACGAGCGCTGGCAGCGCCGCGAACCCGCCTTCGTCGCCACCGACACCCTCAGCCCCGCGCTGCAGCGCCTGCTGGATGTGCGCTGGGTGGTGGGCCTGCGCAATTCCGGCCACACCGTGGCCAAGCTGCTGCAGCCCGTGGTGGATGCACCGGCGCTGCGCCTGGCCAGCCACACCCACCCCGAGTTCGGCACCCTGATGGCCGACCTGGCCCAGCGCAGCGCCGCCGACCTGATGCTGCTGCGCGGCACCGAAGGCGAGCCGGTGGCCGACCCGCGCCGCTGCCCCAAGATCGACACCTGGCTGGGCGGGCTGTGGCAGGCCGACCTGTCCTGCCCGGTGCAGGAAGGCGTGCTGGCGGAACTGCCGCTGCTGCCGCGCCAGATCGACGCAGCCACGGTGGCGGTCTACATCCAGGGCGTGCTGGCCGGTGAGAAGCCGGGCCCGGCGCCGCTGGACCGGCAGGTGGACCTGCTGCTGGCCGCACTCGCCCGCCTGGGCAGCAGCACGCCGCAGGTGCGCCGGGCCTGAGGCCGCCGCCAGGCGGCGCGGCCCGGCCCGCGCCTATCATCGCGCGCCATGCCCGCCGCTCCCGCCCACTTCGACGCCGTGATTCTGGGCGCTGGTGCGGCCGGGCTGTTCTGCGCCGGCATCGCCGGCCAGCGCGGCCTGAAAGTGCTGGTGATCGACCATGCAGAGAAACTGGCCGAGAAGATCCGCATCTCCGGCGGCGGCCGCTGCAACTTCACCAACCGTGATGCGACGCCGGCGCAGTTCCTGTCGGCCAACCCGCACTTCTGCCGGTCGGCACTGGCGCGCTACACGCCGGCCGATTTCATCGCCCTGGTCAGGCGCCACGGCATCGGCTTCCATGAGAAGCACAAGGGCCAGCTGTTCTGCGACGACTCGGCCGAGCAGATCATCGACCTGCTGGTGGCCGAGTGCGACGCTGGTGGCGTGCAGCGCTGGCAGCCCTGCAGCCTGGCGGCCGTGCGGGCGGTGGACGGCGGCTTCGAGCTGGACACCAGCGCCGGCCCGGTGCGCTGCACCCAGCTGGTGGTGGCCAGCGGCGGGCTGTCGATCCCGAAGATCGGCGCCACCGACATCGGCCACCGTCTGGCCAGGCAGTTCGGCCACGCCATCGTGGCGACACGCCCGGCCTTGGTGCCGCTCACTTTCGATGCCAGCTTGTGGGCACCATTCGTGCCACTGGCCGGTGCATCGCTGCCGGTGCAGGTGGCCACCGGCAGCGGCAAGGCGGCCGGCCGCTTCGACGAAGACCTGCTGTTCACCCACCGCGGCCTCAGCGGACCGGCCGTGCTGCAGATCTCCAGCTTCTGGCAGCCCGGCCAGCCGCTGCGGTTGAACCTGCTGCCGGCCGACGACATCGCCGAGCACCTGCGCCAGGCCAAGGCCGGCTCGCGCCGCCAGCTGGGCAACGCGCTGGCCGGCCTGCTGCCGCAACGCCTGGCCGATGCCTGGCTGGCCCGGCTGGACCTGGACGCCACCCGCCCGCTGCCCGAGGTGCGCGACAAGGACCTGCAACGCCTGGCCGACAGCCTGGCCCGCTGGGAGATCACGCCCACCGGCACCGAAGGCTGGCGCAAGGCCGAAGTGACGGCCGGCGGCGTCGACACCCGCGAACTGGACAGCCGCAGCATGGCCAGCCAGCGCCAGCCCGGGCTGTACTTCATCGGCGAGGTGGTCGACGTGACTGGCTGGCTGGGCGGCTACAACTTCCAGTGGGCCTGGGCCAGCGCCGCAGCGTGCGGGCAGGCCCTGCACAAGGCCACCCAGCAGGCCTGAAACCACGTGCTGCGCGAAGATTGCCGATATCCCTGTTTTCGAAGTAGAATCCCCGCTTTGCTGGCAAACCGCGCAAGTGCAATAACGCCCGGCAATTCCGGAATGTTGGATGGATCAGTCTTGGGGCGGGTGCCCTGGGGTGGAGAAGCCAGCAGCCGGGCCCGACAAGCACCGCGCACACAACCCCTGGGATTTTTGGATTACATGACCACGATTCGCGTCAAGGAAAACGAGCCGTTCGACGTTGCACTGCGCCGCTTCAAGCGCACCATCGAGAAGCTGGGCCTGCTCACCGATCTTCGCGCCCGCGAGTTCTACGAGAAGCCCACCGCCGAGCGCAAGCGCAAGAAGGCCGCCGCGGTCAAGCGTCATTACAAGCGCGTGCGCAGCATGCAGCTGCCCAAGAAGCTGTACTGAGCTTCGGGCCCAAGAAGCTCTACTGAGTTTCTCGCGCCTGAAAACACGCCCGCGCGGGACGCCGCAGCGGGCGTTTTTCATTCCCCCACACCTTGCCATTGCCCGAGGCCCGCATGCCCCTGAAAGACCAGATCTCCGACGACATGAAGACGGCCATGCGCGCCAAGGACAGTGCGCGCCTGGGCACCATCCGCCTGCTGATGGCCGCCATCAAGCAGCGTGAGGTGGACGAGCGCATCGTGCTGGATGACGCCGCCATCGTCGGCGTGGTCGACAAGCTGATCAAGCAGCGCAAGGATTCGATCACCGCCTTCCAGAGCGCCGGCCGCACCGATCTGGTCGACAAGGAAAGCGCCGAGCTGGCTGTGCTGCAGGCCTACCTGCCGGCGCGGCTGTCGGCCGACGAGATCACCGCCGCCGTGGGCGCCATCGTGGCTGATCTCGGCGCCAGCGGGCCGGGCGACATGGGCAAGGTGATGGCTGCCGTCAAGGCCCAGCTGGCCGGCAAGGCCGACATGGGTGCGGTGTCGGCGGCCGTGAAGGCCGCGCTGTCGAAGTAAGCTGCACACCATGAGCACCCACCTGCCCCTGCGCCAGATCGCCGACACCGTGTGTGTGGCCCCGCAACTCACGCCCGACGCGATGGCCGAACTGGCCCGCCTCGGCTTCAAGAGCGTGGTGAACAACCGACCGGATTTTGAACACGGCCCGGATCAGCCGACCAGCGCCGCAATGGAAGCCGCTGCGGTGGCCGCCGGCTTGACCTACCGCCACCTGCCGGTGGACGGCGGCTGGCAGTCGCCCGAGCAGATCGCCGCGTTTGCCGAGCTGCTGCAAACGCTGCCGCAGCCGATGCTGGCGTTCTGCCGGTCGGGCGCACGGTCGACCCGGCTGTTCCAGCAGGCCATCGCCCTCTGACGTCCAGGCGGCTCTGCCCGCCTGCCAGCCATGTCGACACCCCAGCCTGCCATACCGGCGGACGAGAAAGCCGCCGTCGCGGACGCCGCGCCGCATCCGCACCGCCACCGCCCGGTGCGCAGCTTCGTGCTGCGTGCCGGCCGGCTGGGCACCGGCCAGGCGCGTGCGCTGGCCGACCTGGGGCCGCGCTTCCTGCAGCCCTTCCAGCCCGCGCTGTTGGATTGGGATGCGGCCTTCGGCCGCGCCGCACCACGGGTGCTGGAGATCGGCTTCGGCATGGGCCAGGCCACGGCCGCCATCGCTGCCGCCCGGCCCGATCTCGACTTCATCGGCGTGGAAGTGCACCAGCCCGGCGTGGGCGCGCTGCTGCGCGAGATCGGCGAACGCGGCCTGACCAACATCCGCATCGTGCAGCATGACGCGGTCGAGGTGCTGCGCCAGATGGTGGCGCCGGCGTCACTGGCCGGCGTCCATGTGTTCTTTCCCGACCCCTGGCACAAGAAGCGCCACCACAAGCGCCGGCTGATCCAGCCCGGGCTGGTCGACCTGCTGGCCAGCCGGCTGGCGCCCGGCGGCTGGCTGCATTGCGCCACCGACTGGGACGACTATGCCCAGCAGATGCTGCAGGTGCTGGGCGACTGCCCGGCGCTGGCCAACACCGCCGACGGCTACGCGCCGCGCCCGGCGATGCGCCCGCTGACCAAGTTCGAGGCCCGCGGCCTGAAGCTCGGCCACGGCGTGTGGGACCTGCTGTTCAAGCGGACTGGTTGATCAGCGAAATCGCACCAAGCGGACGCCGCGGAACCGGCTTTGCCGGGCCGCTGGCGTTGCCCCCTTGAGGGGGAGCGCCGCAGGCGCTTCGGGGGAGGTCAAGCACTCCAGGTGACCCAGCCGGTGTAGGACGTCAGCAGCACGATGCCGCCGAAGACGATGCGGTACCAGGCGAAAACGGTGAAATCGTGCGTCGACACATAGCGGATCAGCCAGCGGATGCACAGCAGCGCACTGAAGAACGCCACCACCGTGCCCACCGCAAACATCGGCGTGTCGGCCGCGCTCAGCAGCTCACGCTGCTTCCACACTGAATAGGCGCCGGCGCCCACCAGCGTGGGGATGCCCAGGAAGAAGCTGAACTCGGTGGCGGCCTTGCGCGAGAAACCCAGCACCAGCGCACCCATGATGGTGGCGCCCGACCGGCTGGTGCCCGGCACCAGGGCCAGGCACTGCAGCAGGCCCACCTTCAGCGCGTCGGCCACGGTCATGTCGTCGACCGTCTCCACCCGCGCGCGTCGGCTGCCTTGCAGGTCCATGGCGCCGTACAGCCGCTTGTGGCGTGCCTCGATCCACAGGATCAGCACGCCGCCGACGATGAAGGCCAGGGCCACCGGCACCGGCGCGAACAGGTGCTGCTTGATGATGCTGCCCAGCGCCAGGCCGAACACCACGGCCGGCAGAAACGCCACGGCCACATTCAGCGCAAAGCGCTGGGCCTTGGCCTGGCTGGTGATGCCGGCGACGGTGTCGCCCAACCGCTGACGGTATTCCCACACCACCGCCAGCATGGCACCGGTCTGGATGGCGATCTCGAACACCTTGACCATGTCGCCGGTGAAGTCCAGCAGCGACCCCGCCAGGATCAGGTGGCCGGTCGACGAGATCGGCAGGAACTCGGTGAGCCCCTCCACCACGCCCATGATCGCCGCCTTCAGCAACAGCACCAGGTCCACGCACGCCCTCCGGCCAAAGCTGCGGATGATAGCTGTGGGGTGTGGCAACGGCGGGCGCGACCGGCGTGCGGGATTTGCCCTTGTTGCCCGCGTCGGATGTCGCCGTTACATTACTGACCAGTCAGTCATTAAATGCCCACCACCGACACCGCCCACCGGCGCCGCCGCAAGGAAGCGCGCCCGCAAGAGCTGCTGGACGCCGCGCTGGCGCTGTTCGTGCAGAAGGGCTTTGCCGCCACCCGCGCTGAAGAGGTGGCCGCGCTGGCCGGCGTGTCCAAGGGCACGCTGTACCTGTACTACCCGAGCAAGGAAGAGCTGCTGAAGGCGGTGATCGCGCACTACCTGTCGGCCCGCATCGCCGCAGGCGCGGCCCAGGCGGCGGGCCACAACGGCAGCACCACCGCGCTGCTGCAGGGCATCCTGATCGACTGGTGGACCCAGCTCTACGACAGCCCGGCTGCCGGCGTGTTCAAGCTGGTGATCACCGAGGTGCGCAACTTCCCCGAGATTGCCGGCTTCTACCACCGCGAAGTGGTCGAACGCGCCCACAACCTGCTGGGCGGCATCGTGCGCCAGGGCATTCACAACGGCGAGTTCCGACCCGTTGCGGTCGACCACGCGGTGCATTCGCTGGTGCTGCCGCTGGTGATGATCTGCCTGCACCGCCACTCCCTGGGTGCCTGCACACCGGCCGATTGGCACCTGGATGGCCGCGCCTTCATCGCCCAGCACGTGCACCTGGTGCTGGCCGGGCTGAGCGTGCGCCCCGTCGATCCACCCCCTGAAACCGCCGTTGCCTGATGTCTGACACTCCGAAGAACAAGAAGCCCTGGTTGCGCTGGTTGGTCGTGCTGCTGGTGCTGGCCGCCGTGGTGCTGGTGGGCCGGCAGTGGCTGGCCCGCCGCACCGCCACGCAGGCGGCCACCGCAGCCACGGCCGCCAGCGCCCCGCAGCCGCAGCTGGAATTGGCGCCGCAAGACCTGCTGACGGTGGAGCGCACCACGCTCAGCCGCCGGCTGGATGTGTCGGGCAGCCTGAAGGCAGTGAACACCGCCTTCGTCAAGGCCAAGGTGGCCGCCGAGCTGAAGACACTCAGCGTGCGCGAGGGCGACGCCGTGAAGGCCGGCCAGGTGATCGGCCAGCTCGACGCCACCGAGTTCGACTGGCGCCTGCGCCAGGCTGAGCAGCAGGCCGCCGCCGCCCGTGCGCAGCTGGACATCGCCCAGCGCCAGCTCACCAACAACAAGGCGCTGGTGGCCCAGGGCTTCATCTCGCCGACCGCGCTGGACACCTCGTCCAGCAACGAGGCCGGCGCCCAGGCCAATCTGCAGGCCGCGCTGGCCGCGGTGGAACTGGCCCGCAAGAGCCGCGGTGACACCACGCTGGTGGCGCCGATCAGCGGCCTGGTGGCGCAGCGCCTGGCCCAGCCAGGCGAGCGGGTGCCGCTGGACGGGCGCATCGTCGAGATCGTCGACCTGTCGCGCATCGAGCTGGAAGCCGCCATCGCGCCCCAGGACCTGCCGGCGCTGCAGACTGGCGCCCGCGCCAGCCTGCTGCTCGACGGTAGCGGCGCCGAGGTGGCGGCCACCGTGGCGCGCATCAACCCCAGTGCCACCGCTGGCGCCCGCACCGTGGCCGCCTACCTGGCGGTGGCGCCGCACCCTGGCCTGCGCCACGGCCTGTTTGCGCGCGGCAGCATCGAGCTGGGGCAGACCACGGCGCTGGCGATCCCACTGTCAGCCGTGCGCAACGACCAGGCCCAGCCCTACGCCATCCGCCTGCGTGACGGCCGCGCCGAGCGCCGGGTGCTGACGCTGGGCGCCACCGGCCGGCCGGCCCAAGGCGTGCCTGGCGGCGGCGACTGGGTGGAGGTGCGCAACGGCCTGGACGCCGGTGACCGGGTGCTGGCCGCCAGCGCCGGCCTGGTGGCCGACGGCGTGCGCCTGAAGCCCACGGCCACGGCACCCGCGCCAGCGCCAGCGGCGTCGGCCGCACCCGCCGCGCCTGCCGCGTCGCGCTGAGGCAGCCCTTCCCATGTGGTTCACCCGCGTCTCCATCGCCAACCCCGTCATGGCCGTGATGGTCATGCTCGCCTTCGTGGTGCTGGGGCTGTTCTCGTACCAGCGCCTGAAGGTCGACCAGTTCCCCGACATCGACTTTCCGACCGTGGTGGTGCAGACCGAATACCCCGGCGCAGCGCCCGAGGTGGTCGAGAGCGAAGTCACCAAGAAGATCGAGGAATCGGTCAACACCATCGCCGGCATCAACCAGCTGTACTCGCGCAGTTACGAGGGTGCGTCGGTGGTCATCGTCCAGTTCAACCTGGACATGGACGGCCGCCGCGCCGCCGACGACGTGCGCGAGAAGCTGGCGTTGATCAAGCCCACGCTGCGCGACGAGGTGAAGGACTCGCGCGTCTCGCGGTTCGACCCGGCCAGCGTGCCGATCTTCTCGCTGGCCGTCACCTCGCCCGACGCCAGCGTCAGCGTGCAGGCGCTGACCACCTATGCCGACCAGGTGGTCAAGAAGCGGCTGGAGAACACCCGCGGCGTGGGGTCGGTGGCGCTGGTGGGCGGCGTCAAGCGCGAGATCAACGTCTACCTGAAGCCAGCGGCGCTGGAAGCCTTCGGCGTGGGGGCCGACGCGGTGATGTCGGCGGTGCGCACCGAGAACCAGGACCTGCCCGCCGGCAGCCTGCGCTCGGCCGAGGCCGAGCGCACGGTGCAGATCGACGGCCGGGTGAAGCGCCCCGAAGAACTGAACCAGCTGGTCGTGGCCCGCCGGGGCGGCCAGCCGGTCAAGCTGCAGCAGGTGGCCCAGGTGGTCGACGGGCCCGAGGAAGTGGAGACGCTGGCGCTCTACAACGGCAAGCGCATGCTGGCGCTGGAAGTGAAGAAGAGCCAGGGCGAGAACACCATCGAGGTGGTCGACGGCCTGCTGCGGGTGGTGGAGCAGCTCAAGCCGCAGCTGCCGCCCGGCGTGGCGCTGGAGGTGGTGCGTGATGGCTCGCGGCCCATCCGCGTGTCGGTGGCCAACGTCAAGCGCACGCTGTTCGAAGGCGCGCTGCTCACCGTGGGCATCGTCTTCCTGTTCCTCAACAGCTGGCGCTCGACCGTCATCACCGGGCTGACGCTGCCGATCGCGCTGATCGGCACCTTCCTGTTCATGGACCTGTTCGGCTTCTCGATCAACATGATCACGCTGATGGCCATGAGCCTGTGCGTGGGCCTGCTGATCGACGACGCCATCGTGGTGCGCGAGAACATCGTGCGCCATGTGCAGATGGGCAAGACCGCCCATGACGCAGCGCTGGCCGGCACCAACGAGATCGGCCTGGCGGTGCTGGCCACCACGCTGAGCATCGTGGCGGTGTTCCTGCCCATCGGCTTCATGGGCGGCATCGTCGGCAAGTTCTTCCACGAGTTCGGCCTGACCATCGTGGCGGCGGTGCTGATCTCGATGTTCGTCAGCTTCACGCTCGACCCGATGCTCAGCTCGGTCTGGCACGACCCGGCCATCGACCGTGACCTTGATCGACAGAACGGTCAGCCGTTCCAGCCCAAGGGCCTGTACGACCACACGCTGGGCCGTGTCACCCACTGGGTCGACCGCGCCTCCCATCGGCTGGGCGACGGCTATGTGGCGGTGCTGCGCTGGTCGCTGGTGCACAAGGGCATCACCGTGCTGATCGCGGTGGCGTCTCTGGTGGGCGCACTGGTGCTGGTGCCGCGCCTGGGCACCGAATTCGTGCCCAAGGCCGATTTCAGCGAGACCAGCATCCAGTTCTACACGCCGGTGGGCAGCAGCCTGGCCATCACCGAGGCACGGGCGAAGCAGGTCGACGCCATCCTGCGCGAGATGCCCGAGGTGCGCTTCACCCTCACCACCATCAACACCGGCAGCGCCGCCGGCCGCAACTATGCGTCAGTGTTCGTGCGCCTGGTCGACCGCAAGGACCGCAGCCGCAGCGTCGACCAGATGTCGGTGCCGTTGCGCGAGCGGCTGCGCCAGGTGGCCGGCATCACCGTCACCCATGTGGGCCTGCTCGATGCCATCGGCGGCAACAAGCCGATCTCGCTGTCGATCCAGGGCACCGACATCGCCGAATTGCAGCGCCTCACCGCCGCGCTGATGGCGAAGATGGCCGCCGTGCCCGGCCTGGTCGATCTGGACACCAGCATGAAGCCGCCCAAGCCCACGGTGGTGGTGGACGTGAAGCGCGACGCCGCCAGCGACCTGGGCCTGAGCGTGGGCAGCATCACCAGCACGCTGCGCGCCCTGGTGGCCGGCCAGACGGTGGGCGACTGGCGTGCCGCCAACGACCAGACCTACGACGTGAAGGTGCGCCTGGCACCCGAGGCGCGCGACAACCCCGATGACCTGGCCCGCCTGGGCCTGGTGCTCGGGGCGAATGCGGATGGCAGCATGCGCACCGTGCGCCTGGGCCAGGTGGCCGACGTGCGCGCCGGCCTGGGGCCCAACCAGATCAACCGCCGCGACCTGAACCGCGAGAGCGAGATCAGCGCCAACACCAGCGGCCGCGCACTGGGCGAGGTGTCGGCCGACATCCGCCAGATCCTGGCAGCCACGCCGCTGCCACCGGGCTACAGCTACCGCTTCGGCGGCAGCACCAAGGACATGCAGGACAGCTTCGGCTACGCCATCTCGGCGCTGGTGATGGGCGTGGTGTTCATCTACATGATCCTGGCCAGCCAGTTCCGCAGCTTCCTGCAGCCGCTGGCGCTGATGAGCTCGCTGCCACTCACGCTGATCGGCGTGGTGGGCGCGCTGCTGCTGTGGCGCAGCACGCTGAACATGTTCTCGGTGATCGGCGTGATCATGCTGATGGGCCTGGTGACCAAGAACGCCATCCTGCTGGTGGACTTTGCGATCCGCGCGCGGGCGGATGTGGTGGGTGCAGACGGTGTCCGCACCGTGGGCATGGCGCGCGCCGACGCCCTGCTGCTGGCTGCCAAGGTGCGGCTGCGCCCGATCCTGATGACCACGCTGGCGATGATCTTCGGCATGCTGCCCTTGGCGCTGGCGCTGACCGAAGGCTCGGAGCAGCGCGCGCCCATGGGCCAGGCGGTGATCGGCGGCGTCATCACATCGTCGGTGCTCACGCTGGTGGTGGTGCCGGTGATCTATTGCTGGCTCGACGACCTGGGCGCGTGGTTCAAGCGCCGGCTGTTCGGCGGTGGCGCAGGGCATGACATCCGTCAGCCTGCAGCCACCACGCCACCCTAGAATCCTGGGTTTACCCGCAATCCACCGCCGCCCTGCCCCGAGCCGACCATGAACATCGAACAAGCCCGCTTCAACATGATCGAGCAGCAGATCCGCCCCTGGGATGTGCTGGACCTGCACGTGCTGGACCTGCTGGCCCGCGTGCGGCGCGAAGACTTCGTGCCGCCGGCCTACAAGGCCCTGGCCTTCGTCGACGCCGAGGTGCCGCTGGGGCATGGCCAGGTGATGCTGGCGCCCAAGGTCGAGGCCCGGCTGCTGCAGGACGCCCAGGTGCAGCGGCATGAGCGGGTGCTGGAAGTCGGCGCCGGCTCGGGCTTCATGGCCGCGCTGCTGGCGCACCGCGCACAGTCGGTGATCGCGCTGGAGCGCATCGGCGCGCTGGCGGCCATGGCCACCGCCAACCTGCGCCGCGGCGGCGTGCTGAATGCCAGCGTGCGCGAGATGGACGGCAAGGCCGGCCTGCCCGGCGACGGCCCGTTCGACGTGATCATGCTGTCGGGCTCGGTGGCCGAAGTGCCGCAGGCCCTGCTCGACCAGCTGAACGTCGGTGGCCGGCTGCTCGCCATCGTCGGGCAGGAGCCGGTGATGCGCGCGGTGCGCATCACCCGCCTGTCGCCCACGGCGCTGCAGTCGCAGGACCTGTTCGACACCGTCGCGCCCCGGCTGGCCAGCTTCGGCGAGCTGACCCGCTTCCACTTCTGATGGCGACCGGCCCGGCCCGGGCTGCCCATGCGGCATCCGTTCATCCCGTGTTTGCGCCGCCACGGCGCCCGCGGGCTGCAATGCGTCGCATCGCGGCAGCGCCTGGCAGGCCCGGCCGTGTACAACCCGATCTGTTTGCAGCCGCACCTCCAAGGATCACCACCCATGTCTAGCCTGTCTCAGCGCTTCCTGCCTTCGCCACTGCGGTGCGCCAGCCTGCTGGCCCTGCTGCTGGCCAGCGGCGCCCTGCAGGCCCAGAACCTGAACGCGCTGTACGAAGCCGCCCGCGCCTACGACGCCACCTACCTGTCGGCCCGCAGCCTGGCCGAGTCGGCGGCGTTCAAGGCGGCGCAGGCCGACGCCCTGCGCCTGCCCAGTGCCAGTCTCACCGGGTCGGCCACCGCCGCCGAGATCCACACCGTCACCGGTGCCAGCGTCGGCAACCGCAATGCCACGGTCGGCCTGCAGGGCCGGCACCCGCTGTTCAACCGCAGCAACAGCGCCACGCTGGAGCAGGCCAGGCGGGCGCTGGACGTGTCCAAGGCCGACCTGGAAGCCGCCGAGCAGGACCTGATCGTGCGGGTGGCCCAGGCCTATTTCGACGTGCTGGCCGCGCAGGACGCGCTGTCGGCCGCCCAGGCCTTCAAGAAGGCGGTGTCCGAGCAGCTGGCCTCGGCCAAGCGCAATTTCGAGGTGGGCACCGCCACCATCACCGACACGCGTGAATCCCAGGCCCGCTTCGACCTGGCCACCGCCCGTGAACTGGTGGCCGACAACGACCTGCGCACCAGGCGCACCGTGCTCGACCAGCTGGTGGGCCGCAGCGCCGTCGAGCCCAAGGGCCTGGCCGTGCCGGTGGCCCTGCCGCCTGTGTCGCCGGCCGACATGGACGCCTGGGTGGCCGCCGCCGAAGCCCAGCACCCCACCATCCGCAAGGCGTTGCTCGGCCAGGACGTGGCCCGGCTCGAGACCGAGAAGGCCCGCGCCGGCGCGCTGCCCACGGTCGACCTGGTGGGATCGCTGAGCAGCAGCAACACCAGCGGCTCGGGCACCACGGCCAACGTCAACCGCGGCACCGCCACCACCGGCAGCGTCGGCGTGCAGCTGAACTACCCGCTGTACACCGGTGGCGCGGTACAGAACCGCATCAAGGAAACCGTGGTGCTGGAAGAAAAGGCGCGCCAGGACCTGGCTGCCGCCCGCCGCGGCGTGACGCTGGGCACCCGCAGCGCCTTCCTGGGCGTGCAGTCAGGCCTGGGCCAGGTGAAGGCGCTGGAAGCGGCCGAAGCCTCCACCAAGCTGGCGCTGGAAGCCACCGAGCTGGGCTACAAGGTCGGCGTGCGCGTCAACCTGGACGTGCTGAACGCCCAGAGCCAGCTCTACGACACCCGGCGCGACCTGTCCAAGGCCCGCTACGACGTGATCGTCAACAGCCTGAAGCTGCGCCAGGCCGCGGGCCAGCTGCAGCCGCAGGACGTGCGCAGCATCGACGCCCTGCTGGCACGCTGATCAGCCGCCGCCGGCCTGCCTGCCGGCCGGCCGGCATCACTTCGCCAGCTTCAGCACCTGCTGCGAGATCAGCGCCGCCGCGCCGCGGTGCGCATTGGCAAAGCCCAGTGCGCGCTGCACCCAGGCATTGCGGTCGGGGTCGGCCGCCAATTGCATGGCCACCTTCACACCGGCCTGGATGTTGTCGACCCGCTGCGCGGCACGCGCCATCAAGGCCTGCTTGGACGCCTGGGCGAAATTGAAGGTGTGCGGGCCCATCACCACCGGGCAGCCGCAGGCGGCGGCCTCGATCAGGTTCTGCCCGCCCAGCGGCGCAAAGCTGCCGCCCAGCAGCGCCACGTCGGCGCAGGCGTAGTACAGCGGCATCTCGCCCATGGTGTCGCCCACCCACACGTCGGCCAGCGCCGCCTCGGGCGGCGGCTCGTCGTCCCATTCGGTACGGCAATGCAGCGTCAGGCCCTGCATGCGGGCCAGCGCCACCACCTCCTGGAAGCGCTGCGGGTGGCGCGGCACCACCAGCAGCAGCGGCCGCGGCACCGGCAGCGCCGCCCAGGCGGCCAGCAGCGGGCCTTCCTCGCCTTCACGCGTGCTGGCCGCCAGCACCACCGGGCGGTGCAGGCCCTGGCGCCACTGCAGGCCCAGGGCGGTGAGCCTGGGCGAGGGTGTCATGTCGAACTTCAGGTTCCCGCTGACCATCACCCGCGGCGCGCCAGCCTCGCGCAGGCGGCGGGCATCGTCCACCGTCTGCGCCAGCACCATCGACAGACGCGCGGCCGCCGGGTGCAGCAGCGCGGCCAAGCGTTCGCCCTTGGCGGCGCTGCGCTCACTGAGGCGGGCATTGGCCATCACCATCGGCACGCCCAGGCGCTGGGCCTCGCGCATCATCGCCGGCCACAGTTCGGTCTCCATCAGGATGCCCACGCTGGGCTGGAAGTGGCGCAGGAACCGGCGCGTGGCGCCCGGCGTGTCGTAGGGCAGCCAGACCTGGCCGTCACCGTCCTGCATCAGCCTGCGGCCGGCACTGCGCCCGGTGGCCGTGCCATGGGTCAGCAACAGGCGCAGGTCGGGATGGGCACGGCGCAGCGCCTCCACCAGCGGCAAGGCCGCGCGGGTCTCGCCCAACGAGACGGCATGCAGCCACACCGCGCCCGGCAGCGGCGGCCGGCCAGGGTAGAACCCCAGCCGCTCCATCAGGCGGAAGCGGTAGCCAGCTTCGGTCTTGCCGCGGCGCCACAGGCGCAGCAGGTACAGCGGCGTGGCCAGCCGCAGCACCGTGGCATAGGCCCACAGCACCAGGCCCTGCCACAGCCGCGCCGGCCAGGCCGGGCGCGGCGCGCCGGTGTCAATGTGCGGCCTGGGCAACCTGGGCATCGGGCTTGACCGCACGCAGCGCGGCCATGAAGTCATGCTCGATGCGGGCCAGCGCCTCGGGCGTGTGGCCCTCGAAGCGCATCACCAGCACCGGCGTGGTGTTCGACGCACGGATCAGCCCGAAGCCGTCGTCGTAGTCGGCACGCAGGCCGTCGATGGTGTTGACCTCGGCCCCGGGGAACTTGGCCGTGGCCTGCAGTTCAGCCACCAGCTTGTGCGGCTCGCCCTCGGCGCAGGCCACGTTCAGCTCAGGCGTGGAGAACGAGGTGGGCAGCGCATTCAGCACCGCGCTGGGGTCGGCGCTGCGCGACAGGATTTCCAGCACCCGGGCGCAGGTGTACATCGCGTCGTCGAAGCCGTACCAGCGCTCGCCCAGGAAGATGTGGCCGCTCATCTCGCCGGCGATCGGCGCGCCCAGCTCCTTCATCTTGGCCTTGATCAGCGAGTGGCCGGTCTTGTACATCATCGGCACGCCGCCGGCCTCGCGGATGACCACCGGCAGGCGCTGCGAGCACTTGACGTCGAAGATCACCGTGCCGCCCGGGTTGCGCGACAGCACGTCGCGCGCCAGCAGCATCAGTTGCCGGTCGGGGTAGATGATGTCGCCGCCCCTGGTGACCAGGCCCAGCCGGTCGCCGTCGCCGTCGAAGGCGATGCCCAGCTCGGCGTCGGTGGCGTGCACCACCTTGATCAGGTCGGCCAGGTTCTCGGGCTTGCTCGGGTCGGGGTGGTGGTTGGGGAAGTCGCCGTCGACCTTGGAGTACAGGTCGATCACCTCGCAGCCCAGCGCGCGCAGGATGGCCGGTGCGGTGGCACCCGGGATGCCATTGCCCGAATCGACCACGATCTTCATCGGCCGGGCCAGCTTGGCGTCGTTGACGATGCGGGCGGTGTACTCGGGCACGATGTCCATCGTGGCGCTGCGGCCCTTGCCGCGGGCGTAGGTCTCGCTCTGCATGCGCTGGCGCAGGCGCTGGATGTCTTCGCCATAGATGGCGCGGCCGGCCATCACCATCTTGAAGCCGTTGTAGTCCTTCGGGTTGT
>ERZ795056.4186-NODE-4186-length-15041-cov-8.511878_pt1 | contig 15041 bp, 11 predicted proteins | sample MGYA00375140_ERZ795056 | MGnify/ENA primary metagenome ERZ795056 (study PRJEB30185, sample SAMN05720227) | activated sludge metagenome | isolation source: Anaerobic digester | place: USA | collected 2015-03-09 ...
GGTTCCAACAGTTGCGTTTGTTGTGTTGTTGAAATTCCAATAAGCAATCTGATTGGCTACCTGTGGAGGAGTTACATTAGAAAGACCATCTGTCTTGAATGTAATACTCTGACCTGCATAAGAACCACCATCAGTTGCTTTAATGGTGTTTTTGATAGCCAGTGTGTAGCTTGTTCCGGTTAACAGATCGCCTGTAGGATCGATTGTTACTGTTGCTCCACTGCTGGTTACAGTCAGTGTAGCAGCAGCACCACCAGCTGGTGTCAATGTGAAATCACTGGCTGTTGCGGCATTGATCGCTTTGCTGAACGTAATCACCATGTTTGCAGATACTGATACCTTGTCTGCTGCTGTCGCACCTGCAAGTTCTTTGGTCTCTGACTTGGCAGAACTTACGGTTACACTACTTGGATCATCATCTTTTTTACATGAAGATGTAAACATTGCGCCTGCTAGTAACAGGGTCGAGAGGGAGTATATACCCCAGTTTGACTTTTGCATTTTTAGCTAAATTGGTTGTTTGATTAAAGATTACAATAATAGTTCTTTATTAGGTTTCATCCTAAAATAACAGGCTTACCAGCCTGGATTTTGCGTGATGATTCCCTGAGTGATGTCGATCTCTACCTGAGGAATCGGAAGCCGCTCATTTTTATTTGCTTTAAAGCCCAAAGGTCCGAGAACGGTTACGGCTCTACCTGTACGGATGAGGTCAAAAAACCGGTGACTTTCCATCGCCAGTTCTACTCTTCGCTCATGATAAATGGCATTCCGCAATGCCTCTTTATCACCACCAACAAAATCCGGAAGAATCAGGTTGTCCCCATGCCGGGCTCTTGAGCGAACTTTGTTGAGATACGTCACTGCAAGACCTGGCTGATTGATTTCGTTCAGTGCCTCTGCTGCCATAAGCAACACATCTGCGTATCGGATTAATTTTTTATGGATTCCCCAGGACGGTAATGTGGATGAACCGTTTGCCCAGACTTTCTGGTTATAGGTTTCATATTCGATTACGGCACCATTGGCATCCACAATACTGTCAGGTGTTGTCCCATCTCCCAGTATTGAGACACCATCCAGGACCTCATTTACGAAAATGATGGATTTATCCTTTCTGGGATCTCCAGATTCAAATTCATTCATCAGGTTAACCGAAGGCCTGTTAAAGCCCCAGCCTCTGTTTGGTGATCCGCGAACCCCCTGAGTATTTCCAAATTCATTTCCACCGGCATCGGCATTGTCAATTCCAATGGAACCCACCTCAAACACAGACTCTTTTCCATAATTCCCTTCCGGACGGAAAGCATTACTGAAATCGGCTTCCAGGTCAAACAAATTGCTGTTTACCACCTCACCAGCGGATGTTGCAGCCAGTTGGTAATCGCCAAAAAACAAAGCAGCTCTGGCTCGGAGAGAATACGCTGAAAATTTTGTGGCTCTGCCAATATCATTTCCAGTATACGCAGATGGCAGATTGGCGATGGCAAATTCGAGATCCGGAAGGATGACCGTCCGGTAAATGCTGGTATCCCTTGGCACTTTAACCGGAGGATTGAGACCCGTAATTTTTGGAACCGGCCCAAAAGCTCTGACCAGATCCAGGTAAAACAGTGCCCGAAGAAAATGGGCTTCACCCAGGCACCTGTTCTTTAGAGATGCATCCATTGAAATGGCCGGTACCTTTTCAATAACAGCGTTTGCTCGTCTGACTCCAAGGTATAACGTATTGTACCAGTTGGCGGGTGGTTCTGCTGTTACACCAAACGTGAAGTTGTCAAACGGATTAAGAATACCCTGCTGATCAGATGCATTGGAACCTTTACGTGTGTCATCCGACATGATGTCCAATATCGGATAAAGGCCTTCGTTGAAAAAGGCATTTCGCAATACATTGTAAATGGCGTTCGTTCCAAGTACGGCATCGTTTGATGACTGAAAATAATTCACTTCGGTCAGTTGACCCTGAGGATCAACTTCGAGATATTTCTTACAGGCACTCAGAGAAATAGTTCCGATACAAAGTGCCCCGAAGAGAAGTTGTTTTATGGATGATGATCTCATGGCTGATTAAAATGTTACGTTGATACCTCCTGCTAAAACGGCTGTGACCGGATAAATCCCCAGATCAATTCCGGCACTCAGATCGTCACCACCCACTTCGGGTGAATATCCGGTAAACTTGGTGATGGTCAATAGATTGGTCCCTCTGAAATAAACACTCATTTTCTGGGTCTTCAGTTTTCCACAAATGCTTTCAGGCAGTGAATAACTCAGGGTAACGGTTCGCAAACGGAGAAAAGAACCATCCTGTAAAAGGAAATCAGATGGATTAAAATTATCACCTCCCGCCGTTGCTCTCGGAACAATATTGCTCGGGTTTGTAGTAGTCCAGCGATCTCTGTAGTTGCCTTCATAGTTGGCGATGGCCGGGCGAACTGCTGCTTTTCCGTTATAAATTTTATTCCCGGTTTGTCCTTGAAAATCAAAAGACAGATCAAAATTTTTGAAGGTTGCTCCAGCGTTAAATCCAAATAAAAATTTTGGAATTGGTGAACCAAGAAAAGTCCTGTCCTTACTGAAATCCACTTTTCCATCTCCGTTCAGATCTTTGAAGCGGATATCTCCCGGAACCTGATCAGCATTGATCACAGGCCCAATTGCCACTGCTGTATCGTTCTGAAAAATCCCATTCGTTTGAAATCCGTAAAAGGCTCCGATGGGTTGGCCTGCCTGAGTCCTTGTGACGTTTTGTCCATTCCCTAATCCGCCTCCCACAATAAATTCATCGGCAGCTACTGCAGCACCAAGACTTTTTACCTCATTGTAAACCGTTGTTGCATTGGCTCCCAATCGATATTGTAAACCACCGACTTTGTCACGCCAGTTTAAATTCAGTTCGATACCCCGGTTAAGTACCGTTGCGGCGTTGGTCCGAATCCGTGTAAAAGGTCCGTTTCCAACGTGACCAGGCTGGGCCAGCAGAACAAGAACATCTTCCGTCAATCGATGATAGTAGTCGGCTTCAAATGTTAGTTTATTGGAGAACAGTCCAATTTCAAGACCGGCATCAAACTGTGTTGTTGTTTCCCATTTCAAATTGGTGTTGGAGGTTTGTCCGTAAGTTGCGCCTTGTGTTAAAGTATTAGCTGGCCCAAAAACAGCAGGGCTTCCTGAATTGATTACTGTAACCCGATCGGTGGCATTGATATTCTGGTTTCCAAGTTTACCCCAGCTTGTCCGGATTTTCAGATTGCTTATCGCTTTCACATCTTTCAGAAAGTCTTCCTCACTCAACACCCATCCGAGTGCAACGGAAGGAAACGCGGCGTATTGATTGTTTTTTCCAAAATTGGATGTCCCATCAACCCTGTACGTAGCTGTAAGAAGATACTTTTCAGACATCACATAATTGACCCTTCCGAAGAATGACTGCTTACGAAAAAGTGTTGCATCTTCATTAGATTTGGCTCCGACCACCTGTCCTGCATTGAGATACCATAGGTTCCGGTCATCACGAATGATGTTTTGGGCCGTCACGGAAAGTCCTTCTGATTTATTACTGTAAAATGAAACACCACCCAATGCGTCGATCCGGTGTTTACCGGATTCCAGGTTATAATAGAACAGGTTATCGATGGTCGAATTGTTTTTTGAATACCTGCCTGTTGTGAGATCATTAATCGGATTGCTCTGAGTCGGGCTGACATAATAAACCGGAGAAAAAGTCACCGTTCTGTTTGAGCCCACATCAAATCCATAACTAAATCTGTATTTAAAACCTGCCGGAAGTTTAACCTCAGCAAACACATTTCCTATTCCGGTAAAGTTCTTTTCAAAACTGTTGTTGTAGTCTATGGCGGCAAGTGGATTTCCATATCCATTTACTTCACCATATCCAGAACCCGTATCAATTCTTGCCTGGACAGCCGGAGAGGCTCTGTACAGAGTTCCGATCACATCGGCGGTATTTTGCTTTTTGATTGGGGCAATGGTCAGATTGGTTCCGACTGTGACATATTTGCCAAGCTGCGTTGTGTAATTTGTCCGGAACGAAATTCGCTCATAGTCTGACTTAGGAACGATGCCTTCCTGATGAAAATACCCCAGGCTCATAAAAAAGGAAGAGGTTGCTGTACCGCCGCTGGCCGAAACCTGGTAATTTTTTATACCTGCATTCTTTTTGAAAATCAGGTCCTGCCAGTCTGAATTGGGCAGGGCATCCAGATTGTTGTATGTATTGGGGTTGATTTCATTCACCAATGCACCAAACTCCCGGCTATTTAAAAGGTCAATTTTCTTGCTCACATTCTGAATACCATATTCAGATGAAAAGTTGATCAATACCTTTCCTTCCTTTCCTTTCTTCGTTGTGACCAAAATAACACCATTCGCTCCTTCTACACCAAAAATGGCTGCGGCAGAAGCATCTTTCAGAACCTCCATCGATTCAATATCGTTGCTGTTGATGGAAGAAATATCACTCATAAACACACCATCCACTACATACAAAGGGTTGTTTCCTGAATTGATGGTTCCGACACCCCGGATTCTCACTTTTGGGGCATCTCCAGGCGCTCCTGAATTACTCACTACCTGAACCCCGGCCACTTTTCCCTGAAGTGATTGCATGGCATTATGATTCGGCACTTTGACCAGATCCTCGGATTTCATCCGGCCAACGGAACCGGTTACATCACTTTTCCGTTGCACACCATAACCAACTACCACAACTTCTTTGTTGGTTATGACTTCCTGTTGAAGCACAACATCGATGGTGGTTCGCCCGCCAATCCGGATCCGCTGCTTTGTGTAACCCAGATAACTGAACACAAGAACGGAATCGCTGGCTTCCAGGTTGATCCTGTAAACGCCGCTGATGTCCGTGTAAGCCCCTCTGGATGTGCCTTCCACCTGAACGGCTATGCCAGGAGTACCACCGGGTTCATCGGACAAAGAAACATTTCCCGAAACTGTAAGCGATTGACCCTCAGATAGGAAGTTTATGCAAAGTGAGAATAAGCCCACAATGCATGTGAAGGTAAATTTTTTCAATTGGTTAACGATTAGATGTGCACAATAGTGCAAAGACAGGGAATGAAAAACAAGTACATTTTTTTTCGAATTATGTACAGAATTTTCACATGGTTCACCCCGATGATTTCTCCTATGACTTACTTAAAATAGGCCCCCTCACTTCTAGATGTGCACTTCAATTGTAGCGGTTGTACCATGTCCGGGCTGGCTGTCGATGAAAAAACTGCCACCGACCAGGCCCACTCTTGACCGGATGTTGGCCATTCCGATGCCATCGGATTTTTCCAATGCCTGAGCATCAAACCCGACCCCGTTGTCTTCCACCTGCAAAACGATACTGTCCTCATGGCGGATCAGCTGAATACTGACAAGATTGGCCTGTGCATGTTTAAGAATATTGTTGACCAATTCCTGCAGCACCCGGTAGAGCATCATTTCAATGCCTGGATCCAGACGATCATTTAGACCCACAATTTCAAGCTCTGTCCGGATGGTTCCTCCTGCTCCCAGACGGTGCACAAAATCACGGACTGCCGAAGCCAGACCATTGCGGATCAATGCATTGGCCATCATATCATGAGACACCGACCGTACTTCTTTCACCGCATCATCCACCTGGGCGACGGCATTTTCAAGCAATTCCAATTGCCCATCCTGACCCGATAAAATTCTCGACCGAAGTCCGGCAATGTTCATTTTGGCCGCCGACAATTGCTGACCAAGACCATCGTGCAGTTCCTTGGCGATTCGAACCCTCTCCTTTTCTTCCGCTTCAATAATGGCTTTGGTCCGAAGTTCCTGCTGGGCAAGCCTTTCCGCATTCAGTTGTTCTTTCTGTCGGGACTTTTGACGGTTTCGCAACATCATGAAAACCGAAACTACCGAAATCAGACCCAGAATCAATGCCACTGTCAGCCATTGAAAACGGCCCAGAGAGGTTTCTTTCAGCTCAATTTCCTGACTCAAAATCGTTTTCTGCTGCTCCCTTATATCAATTTCATACTTTGTCTGAATGCTGGACATTTGTTTGGCGACATTGTCCGAAAACTCTGAGCGGAGCGCATTGGTGTACGCATGATAGTAATTGTTGGCTGAATCTACATTCCCAAGTGTAGTGTAAACATCTCCCATTACAACAAATACCTGAGGAAGGTGGAGAGGAAGATTCTGTTTCTGTGAGATACGGATGGCATTCCGGAGCATGGAAAGAGCTTCCGGGTACTTCTTTTTTAATACCAGTTGATTGGCGATATTGGTTGAATACAGAATAATGGAATTGTAATCCGTTGATTTCTCCACTTTGTCCAAAGCCTGCCGGTAATACAGCAAGGCCTTTTCTCTTTGGTTCATTCTGCTGTAAATGAGTCCGATGTTGTTGAGACAGGCGCCTATTTCCAAAGGTTCTTGTCTTTTTTCCGCAATTGTCAACGCTTCTTTCTGTTTCAACAACGCAGCCGGATAATCTTTCCGTTCTTCATCCAGAGAAGACAGATAATTCAAAGATCCCTGCATTCCGAAATCATCGCCCAATTCTTTGTTCAATGCATAGGCTTCTTCCACCACATTTTTCAGGAGAGAATACTGTTTCTGATGATCGTAGATAAAGCACAGGTTGTTGAGGGTATACGCAATGTGTCTTTTGTTGCCCGATTTCCGGAAATGCACCAATGCCTGTAATTGGGAACGTAACGCCCGGTCGAGAGAATCAATTTCGGAATAACAAAGTCCCAGTTTGCTTTGAGATGAACCGATGGCATCCGCATCACCCAATGTCTCCCTTATTTTCAATGCTTTCTGGTGAGACCGGATCGCCAGTAAATACAGCATTTCCTTTTGCTGGGAAATCCCCAGATCGTTGTAGCCCTGGGCAATCCAGCGGGGAAGTTTCTTTTCTTCGGCCAGACGGATCTCTTCTTTAGCAAATCCTTCGGCTTCTTTCAATGAAACAGAAAGGGCTTCCCAGTGCATATCGCTTAGCAATTTCAAACGGACGGTGTCTTCTTTTGCTGTTTTATACAATTGCTTCAGCTCTTCCAGTGACTGAGCATGAACAGACAGCACCCCAATAAAAACTGCGATCATGCACGATACCGTCCGCCGGAAAGTGGTTCCGGATGAAATACTTCTTTTCAGAATCCTTTTCATGATCCGCTTACAGAATCTTTTTCTCAAAGGCGTACTTCATCAGTCCCGCCACCGATTTGGTATTCGTTTTCCGGAATATGTTTTTCCGGTGCGTTTCCACCGTTCGCTCGGAAATGAACAGTTTGTCACCAATCTCAGCATTGCTCAGTTCCTGGCCAATCAGTTTCACGATTTCGGTTTCCCGGGCGGTCAACTGAAAATCGGGTTCCGGACTCACTTCTTCTTTCGGTTGAGCAAATGTCCGGAGCATCTCGGTGCTCACATCATCACTGAAAAACATACCGCCTGATACCAGTTTCTTTAAAGCTGAAACCAGTTCCTCCTGACCGGTATTTTTCAGAATGTAACCCGATACACCGGCTTCCAACGCTTTGGCGATGTGTGTTTTGTCGCCATACATGGAGAGGGCAAGAACCGGAACCGCCGGAAACGACTGTTTCAACTGACGGCACAGTTCGATGCCGGAAAGTCCGGGCATTTCAATGTCGGAAATCACGAGATCCGGCGAGGATTCTGCCATGAGAGACAATACATCCGTTGGCCGTGTCGTAGCAGCCACGACTTCAAACATGTGTTCCATGGCAAGCAAGGCTTTTAGGCCGTCGATGATCATCTGGTGATCGTCGACAATCAGAATTTTGTACTGTTTTATTGCCACTGTTCAAAGATCTGGCTGGAGATCCGGTGGCGAAAGTAAAACCAGAAGACGGGAGATGATTCATCGGGGTAAGAACAAAGGTTTTTTTTCAGTGAAATCTGTCTTGTTGGTGGCTGGTTTTCTTATTCGGTCGCTTCTTTCCTCAATTTCCGCTGGTACTCTTTTACCAGAATGGCACGAAAAATCCGGGCAACAGGAAGATTGAGTCCACAATAAATCTGGCGGCTGTTGAGAATTTTAGCCTTTGGGTAGACATAATAATCCATGCCGAACGTCATCGCACCGACGTGAATGCCCAGTCCGAAATTGTAGAAGACCTGCGTTTTTGCAATTGACTCCTGTCGGAAAACCTTGTTTTTCGAGATGGATTCATAATGCTCTACATCGGCCATTGTGGTATTGTCGCCATAAGAAAAGCTGCCCATATTTGTTTGCCCGTATCCTACAAAGGGTATAATGGCCGTATACGAAGTGGCGGCTCCTGTTTCTTTGGACTGTCCGTAATGTGGTTTGAAATCCGATTTGATGGAACGAACCACCAGATCAATACCCAGCTGACCACCGAATTTTGTTGAGTTTTTGAATGTACCCGAAAGTGTCGGAAACGATGCGCTGTTGTATTTGAACTGTAGCTGTTCCTGTTTTTCAGGGGATTTCACCAGAATATCGCCCGTTTCGGCAAAGGCATTCATCCACCATAAACCATAGCGGAAACCCAGATTCGCTCCGATATTGGTCACCGCCTGAATCTGTTCACTCACAAAATAGCTGGTGGAAATCCGGGGACCGATGTAGGTAAATGGCTTCACATCTTTCACGTGAATCACTTCTTCTTCGTAACGGTGGTTGTAGGTACTTTTTACCCACTGAATCTGTTCTTTCCGGTATTTAATGTAATCCTGGGTCTCTTCAACCTTCTTGTAATAGGTCAGACCTGAATTGACTCTCTCCACCGAAACCAAATCTTTGTAATGTCTTTTTCCGGAAGCTGAAAAATCTCTTGGATTCAGGAGAATCGGCATCGAAGACATGTGCAGCCCCAGGCTTGGATAATGAGAAAACACCGGAATGGCATTTCGTTTGGTAAAGTTTATTCCGGCACCCACACTGTAGGACAAAGTCCCTACAAGTGGGCCCATCTTCACCAGGACGGAAGGTTTCAGGAACATTCCAAACTGTGTGGCCTCTATATCCGGATCCATGCCGCGTTTCCGTTTGTCATCCAATGTATGAATCCCAAATCCGAAACCCAGAGAGGGAACAATTTCCATACTTCGCCGGTACATCATGGGAAACGGAATCTGAAAGCCAAGCTGGATCAGATTTCCTTTGGCCCGGTACACTTTTCCTGAGTCATTCACTTCGGCTGTTCCTCTGAGAAAACTGGCCGACATTAGTCCGCCCATGAACAGAAAGCTGGGGCCGAACCAGGGTTGAGAGGATTTGTACCCATACCGGAGCATAGGTCGGGCAAACTCGGCTCCGGCATAAATCCAGTCTTTCGACAATCGGTTCATATGCCCGTCATACCGGGCTTTGGTGTTGGTACTGTCAGAAGGAGAGGCCCAGACTGGTTTCGGGAAGCAAAAGGTCAGGGCAATAAGCAGAATCAAAATCTGAGAGCGGTTCCGGAGGTTTTGTTGCATTGTATGTCGAGGAATGGACGATACAAAAGTCCGGCTTGATTTCAACCTCTGAAATACCGCACCGACGGCATATTGATGTACGTGCTGGTGGGTATTTGCCAGATTCACCAAAAGCGAAAGAAGAAGGACGGAATCGTAATAAGTCAATTCTACCGGCTGGGTAGATTCTTTTTTAAAATCGCCTTATCTTGCGGCCTCAATTCATTACGAAACAAATTATCTTTCTCTAAATGAGCTACATAGAGCAAATTATCGGCCGCCAGATATTCGATTCCCGCGGCAATCCAACGGTAGAAGTGGATGTGTACACTGAAAATGGTTTCCTGGGAAGAGCGGCTGTTCCATCTGGTGCATCAACCGGTACCCACGAAGCTGTGGAACTTCGCGATGAAGACAAATCTCTTTACATGGGAAAATCCGTTTTCAAGGCGGTAGAAAATGTCAACACCGTTCTGGCAGATGCACTGGAAGGTCTGGATGTGTTTGATCAGAGAGGGATTGATGATTACATGAATGAACTGGATGGCACTGAAAACAAAGGAAAGCTTGGAGCAAATGCCATTCTGGGTGTATCACTTGCCGTCGCCAAAGCGGCAGCACAGGAATCCGGAATGCCGTTGTACCGCTACATCGGTGGTGTAAATGCGCACACTCTTCCGGTTCCGATGATGAACATTCTCAACGGAGGAAGTCATGCCGATAACTCAATCGATTTCCAGGAATTCATGATTATGCCGGTGGGTGCAGAATCGTTTTCAGAAGCCCTTCGCTGGGGATCTGAAATCTTCCACCACCTGAAAAACGTACTGAAAAAAGCAGGTCATTCGACCAACGTAGGAGACGAAGGCGGATTTGCTCCAAACCTGAAATCCAATGTCGAAGCCATCGAAGTGGTTCTTCAGGCCATTGAAAAAGCAGGATACAAACCAGGTGAGCAGGTCATGATCGCCATGGATGCCGCCGCTTCTGAGTTCTACGATCCGGCGACCAAAACCTACCATTTCAAAAAATCAACCGGCGATAAACTGACCAGCAACGAAATGGCCGCGTATTGGGCCGACTGGGCTTCCAAATATCCGATTGCCAGTATCGAGGACGGTATGGCCGAAGACGATTGGGCTGGTTGGGCAGAACTGACCCGTCTTGCTGGTTCCAAAATTCAACTGGTGGGTGACGATTTGTTTGTAACCAACGTAAAACGCCTTCAGCAGGGAATCGATCAGAACATTGCCAACGCCATTCTGGTGAAGGTAAATCAAATTGGTTCATTGTCGGAAACCATCGATGCTGTCGAACTGGCACACCGCAACAAATACAAAAGCATTATGAGCCACCGGAGTGGTGAGACCGAAGATGTGACCATTGCCGATCTCGCTGTGGCACTGAATACCGGTCAGATCAAAACCGGTTCCGCTTCCCGTACCGACAGGATTGCCAAATACAACCAATTGCTTCGTATTGAAGAAGAACTGGGTTCACTGGCATACTATCCAGGTAAAAAATTCTAAGAGGATCCTCTCTAACAAAAAAGCCGCTTCTCACGAGGCGGCTTTTTTTATGCTCTTATGATTATTTAAGGATTCCGGTTTAAAACCCGATCGAAGTCCCAATCGAATAATTTGAACCCTGTTTGCCTGAAGCAGTCATCTGAATGCTGCCGGAAAATCTCCGGTAATATAGAAACCCACCCAGTGATAATATTCCTGTACTGTAGTCCATTTCATCATAATTCAATCCAAACGTACCATACATTCCAAACCGGAATGGTTCCAGATTGACTTCATATTCACTGGTAAAACTGGAATTAAACAAAAGGTGGTTTGATGAATAATTGATAATGTTGGGAGAACTGCGTGCTGCTTCTTTCCGGAAGGTATAAAACGGGCCGTCCTCATAAAACATAGATTGACGAAACCCGATGATTTTAAAATTATCATGTCCCAATGGTACATTGATTTGAATTTCAGATGTGGCGGATGCGCCCCAGAATTCTTTCCTTCCATAAGTCGGATCCCAGGCCTTCGGATAGTAGTCCCCATAATACCCTCCGACCCCACCTGCGAACGAAAAGTTTTTTCTGCTTAAAGCAAAGTGATAATTGGCGGTGCCAAATCTGGATTCTTCATCATGCTGATACCCTTCTTTGAAATTGTGGTGGAATCCGGCTGAAACGTAGTGTTTGGACCGGCTGGAATCTGAATGAAGGGGTTTTGCCTGGTACCGCGATTCTCCACCCAGCATTCCGGGACCGTAATAAAGAGTTTGGGTGCAGGATTGAACGATGAACGCTACTCCGAGCAGAAGGCATACCTGTATGCCAGTAAAGGGATTGATCGTTGATTTCATGGTTATAGAATAGAATTCAATTTTATGATGTCAGTTTTATATCTCCAAAATTTTTTTTCGGTTCAATCGGCTGAATTCTGAGTTTTACAAAAAATCTGGTCCAATGATCCTGCCGCTGTCTTTTTTTCAAAATCCCGACGTAGTCTCTCTGGCCAGAGAACTGATCGGTAAAGTGTTGGTCACCGAATCAGAAGGCATACGGACGTCTGGCATCATCGTAGAAACCGAAGCCTACCGTGGTTCCGATGACCGGGCATGCCATGCGTATAACTACAGGCGCACAGCCAGAACGGAAACCATGTTCAAACAAGGCGGGCATGCGTACGTCTATTTATGTTATGGCATTCATCCGCTTTTCAATATTGTAGCCAATTCTGAAGGAGAACCCGATGCGGTCCTGATCCGGGCTGTTCAACCATCGGACGGTATCGACCGGATACGGGACCGAAGACAAGGAATTAAAGATGCAAAGCTGGCGTCAGGTCCCGGTTGTGTCACCAAAGCCCTGGGCATCGACCGGCAGCAGAATGGCAAGCTCCTGATTCCGTCTGAAGGAATCTGGCTGGAAGAAAACAGAGGGTTACTGAAAGAATTTACCATTGAAACACGCACCAGGATTGGAGTAGATTATGCGGGAGAAGACGCTCAAAGACTTTGGCGGTTTATCATTTCGGGAAATCCATTTGTTTCCAAACCCTGAATTGTATTCATCCTCAAGAACGGGATTCTGGAAATTGATCCGGTTAATTCACTCTGGATCAAAAGACAACTCCATTTTTGATTCCATTTCCCAAACGGAATTTGAAATTTTCCTGAATTCTGGCTGTACAATTCTCATTTTCATTTGGCATATGCGGTCCGGAAATGGCATTTTTGCGGTCCTTTTTTTAGCCACAACCTTTCCAACCTATGTCTGAACCCATAAAAATTCTGATCCACGGAGGTGCCGGAACCATCCTGCCTTCTGCTATGACGCCTGAGCTGGAAACTCAGTATAAGAACGGACTCTCCCAGGCTCTCACTGCCGGATACAAAGTATTAAAGGACGGAGGTCCTTCGCTTTTAGCGGTCGAAACTGCGGTAAAAGTACTGGAAGACAATCCCCTTTTCAATGCAGGGAAAGGATCTGTGTTCACCCACGACAAGCGCCACGAAATGGATGCCTCCATCATGGATGGTAAAACATTGAAAGCGGGTGCCGTTGCAGGTGTCACCAATATTAAAAATCCGGTGAATCTGGCGCTCAAAGTGATGCGGGAATCGGAAAACGTTTTGCTGACCGGAGAAGGGGCGGAGAAATTTGCGGCAGCCCATGGCGTGAAGCAGGTGGAGTCGTCTTATTTCTACAGCGAATTCCGGTATCAGCAATTGATGTCCATCATCGATACCCACAAAGCCCAGCTCGATCACAATGTGAAAGTGGCAGTGGGTGAAGACAATAAAAAATTCGGGACCGTCGGAGCAGTAGCTCTGGACAAAGACGGCAACCTGGCGGCAGCAACCTCAACCGGTGGACTCACCAACAAAAAATTCGGTCGTGTCGGTGATTCTCCCATCATCGGAGCTGGAACCTACGCAAACAATGAAACCTGCGCTGTGTCGGCGACGGGTCAGGGCGAAACTTTCATTCGGTATGTTGTAGCCTACGACATTTCCTGCCTGATGGCATACAAAGGACTCTCTCTGGCGGATGCCTGCCGGGAAGTGATTTCAAAAATCGACAAAGCCGATCCGGAATGCGGGGGAGTGATTGCCCTGGATGCCCGGGGGAATTTTGCGTTTGAATTCAACACACCGGGCATGTACAGGGGCCTGATGCAGGAAGAAGGAAATCCGGAGAGCTGGATTTACAGGTAGGAGTATCAAAAAAACTAATAATGAAGCTAAAACTCCTAATAATTCTGATTTTGGCTTTGCCATGCAAATCCTATTCTCAGTTACCTTCTGAGGCTAACAACTTTTTATATGCCAAAGAATTTAGCAAAGAAATCGCACTTTTTAACACCAAGAGCTTTCTTTTCAGAGACGTCCTTGGTATCAGCTCGGATATTGTACAATTTGAAGTAATTCCTTTGGCGGCTTCAAACTCTGGTGAGTTAACCACTCTTTTGTATCGTTGTGAGTCAAAGAACAAAGAAGGTTTGGTTCTTGGGTTTTATGGTAATTACTGGAACAAGTTTGGTGCAGTTTATCAAGGATTCAGTTTTAAGAATCTTGAGAAAGAAAAAGCAATTGAGTTCCTGAATAGAATCCAGTCTGCCATGGATGATAACGAGAAATTTCTTTTTCAGGAGGCAGACAATAATAATATCTATTTCAGGTACGATGATATTGATGTGTTAATCTGCTATTCGTATCAAAACTACATAATCAGATTGTTTTGGAATGGCTTTGACAGCACATGGGAAAGAACAGCTTTTAACAGATCCAAGAGGAGATTCGAAAGGAAAATGAAGTAGCTCCCCCTTTTAAGGAAAACAGGTTCTTTGGCACTAATCCAGAAATACGGATAATTCCTACAACTGTGTCATTTTTTCTACCTTCTCGAAAAGTTGAAACATAAGTCGTCCAGTTGTTGCTGTTTCACTTTTCTTCGTATTGTTGAATTATGAAACGGAAACGAGAACACAAAAAGATAAAAGAGGTCAAAACACCGCCAAATCAAGAGCTCCGGGTTTCATTGGGTCTCACGCAAAAGCAGATGGCACATCTAATGGGATTGGAACGGGCTTCCATTTCGATGTACGAATCGGGATTGCGACATTTGCCCACGGCTGTTTCCCGACGCTTTCATGACATCTACCAGTTTCTGGAAGCCCTTTCGGAAATACCCATGCCTCAACCTCCGGAATCTGATTTAAACATAGCTTTACAAATATTGGATGATCTTCTGAGCAAACACGGAGATATGAGGATCATTCTGAACCGTAAGAAAAAAGAAGCGGATCTGGCCTTTGAAAAAAGCAAGAGGTTATGGCTGGTACTCGAGAATTGGGAAACGATTCAGCATTCTGAGTTGCCAATTGAATATGATCAGGAAAACTTTGATGCACTTGTAAGTCTTTCAGGCCCAAGGAATTTTCTTATGATCTGGAATACAATCCTAAAAATTAATCTTGCCATTGCCCGAAATGAGAGCACGATCACTACGCTCGAAGAAGAAAAACTAAAGCTCATCAAACTCAATCCCCCTCCTGCCAATAGTTAGT
>ERZ795056.4187-NODE-4187-length-15034-cov-5.427599_pt1 | contig 15034 bp, 11 predicted proteins | sample MGYA00375140_ERZ795056 | MGnify/ENA primary metagenome ERZ795056 (study PRJEB30185, sample SAMN05720227) | activated sludge metagenome | isolation source: Anaerobic digester | place: USA | collected 2015-03-09 ...
GTTGATATACGGCTCCCCCAGCACCTCCGGCGCCTCATAGGTATCCATAAAGCTTAGCAAACGGTAGGCTCCTTCACTGTCGCTGTCGATGTTATGTTCGAGGAATTTCTTGTGAAATAATGCTTTCATGCTCCTTTAACCAGATCTAGATCGAACAAATTTACTAATTCATTACAATAATTCAATTGTTTTTAAACAGTATGGGCATTTATCGGGCTCAATTCTTGGAAAACCGATCCAAATGCAGTACATTTATCCTTTTAAATAAACTGATTATGAAAACGAAATCAACCCTTACCCTCATTACTGCCATTTGGATCACAATACTCATGATTGCTGGCACCCGGGCACAGTCCCAGGAAAACATCATTGTACAGATTGGAGAGTCCTCCATGTCAAAAGGGTTACAAACCTGTTATTCGGTCAGAATTCCCCAGGCGGAAATAAAAGCAGTCCAGCAAGGCTGGATCAAACATTTACAGGAAGACAACAAAGCCAAAGTAAAAGAGATCGGCCACGAACTCCATTTCTCAGGCGGGCTCAAAACAGAAATTTTTCCGGATACGATAAGCCTTTACAGCCTGTTGATCGCTACCGACAGTGCTATAAACCTGAATGTGTTCCTGGAAATCGACAGCGTTTTTTTCACCCCAAATTCCGATAAGACAGACCTGGCCAGCGACAAGATCGACAACAGCCTTAGAAATTATATCCGGAACTTTGCCGTCGATCAATACAGGATTGCGGTGGAGGATGAGCTCAAAGCAGCGGAGAAAGTATTGAAAGATTTGCAGAATGATCTGGAAAAATTACAAAAGGATGAAAAGAACCTTTTGAATGATAATGTCAAAATGGAAAATGAGATTGAATCGACAGAACTCGAGTTAACGCAATTCGATAACAGCCTGGCCATCAAGAACCAGGAAATTATCGACCATAATGCCCGGATGCAGAATATCGCTCTTGAAACCGAAAAAGAGGCGGCCAAGGCCAAACAAAAAGAACTGGAGAAAGAGAAGAACCAGTTGGAAAAAAGCAGGGGCAAAGCGAAAGAACTGATCTCCGATAACAAATCACAGATAGAGAAAAATAAAAAAGCGATAAAGCAAAGTCAGGAAGACCAGGACTTAAAGCAGCAAGACATCACCAAGCAAAATAATTTGATCATGGTTGTTCAAAATAAACTTAAAGGAATTAAATAGATTAATTAAAAAAACTACCTATGAAAAAGGCTTCTTTCAGAGTTTTTGCAGTCCTGCTTGTTACAGGAGCTATTGCTGTTCTGGTTGCAAATAAACCACCGGTTGATGATTCCTACGTTATCATCTCCTGGAATGACCTGGGCATGCATTGTGCAAATAAGGATTTTGCAAATATCTGTGTTCTGCCGCCATATAACAATTTAAAGGCCCAGGTAATCCTTAAAGGCAATGCTACCAGCCTTCCCCAGCTGGTTACATCAGGTTTCAGTGTTAATTATTCTGTGCCTGGAAATACTGTTTCAACAAATAAGACGAATTTCTGGGACTACGAAGATCAGTTGTTCGGCGTCAATCTCCCTCCCAATATCGGGCTGACAGGTGTGGGGCTGAGCGGTACAATGGCCGTGGCTACGCCTGAGAACGATCATTTTTTTGTGGATGGAATTCCCGTAACGCCTTACCAGGATAACGACCTGGTGAATGAAGATCCTTACCAGCTTGCCCTGGTGGAGTTACATGATAATCAGAACAATCTTATTGTGCAAGCGCAACCGGTCATCCCGGTCTCAAATGAAATAAATTGTGTCAGTTCGGGCTGCCACAGCAGTGAGGCTCAAATCCTGAACATGCACGAAGATGAAGGGGGATTTGATCCGAATGATACACCGATTCTTTGCGCGGAGTGCCATTCTTCCAATGCACTTGGAACACCTGGAATGCCGGGACTTGAATCGCTTTCGCAAGTGATCCATGAGCAACATGGGGAAGAGACCAACGACTGCTACAAATGCCACCCGGGGCCAAACACACAATGCCATCGCGACATCATGCACACAATGGGAATGGTTTGCCAGGACTGCCACGGCAGCGTGGATGAAGTCGGGCAGTCGATTGATGACGGCAGGGAACCCTGGCTGGAGGAACCACAATGCGGCAACACTGACTGTCATGGCTCAAATTATGCTGAGGAACAGGGGAAGCTATTCAGGCAATCGAGAGGACATGGTGGCCTGTTCTGCAGTGCCTGCCATGGATCACCGCACGCCCTTTATACCAGTGAAAATGACAGGGACAACCAGCAGATTATCGCCCTTCAGGGCTATGCTGGTATCTTGAGAGAGTGCAGCGTTTGCCATGGTGTAACACCGGCATTTCCCGGTCCGCACGGCTATATACCTACCTCTGTCGACCAGCTTGAAGGCGAAGTTAAAGAAAGCCTTTTACTTTCCGTTCCCCAGCCGAATCCTTTTAAAGAGCGTACTGTGATTTCTTTCAATATTGACAAAACAGGAAAAACATACCTGGACATATTTGACCAGAATGGAAAACAAATGGTGCGACTGGTCAGCGAAAATCTTGGAAAAGGCCAATACCAGATTACTTTTAATGCGCCGGGATTTGCACCGGGGGTTTATATCCTGAACCTGAGAAATAACGGCAGGGAATCATCGCAGAAGCTGGTACTGACAAGATAAAAACAAGAAGAGAAAGGCTGAATTCTGGAACATCCTCCTAAATAATTACAATTCCCTCTAATGCGGAATTTTGTAGTTTTGCATTTCAATAATTAAATATGAAGAATTTATTTTTAGCAAGCGTGATATGCTTGCTATTTTCTTGCAGTCCGGGCCAAAATCCCGGCCAGGATAATGCCGGCAAGGTTAATCTGGCCGATTCGCTGCGGTACCCTGATGAAAAACACCTGGCAAATCTCAGGCAGCTCACCTTCGGGGGAGATAATGCCGAAGCCTATTTCAGTTTCGATGATAAAAGGATCGCTTTTCAGTCGAATAACGCGGCATGGAACCTGGAGTGCGACCAGATCTTCACTTTCGAGCTAGCATCCGGCGATATGAAAGAGGGCGCACCCCAGATGATCAGCACCGGCATGGGGCGGACGACCTGTTCGTATTTCATGCCCGGGGATACGACCATCCTGTTTGCCTCGACCCATGCGGGTGATCATGCCTGTCCGCATGTTCCGCCACCCAGGCCCGATCACAAGTATGTCTGGCCCATCTATGACGATTACGACATCTATGTTTCCGACCTGAAAGGCAATATCATCGACACGCTGACCCACGAACCGGGATATGACGCCGAAGCGACCGTTTCGCCCAAAGGCGATAAGATCGTCTTTACTTCCCTTCGCTCCGGCGACCTGGAGCTTTATACCATGAACCTCGATGGCAGTGACGTCAGGCAAATCACCGACGAGCTTGGCTACGACGGCGGTGCGTTCTTCTCGCAGGATGGCAGCATGCTGGTATTCAGGGCTTCACGGCCAAAAACGGAGGAGGATATCCGTGTTTATAAAGAGCTTCTTTCAGTAGGGCAGGTTATGCCGACGAATATGGAGATATTTGTCTGCAATGCCGACGGTTCGAATCTGAGGCAGGTGACAAACCTTGGCAAAGCCAACTGGGCCCCCTATTTCCACCCCTCCATGAAGAAAGTGATCTTCAGCTCCAATCATGCGTCCGACCGGGGCTACCAGTTCAATCTTTACATGATCAACCTGGATGGAACAGGACTTGAAAAGATAACGTATGACGGCGTTTTCGACGCTTTCCCGATGTTTTCCTTCAACGGTAAAAAACTGATCTTCTCCTCCAACAGGAATAACGGAGGAACAAGGGCAACGAACCTTTTTATCGCCGACTGGATTGATTAGGAGATTTGAAACCGCACTTTACTGAAGTTCGTAATCGGGCTTGATCTCACCTAATTCGCGCAAAGCCCGCAGGGTCTCCATGGCTTCTTCTTCATCGAGAAGGCTGATCGCCGTCCCGACATGGGCCAGGACATAATCCCCCACATTGGCTTCAGGTAAAAATTCCAGGCAAATATCCGTTACAACACCGTCAAAATCGACTTTCCCCATCTTTAACGGGGTATCGGTTTCTATCGAGATCAGTTTTCCCGGGACAGCCAGACACATTTCAGTTTCCTATTAATAGAATTTCTGCAAAAGTCCATAAATTTCTGTTATAAATCCACTTCCTTTAATTGTAATTTTACATCAATGTTCTGATTAGAGCCAAAATCGATTAGAGTCATGAAAAAGCTATCCTTCAGCCTGGCAGGATTGGTCATCTTTTTATTGATGATCAACGGATGCGACAAAGAATCCTCATCGGCCGGAATATCCGGAAAAATCACCGGCCATTCGGATTGCAAATTCTCCAGATCATCGGGAATATCGTATGAATTGGCCGACACCCTGAGCTGCGTTTATTACCTGTACAACGAAATTTCAGGTGAATTGAACATTATTCATGTTAACAGCGGGTTTAACTGTTGCCCCGGAGAATTGTCATGCGAAATTACCATCAGTCAGGATACTATTCTTATCCGTGAATATGAAAAGGAGCAGGCTTGTGATTGCAACTGCCTATACGATCTCTATATCACCGTAAAGGGTGTGTATATGGGGAATTATGTGATCCTTTTTAATGAGCCTTATGCATACGGCATGGAGGAGCTGATCTTTCCCATTAATTTGGCGGAAAACATCAGCGGTTCATATTGTGTGGCCAGGAAAAACTATCCGTGGGGGATTTGAGGGATGCATGAACTTTCCATAGCGATGAGCATTGTCGAACTGGCCGGGGAAGAAGCCGCAAAGGCCGGTGCATCCGAAATATCGAAAATTGAAGTGGAAATAGGCTCCCTGGCCGGGATTGAGACAGACGCCCTTCTATTCTGCTGGGATGCCGCGATCAGGGATACAATGGCATGCCGGGCCGCCCTCGTCATTCATCCTATTGATGCAGAGGCGCATTGCCTGGATTGCGGACATGTTTTTCCAATTAATGATTATTATTCAGGATGCCCTTCCTGTCAAGGGTTTCAATACCGGATAACCAAAGGAAGAGAGTTGCGTATCCGATCGCTCACCGTTGAATAAAACTTACTCTGAGTCTTATCTTCCGGACAAAAAAATGATTTTTGGCTTTCCTGCAGGATCCTCCAAATCACTGTTAATTATATAGTTATACCCCTCCCAAAAATATTTTTCGGATCGACCGGGTATTTTTCATCCAAAAACCGGATAAACATAAAAAAACGGTTATGAAAACAAAAAGATGGAAAAAGGGAATGGTCGTGATGATCATTTTGCTGGCGGGATGGCAAACTCCGGCCAGGCCGGGGATCATAGTAACCGGCATACTGGATGGGACGCTCGCGGGCGGTAGCCCGAAAGCGGTCGAAATCTTTGTTACGGGGACGGAAAACCTGAACAACTACGAAGTGTGGCGGTCGCTCAACGGTGCGCCGTTCGGATCGGGTTCCGGGTCCGTTGCTTCTTTAAATGGTGTGTTTACAAACACTTTTGTTTATTTGGTTAAAACAGATCATGTTAATGCATTTCATGATGTTTTCGGGAATGAAGGGATCTTTGCCAACGTGGTGCCGATGGGGATTATCAACGGGAATGGCAACGACGGGTTCCAGGTGAGGAAGAAAGTCGGTTCGGTCGTGATCGACCAGGTCTGGCTTGAAGATGCTTCTTATTCTTACGAAGACAGCTACTGGTATCGGAAAAACGGGACCGGGCCCGACGGCGGGTGGATTCCATCCGCCTGGGAAACGCCTGGAAATGGTGCGCTGGACGGGTTGGACCAGGAAGGACTCCGGGCCGCGGTCCCTTTCGGTACTTATGCAAGTGTCTGGCTGGGAATCAATTCGGCGTGGAACGACAGCGTGAACTGGTCGCTGGGATATGTCCCCACTTCTCATACCAACACCGTCATTCCCGATTCGTTAACCGAATATCCGCTGATCTTTGATCCGCCGCTCGAGCCGGCCACGTGCCTTAACCTGTCTATAGCTGAGAATGCCAGGCTGACGGTAGAATCCTCCGCCTGCTTTACCATTTCCGGCAACATGGAGATCGAAAGCCCTGATACGACGGGTGCTTTGCAGGGATTGATCCTGAGCTCCGATCCCAACCCCGAAATGAGCGGATCACTGATCGTGAAAGGTACGGCCGTGGGAAAAGTCACTGTCAGGCGGTACATCCCGAAAAACAACAACTGGCATCTGATCGCGTCGCCGGCCGATACACAATATTTCCAGCCCGAATTTGTCCCCGTCCCGGTCGACCAGAGTTTCGATCTGTACTACTGGAACGAGACAGCGGAATTTAACTCGGGGTGGATCAACTGCAGGGATGAAAATGGCGGCTGGTACCCGGGATTCGAAACCGGGTTTCATGAAGGTAAAGGGTACCTGGCCGCCTATTCACCTGCAACCGGCGGCAACGAAGTCCGCCGGTTTTATGGCCGGATCAGGACAGGTGATTACAGTTTCCCGCTGAGTTGTTCGGGGAATGCCTGGAACCTTCTCGGCAATCCGTATACCTGCGCCCTGGATTGGGCCTCGGCAGGGATCAGCAAAGAATCCATCGCCGGAAGTGCCGTTTACCTGTGGGACCCATACCTGAACTCGGGACAGGGTGGATACCGGGCTCATAATGGCACAACCGGCGTTCCTTCGGGCACCAGCCCTTCCATACCGGCCATGCAGGGATTCTTTGTCAATGCACTGGTGGCGGGTACAATTGTCATTGATACCGACAATGATGCCCCGCTGATCCATGGCGACCACGATTATTACAAGGAAACGCCGGCGCTTACGGCCAACCAGGTAAGGCTCCGTATCAGCAACGCATCCGGCTCCGATGAAGCCCTTGTCTACTTTGACCCACAGGCTACGAACCAATACGATCCGCTCCTGGATGCAACCAAACTGTTCGGCTTGCCTGACTGTTGTCCCGAAATATTCACCCTCACCGGCGATAACCATTCGCTGTGCATTAACCTGCTGAATGAAGTACCTGTTTCAATTCCAATAGGGATTTCATTTCCTTCAGAGGATTACCTGGTGGTGTCTGCTTTTGGCCATGAATTCTTTGATCCGGGTACAGATATTTTCCTGGAAGATTTAATGACCGGTACCTGGACCGACCTGGGAGAAAATCCGGACTATGGATTCTTTCATGATCCTGATGCACCGGGAATCCGCTTCATGCTGCATTTCAGCGGATCGCTCAGCCAGGATGAACCGAATAACATGGAATTACCTGATTTGCAAATCACTGGAAACCTGATTCTGATCCGAAATCCGAAAGCGCTGAAAGGAATGGTGGAAACCATCGCTCCGGATGGCAGGCAGCTCTACCGGGAGCCACTGAAGGGCGGTGAGTATAGTCTCCAGGCAGAACCGGTAACGCCAATCTACATTGTGAGGATCATCACAAATGCCGGAACCCAGGTTCGAAAAGCAATTTATCAACCTTAATACAAATTAACATGAATAGAAGAATAAATTTCAGGATCATCATATCATTCATTATCTTGATGTTAACAGTAATTGCCTGCGTTTATGGCCAACCTCCCATGCCACCTGAACAACACGGGTCGAACGGAAATCCCGGAGGCTTTGCGCCCATCGATGGAGGGTTAATAGAAATGTTGCTCGGAGTATTCGCCTATGCAATTTATAAGATGGCTGGAGCCATACGAAAGAATAAAGCTTCAGAATAATGAAACTACCCCCCGGGAACGCGAATGAAACGAATCTCAGGGATTGAAACGGATTATTATGGGATGCTTGTCCGGTTTTACCGTATTGAAGCTATTATCCTCTTTATCCGTGGAAATTCGTTTAATTCGCGGAATTCGTGATCACTTAACAACAATTTTGGAGATTTCTGCCCGATAATTTGTTGATGCTTTACAAAAATATATCCCCGGGTTGACTTGCGCCTGGCGGGCAGACCATATAAAAGTAGATTGGCCCGATTGCAGCTGTCCACTGTAGACATGGTCCACCAATTGCCCCGAAACATCGTAAATGCTTATATTCATTTTTGCCGGGTTATTGAGGGTGACATCTATCGAAAAGTTATTTGAAGGATTTGGCCAGACATTCAGCAATCGACTGCCATTAATATCAATCTGGCCTATCCCCGTGCCGATCTGGGGCGTTTCGAGCGGAACATCGGTATATAAGCGGTATTCGCCATGCTTCAGCATGACGGGGGCTGACACGTCGGTAACCTCCAGCGTTTGACCGGTAAAATATTCGTACCAGGTTCCGGTGTGGGTAAAACCAGGGATGATCTCGCCGTTGATCACATCGAAATTGCCTATCAGAACCACGTCCATATCGGGGTGTTCCAACACCACCTTTTTCATTTCTGAAGATACCGACAGGGTGAAATCATCCGTCTCAAACGCCGGGTGGGTAGTCCTGAGCCGGATCATGGCGCTGTAAAAATCATAAAGATACTTTCTGAAGTAATCAGAATAATAATCCCAGCGGACAGGCTTCTCTCCGGTCCGCCCGTTATAGTCGATCGAATAATCGTAGCCCAGTTCACCGAACTGCCAGATCATGCGCGGACCGGGAATAGTAAGCAGGAAAGCGGCATTCATGGCCAGCCTCCGCAGCATAATGCCGTGCTCCCGGATATTGTACCAATCCTTTTCTTGTCCCCATTGTTGGCATTTGTAGGCGATCCTCTCCTCATCGTGGCTCTCCATATACCCCACCAGGTGAGGGTCGTTCCATGTGCGTTTCTGGTAGCTGATCCAGCCAAAGTCGGATTTGTTGTTGGTATGATAGGCCATAGCGGCCTCGGCAAAGTTGTAATTCAGGTTCCCCCATAACAGGATGCCGTAATCAGCCAGTTCTTTCTCTTCCAGGTTCTCGGCCAGGTGTTCGAAGATCACCACCGCATTGTGATTACGTTCCCAGATCTCTGCAGCCATCCTTTTCAGCAGCCTGACCCGGTCGGCGTCGTATTTGCTCCCCCACTCATCATCCGAAAGTTTGATATTATTCCCGAAACCTTTGGTAAAATCGAACCGGAATCCGTCGATTTTGTATTCCGACATCCAATAGCTATTAACACTATCGACAAATGCCTGGGTTTCGGGGCTTTCGTGGTTGAAGTCGTTTCCCCATTGCGCTCCGGTGTTGGTAAAGTTATGGTCGACATTGTACCAGGGATTCAGGCCTGTCGGTTTGTTGCCGTCGAAGTACATCTGCACCATCGGGCTCTGGTCGTAGGAATGGTTCAGCACCAGGTCGATAAAGACGGCGATCCCTCTTTTGTGGCATTCATCAACAAACCTTTTGAGCTCGTTCTTCGGCCCGTAGTATTTGTCGGGGGCGAAATAGAACGACGGATTATAGCCCCAGCTTATGTTGCCCTCAAATTCATTTACCGGCATCAGTTCAATAGCATTGACGCCCAGCCGTTCGAGGTAGCCCAGCGTATCGGTCAGGGCTGCATAGGAGCGCTGCGACGTGAAATCACGGATCAGCAATTCATAGATGACCAGGTCGGTGGCGGCGGCAGAGGTAAACGTCTCCACCTCCCAGGCATAAGGCGTCTGGGCGGTTTGCAGGACGGTGGCTATGCCGGTTGTTTTCCCTTCCGGGTATGGGATCAGCCCCGGGTAGGTCTCCTCGCTGATGTATTCATCGTTCCAGGGATCGCTGATCTTATCGGCATAGGGATCGCCGACCCTGATCTGGCCATCGATGTAATACTGGAACACATATTCCTGTCCCGGCGTCAGCCCGTCGATCTCCAACCAGAATCGTTTTCCGTCAGGTGTTTTCTTCATAAAATAATCGGCTTCAATATCCCAGTTATTGAAATCGCCGATTACGTAGATAAAATTCTTGTAGGGTGCAAAGAGACTGAGAATGGCCGTCTGGTCGCCTGTATAATTGATCCCGTCGCGGATACCGGCGGGCAGGGTTTCGACGGTAACAGCCGGCCTGACATGATAATAAAACGAATCGGCTACAACGCCCGTATCGTTCGTGGCCACCGCTTTGACCAGGTATTTTCCGTATGCCGAAGCGGTAATGGTATCCGATAGATAATTTCCCGCCATCGATTTTACCAGGGTTTCATCGATATAAAGTGAAACATTGTCAGCCTCATTGGCATTGACCTCCACGGTAAACGACTCATTGATCTGCACGATGACCGGGAAATAGAGCGGCTTGCTAAAGGAGACCGAAAGGCCGGCTTCGTAGACATCAACAAAGATATCTCCACCCGCTTCGGTTTTCCCTTCGAGCCAGGCGCCTTCGACCTGGACACCGCTGCGGAAGACAAAAGCCATTTTCAGCACCGTTTCGCTGGCCGGAACACCGTAATATTCCCTGATAGACGGTGAAATCTCCAGCTCGTAGAGATCCTGGCCGATCCGTGTCAGCTTTGTATCCGGCGTATTGACTCCCCAGTTCGTTTTGACATATTTCCAGTCGGAGCCGCTGCCGCTGGTTTCGGTGATCAGGCCCGTATGGGCATAGACATCGCCGTCGTAGCCGGCCAGGCCTCCCGAGCGCTCTGCCGCATTAAAAGTGACGACCACCGGCTGGGTGATAACCGGCAATGGCGGTTCTGTTGAGATCAACTGGGCGAAGAGGGAAAAACTGAATAAGCCAAATAGCAGGGCAGGGATGATTTTTTTCATAGCAGGGATTGATAATCCAGGCAAAGGTAATGAATTTCCGGGGTGGAAGATGCCCTGTCTATTCGTAATACGTCGGAGGAAATAATCAATTGTCTTTCAAGCAACGAACACTGAAACCGCTGCTCCTGCTGAAATTATACCGGCTGATTTCTGTTTTATCGTAGCCAAAGGTGTAACCCCATGAGTCGTATTCATTGTTCTCTACTGAACTCCACCAGCTCCCATAATATCCTACATAGTAAAATTCAATAAGAAGATAGTAATCGCCACCGGGCAGACCGGAATAACCGAAAAGATCCGTCCCGTTGCCGTTACCCGACCAGCCATCGGCAGCCTTCAGGTTTGAACCCGCATCATATCCCAGCCAGTCTGCTCCATTCCATTCCTCATTTCCAATTCCATACTGACTGTCGACGGCTCCTGCCAGGATTTTCCATTCCCCGTCCGTCGGAATGTGCCAGCCCGGCGGGCAAATGCCCCGGACAGGCTGCCCGGTCGTGTACTGCATCATCTCATTCCACTGGTAAAGCCCGCCATATTTTATGCAACTGTCGGGACTATCGTTATAACAATACTTTTCAATAATTCCATTATTCAGTTGTTCAGCCGTTCCGTTGATCCTGACGCCGGCGTTCAGGTTTTCCTTTAACCAGCACTGGCTGAATATCTGGATAGTATTGTACACCTGACCTTCGTATTCCACCGTGGCCGTTCCCGGGCAGGGGATATTAGCGGCAAATTGAAAAGTATAGCCGGTGCTCTCTTGCGGGAAGTCCAGAATGCCTGACTGGAGACCGTTATGGTAACCAATATACAACAACTCATCACCAGGGGTAAAAGAAAAGCCCTGGTCGGCTGAACCGGCTTTCAACCGGGGCGAAAAACCTTCACTGCCAAGATAATCAAGGGAACTCAATCGTAATTGACCAAATCCCGTCTTCAGGATTTTGATGGTGCTGCCTCGCCCCCTCCACCTGGCCGTGAAAAAGAACAGGCCCTCCCGGCCCGGCGTGAAACGGAAAGCATGCTTCCCTTTTTCCAATATCCGCTCACTACTTATCATTACACGACCCGGGAGATCCGTAACGGTGATGGTGACCTCATCTTTTTCCGGCACAAATAACGATACAATGGCCTGATCCGCCACAGGATTAGGATAGCCGGGGAAAACCCGGAATGTACCGTTACGGTCCAGGCTTTCACCCAGGCCTGTATAATGAAGCACAAGGACCGTATCGGGCCAGAACAGCAGAGTATCTCCGCCCTGAGTAAGGTTCATGATCCTGATGCTGTCAAGCTGAACATAGGCGTTGTCGTCGACAGCCGTGAAAGTCAGCTCTATCGTTGAACGCTGGGAAAACGATTCCAAAGTCATGATTGCAAAAAAAGCAATAATGATCAATTTATAAGACATGGCCGCTAGGTACTGGTTTGAATTCCAAAGATAAGAACTATATAGTCGGATTGCAAGAAAATAAATACAATAAATAAATATGAATTGTGTCAAATTTACCTACTTAGGTTTTCATAGAAAAAAGAACTTCTCCGAAGTTCCATATTTGTAGAAAAGGCAGAATATTGCCACCGTTTTCCCCTCCCGTGACAATACAGTCAATGAATACAACCCTCCCCAACCCCTCCCTTTGCTGGCTTTTCCGTATAGATCATGCATTATCTGAGGGAGGGGCTTTTGCTTTAAATCCCTCGTCCTTGCTACAAATAGGGCTCTCCTCCGGAGAGCGGTTCAGTAGAAATTGCAAACTTGTCATTGGTAATCCGCCAGCTGGCGGGGAGGGATCTGTTTAAAGATCTTCAGCAGTTTTACCTGACCAATAATTTCTGAACGGTCTTCCTGTTGTTCTCATCCCCCACTGTAACGAAATAAACACCGGGAGCAGCCGTTTCCATATCAACAGACAGCTTTCCGCTTTCCGGAATGATCATGCTGCTGTTTATAACCCTTCCGGTGATATCGGAAATCTCACAGGTGAGGTTGTGGCCGGTTGCTTCCACGAAAACCTTGCCGTCAGCGGGATTCGGATACATCTTGAAAGTTTCGCCGGTCATCGGTTGGTCTTCAACGCCGGAGGATACCCCAAAGGTCAGCACGCCGAATCCGTCGGTATTGTCATAATTAGCCAGTGTGCCATTCCATGAAACGATGTAATCCAAGCCGGGAGAGGCGAGGTCGCGGTCGCCCATGAACACGTCAAAACCGATCTGCAATCCTTCGGACGGGGTGATATTGAGCGCTGCCAGCGGGATGGCCAGCTCGGCGTAATAGCCGTTGGCCAGGGGTTTCAGGGCAAACCCAAGCTGATAGCCGGTAATGGTGTCGGGGTGCAAAACAAATATACTCAGCCCGACAAACCGGATATGCAAATCAAACTCGTCGTAAGCGCCTCCGTTGTGATTGCCGTCGATAAACACTTCGCCCATTTCGTAGGGAGTCGGAACGGTATCCAGGACATCCAGCCCGATATAGAGGAACTCATCGTTGTACACTACGCCCATCATCACAGTGTTCGTATCAACAACAGGCACTCCGTCGATGATCTGGTCCACAGCCTGGTCGACCATCCAAACCGATTCGGTAAGCTGGCCGTTAACAACCATGTAATCGTATTTCGGGGCGGTAACATTCTTCTGCCCCGAAACACCCATCGTAAAAAACACAGAAATAAGGACGATAAAGAGTAAACTTCTTTTCATAATCAAAATATTAAGGATCATTAATAAATCACTGAAAGAATTCAACAAGCTAAATTAAATATAAAATCTATTTCATGACATAGATTTTATACTCCCAGGGTTTCAAACGTACAATTTCTCCTTTACGGAATGTCGCTCCCTCTTCCGAGAACCATTCCTTGTAATCTCCTGCGAAAGCCTTGCCAATCAATGTGAATTCCCTGACCTCAGGCGTGAGATTGGTCAGAATCAGCACCCTGTCGCCCTCTTTTTCGCGCATAAAGACAAACACACTCGAATCGGCCGTTGTCCCGATCCGCTGCAGCTTTCCACCCCAATTTCCGTTCCAGAGAGGCTGATAGGCATGCTTCAGGGCGAACAGCTTCCGGTAAAACGGCTCCAGGCGGTAGTCCTTCCAGTCGATCGTATCTTTCTCAAAGAACCGGAGCCGTTTGTTGAAAGCCGACTCCTGCCCGCTGTAGACCAGTGGCATTCCCGGCAATGTAGCCGTCAAAACGGCCATGCAAACCGAAGCGGGCCCCATCCGCTCGAACTCGGTCCCCTGCCACGAGTTTTCGTCATGGTTGGAAGTGAACAGCATCCGGTAAGCATCGCGTGGGTAAAGAGTATCGTTTTTGATATAAAAAGCTTCGATAGCGTTTGCGTTCTTTTTACCATTGGCAATATCGTTGAGGATATGATGCAGTTCCCAGCCATACGACATATTGAACGCCCGGATATGATGCTGCGGCTCTTCGGACTCCGCCAGCATGAATACAGGTTTGACCGCGTCGAGCTCTGCGCGCGCCTTATCCCAGAATTCCACGGGAACCATCCCGGCGACATCGCACCGGTAGCCATCGATATCAGCCTCTTTCACCCAGTACTTCAGCGCGTCGATCATCGCGTCCTGTAATCCGGGCGCATCGAAGTTCAGGTCGGCCACATCGCTCCAGTCGAACGGGGAGACTATCCTGCCCAGCGAGTCTTTTGTGTAATACTCCGGGTGCTCTTCCATCCAGGCATGATCCCAGGCGGTGTGGTTCGCCACCCAGTCGATGATCACCTTCATCCCCTCCGCATGCGCTTTTCCGACCAGCTGTTTGAAATCTTCCAGGGTGCCGAATTCGGGATTGATCCCTTTGTAATCCTTTACGGAATAGTAACTTCCCAGCGTCCCTTTCCGGCCTCGCTCCCCAATCGGGTGAATGGGCATCAGCCACAGAATATCGACGCCCATCTTCTTCAGGCGGGGAATATGGGCGGTGAAAGCCTGGAAAGTGCCTTCAGGAGTGAATTGCCTGATATTGGCCTCGTAAATCGTCGCATAACGGCTCCATTCCGGGTGTACGACAAAACTTTGCGGGGGCTCTTTGGTCACCGCTTCCTCTTTCTTTACGGGACAGGAGCAACCGGCTATGATTAATAAAACCATCACCGGCAAAAGTGCCAGGAGTATAGGAATGATCCTTTCAGTATTCATTTTCAGGGTTTTCATTTTTATTCTTTTATTAAGATTTATTAGAACACGGATGATACGGATTAAACTGATTTATGCGGATCAGGGCCTGGTGTTTACGATGATCTCAAATGACCAGGGTTGAATCTCTACAGATAGTTTCCGTTCATTTA
>ERZ795056.4192-NODE-4192-length-15027-cov-11.478426_pt1 | contig 15027 bp, 13 predicted proteins | sample MGYA00375140_ERZ795056 | MGnify/ENA primary metagenome ERZ795056 (study PRJEB30185, sample SAMN05720227) | activated sludge metagenome | isolation source: Anaerobic digester | place: USA | collected 2015-03-09 ...
TCCCTTCCCCTGCCATAAAATCCAGGTTTTGTTTCAGGTATTGAAGTTTATCATTGAGGCGGGCTTGCAGCAATTGACTTTCCGAGTTTTTCCTGCCCATCGCCAGATGCAATTCGTTGTAATATTGAAGCCTGACCAGTTTCCAGTAATGGAGCCTGGGCTGCAACGCGTCAAGCGGCTCTTCTTTTTGAAGTTCTACCTTTTTCATCAATTGTGCAACAACCGGCGAAACCGAACCTTCCGTTTTTTTCAGGGCTACAAACAACTGCTGGGCTTCCAGGAAAGTGTAATGGGTAGATTGAATGTTTTCCAGCGTTTTCAGCATTTCCTGTTGCATGTCGTCGATATTCCAGGAAACGTTGCTCGTCCGGGTGACCACCCTGGCTTCCCAGATCTGTAGTTCGAGAATATAGGCGGGACGATCTATCGCCAAAGCCAGTTCTTTCGCTTCCATGATCACTTTATGGCATTCGGAAAACATATCCTGATAAAACAGGAAGTGAATATCCTGCAAGGCTTGCAGCAACTGGTTATGACGCTGGGCGATCACATTGGGCGTGCTGCGGATTTGTTCCATGATTTTTGTGAAAAGGTAATTCGCAGTAGAGTTCAGTTTAACGCCCTGTTCGAATTTTCCGCTTTGTACGATCACGTCCGTTAACCCGGAAACCTCCTGCCTTTGCCGGATGAAACGATCGATGATTTCAAACAACAACATATATTTTTGCTCCTTCCCGGAGCCGGCAAATCGCCCCGTTTTTTTCAGGCCGGCCTTGTGAGCGGAACTCATGGCATTTATGAGCCTGTAGAGACTGAATAGGATAGGTTGACTTTTGTTGTTTGAATTATTTTTCATAGCCCATATTTTAAACGCTAAGTACTTGATTTTTAAACTAATAAATCAAATATTTCTTAGATTTTAATTGTTTTTTTTGAGCCTAAATTTCTAATAAAAAAATACGCTTTGATTTTGCTTCCCGGCAGATGTAACACAACCTTTGCATTACAAAACTACACAAGCAATGGCACTTTTAGTGAACACCTATAATACGCTTCACTTAATCTCCCCCTATTACATTAATGTCGAACGCAGTGCAGCCGATTCAAATATCATTATTATCACAGATGTTGTGAACAATAATGAGCCTGGAGAAATGTACACTGAAAACAAGGGAACTTCGATCTGGCTCAAAGTTGCGTCGGATGGACTTTTGGAAGTCCTTACGTCAACACCGGATTATGGAGATGAACTCATACCGGCCGTTCCTTACCTGGATAAAATGCGTGTGCGGATTAAAAACGGTGAAGCCTTTTTGATTGAATACAACAATACGGCGAAGAATGACGCCACTCAACGGACTACAGTAAAAGGAGTCCAGATGGGATCCGGAAATGTAATTTACGTGCATATCGATACCAAAGAAGATGCGATTACGATTTACGAACCTTAGTTCCCCCGGGTCTCGTAATGATCAAGATATCTCTGTATAACACAGAGCCAAATGGAAGCAAATAATCCAAATGAAACGAGTTGAAAAAATCAGGAGATACGCTTCATTTTTTTTCAATCATTTGCCTGATTTTAGATAACTGCGCCCTCAAGCGGATCATTTATCTCGCTTTACACTGGCTGATAAACCTCTAAACCCCGATGCCATTAAGCCACGTCCTTGTGATGTGGCTTTTTTTATGCCCTTCTTTCCGGTATCAAAGGCACGAAGTTTGTTACGAATCCGCAATCCGACGTATTATTGCTTTGGCAAATCAAAACATCCATCCGGTTATGCGCATCAAACTTTCTGTAATTTTAATCCTCTGTGCCTGCTCTTTCAGCATTTCAGCGCAACAGCCGCTTTCTTCTTCCTTAAAAAATATAGCCAACGTTGTCTCCGACTCTTTCGGAGCGCCGGTAACCACTGTTGAGGCCTTCTTTAAGGAAGCGCTCAAACTGGAGCAAAAAGACGGCGTACCCGCAACCGTTTTTATCGGCCTGGCTATCCTCGAATCGGCTGGTTTCAGCAGTTATTTGTACCAGAAAGCCAGAAACCCGTTCGGGATGAAAGCCACTTCCGTGTGGAAAGGGGAGAAATTCATGATGTGGCACGAGGGCAAAATGACCGCCTTCCGGCAATATGAGGATCCGGGCGAAGCCGTTCGTGATTTTGCCACTTTCCTGCGAAGCAGGAAATGGTTTGCCGATGCCCTCCGATGCCCGTCAGGTGATGCGGAGTGTTTTCTGGAAGGCTTGTCGGCGAGACAAGGCTCAAAAAAATGGGAATACGAGCCTGGCTATGCCAGAGACCCGGAATGGGCCAACAAGATCCGAAGGGTTATTGCCAAGTATAAACTGCAGGAACTTACAGCCAAAATCAAATAAGCCAACCATCTACCAGGTTTGGCTCTGGTTCCAGGATGGAGGTGGAAAATACCGCTGCTGACCTTCGTCCTGCGCGGAGTTGTTTTCCTGTTCCATTTGTATCCGCAGTGCTTCCGCTTCCAACAGTCGCTGCATTTTGGTCTTTTCAAAAACATCTCTCGGCAGGAAATATTGTTTCTGCTGGTCGCGTTCGTCGGCAAACGGATCGTCGGGCCGCACCTCCTCTTCTTCCAGTTCGGTCTTGAACCAGAAAGAGGTAAATATCCCGACAATACTTCCCAACAGGTGGCTTTCCCACGATATCCCTTCCTGCTCCGGAAGTATTCCCATAAACATACCGCTGTAAAGAATCATTACAATGGCTGCCAGCATGATGGATCGCAAACTGCGCCGAAAAATACCGTTCCAGAATATAAAGGATACCAGTCCGTACACCACACCGCTGGCGCCGATGTGGGAAACCGGCCTGGCAAAAATCCAGACAGACAAGCCTGTTAACAGATAAATGGTCCAGAACGCGCGCATGGCTACTTTTTTGTAGAAATACAGCGTCATGGCCGTCAGCACAAACAGCGGAAATGTGTTGGACAAGAGGTGCTCCCAACTGCCGTGCACCATCGGGCCGGTCAGAATGCCCTGCAAACCCCATATACGGCGTGACATGATGCCATACATGCCCGGGTCAAAACCCTCTCCCCACTGGTATAATTGTACCAGCCAGATGGCGGCAATCAGAAACAAAGGGAAACGGATGCTGTCGTAAAAGTGCTTTCTGGTAATCTCCAGGCTATCCGTTTCGCTATCGATAAGTGCGCTCAAAAGGTGGAAATTTTGAGTGATGAGAATGGTTGGTTTTTATGGGTTTATGGGTTTATGGGTTTATGGGTTTATGAGGGTTGATATTCATCGGCTCGGGGTAAGGAAGATTGCAAACTTAATAGAGTGGATGAATATCAACCCTCATCAACCTTTATCAACCCATCAACCCATCAACCCATCAACCCATAAACCCATAATCAACTATCGCCCCAACGCAAGTTGCACCCCCAAACCAAACACCGGTCCTCCCATAGGCATTGATTCCGCTTTGGGAGTTATACGAAGGCTCAGGTCGTCGCTCACGTCGAAACTCTGCAGGTGTGCGTCAACAAAAGCATCCGCAGCCGCCAGCAGGTATACCAAACCCAATCCGAGGGAAGTTTGTTCGACATATTTTCTCCATTGATCGCGGTACGCTTTCATGGAGGTCTTGTCGATCTGGTTGTAAGGCGCCTCCGTCGGATTGGTGTTGTCGTCGCCATCGACCAGAAGGATGTAATTATCGCGCAGTTTGCGGTACTGTTTTACGTTTTGAACTTCTACCCAGGTCATGCCTCCCAGCGCACCGTAAACGATGGGGATTTTCCACCAGCTTTTATTGTAAGCCTGGCCGGCGCCCGGCAATGCCAGGGAAAGGAAAGCGGCCTTGCGCGGATTAGGATATTTATCCGTAAAAAAACGCCGGACAAATCCCTGTTTGCGCACCTCTTTCGCAGTGTCCGTTTGTGCAACGGCGGAAGTGGAATCAGGCAACACGATCACCTGTCCGGCAGGTTCCTGCGCCTGCAAAAAAGGCGCATACGCCAGAAATAGTAAAAATGAAAAAACGACGCGAAACTTCATATGACAAAGGTAACGCAGGAGTTATAGAATCGTTGCCGGCAGGACAGCAGATTGACGCCAAAAATAAATATCCCGGATTTTTCAATGGGTGAAAAATCCGGGATAAGTGCCTGTTCAGGTAAAAACCTGCTTCAGATTAATTTTCATCGTGGCTACGGTAATCCTGATTTGTTTTGCGTTTGTGAAAACGCCCCCAGGAGAAACCGAATTTCAGGCTTGCTTGGCCGTACGCGCCTTCAATCTGGTCTCTTGGCACGGCAGCAATGTCGGAGTTGTTGACAAAGCGGTATCCGCCTTCCAGACCAAGCCGGAACCAGCGGAACACGTTGATTTCCAGGCCCGCAGAAGGTTGCATGACGAACACGCGGTCTTCCGTACCGGCCAGCGTCACTTTGCCGCGACCGAAATCGAAATTAACAACCGGGTGAATCGCCTTATAAGGGATGAATGCGTAGCCCAGTTTGAAGGTATTCCATTTGAAGTCAAATCGCTGACTTTCAGCACCTTGCCAGTTAAATGGATCCGTTACTCGGTAATGGCCCCAACCCACGGTAAGCGATTTTCCGAATTCAAAACCGAAAAAACCGCCGCGGTTGAACTCGGCCGAATTGCCGTAAGTGGTGTATTGATGGTGGTATCCGCCCCAAATGCCGGAGAAGCCCCAGCCGCGTTCGCCGAGTACGGTTTCTTCGCGTTGAGAATAGGAAGCAGTGGAAAACAGAAGCAGGGAAAGAGCGATCAAAAACAACCTGTTGTGCTTCATAAGTGTGGATCTTTTGATTTGTTTGTGAAGAAGTAAGTACTCGACGCTGCTGCCCCATATAAGGTTACAGGCGTCGGAAAACGATCACTTCTTTTAACACATTTTAACCGAAATTAACCAAAATCAGGGCTTTAGCACCACCAGACGTTTGGTGCCAACGATGTTGCCCTTGCTGTCGACGAGGCTGTACAGGTATGTGCCTTTTCTGAAGTCTTCCAGTTCGAGCGTCATGGAGCGGTTGCCGGAAATCATATAATTCTGTTTCCAGACGACCTTGCCGATGATGTTGAAAATTTTCAGGGTATACTCTTCGGAAGGCAGGTTGGTGCAGTCGAAACGCACCCGTTCTACAGCGGGATTCGGGAAAGCCTGAATATTGGCAGCGCCGGGCGCATAGGCCTCAAAATCGGCCACAATTGCGTTGTCTTTAAACTCAACCGACTGTACCTGCGACAGGTCGTTGTTCATAGTAGCCACCGCGATTTCCTGGTGCTCTATGCCATTCAGGAAATGATAGGTAACGGTAGTATCGGTTCCGATAAAATTACCAATAGGTGTACCGCCACCGCCGCCACCCAGAAACGTCGAAAGATCCACCCAACCCAGAAATGGCACCTTAATATCAAGGCCTGTACTGGTGGTGCTGGTTCGTTTCAGACGAAGCACGGGATAGGAGCCTCCCGGAATCTGGCAGGTGCCCCAGGCATCAACCACATCGAGGCGGTTGGTATTGAGCCGGATCCGGAAAGAATCCGGTACAAACGGAATACCCGAGAACAGGGTGTCTGGTAATTGTTCTGTTGAAAAAGGCAGGGTAAGGGCTGAATTTTGCGTATTTACGTCAAAGAAATTCAACGGCGCCCGGCGTGCAATAATAGCCGGGCTGTAATTTGCCAGCACCTGAATACCAAGATTTGCAGGCGCCAGCCCGGCATATCCGGTTATTTGGAACTGTGTATTGGTAATGTTATAATACGTCTCCGCATTCGGGGTAATTGTGGTGAGTTCGGTCCCCGGGAAACTCATAGAATGCACACCCGCACTGGCAGGACGATAGATGAGAACGTCTGACTGCGTAGTCTGCAAGCCGGTAAAATCCCACAACTGGTTGCCACCCGGAGGCGTAGCCGCCTGAATGTTGGCAGGATTCATGTCGTACGCGATCTTGAAAGTATCGCCCGCCACTGGGAAAGTAGCCGCAGTAATGGTAATTTGGGCGGAGGAACTGATGCACAGGGCAGAAAAGAAGGCCAGTAACATTCGTCTCATCGGATGGTTGATAATTAAAAAAGATATGATTACACAGAATCAGATATACTAATTACGCATACTGATTGTCTGTGGCTTCAAAGGTACGCCGGTTTTTCGTGCAAAAAATGGCAGGGATGAAAATTGCATGACAATATCAAAAAAACAGGATGTAAAAATGCGGCCGGTTAAAGTGCCTGCAAATCCACCAGTTTCCTGTAAATCTGCCCATGCCGCATCAGACTATCATGTGTGCCACGCTCCACAATTTTTCCCTGATCCAGTACAATGATCTCGTCGGCGTCCTGTACAGTACTCAGGCGATGCGCAATCACAAGGGCCGTCCGGTTTTCCAGCAGGCGTTCCAGCGCGTGCTGTACCAGTTGCTCAGACTCCGAATCGAGGGCAGACGTTGCTTCGTCGAGAATTAAAATAGGCGGATTTTTTAAAAGTGCTCTTGCGATGGTCAATCGCTGGCGTTGTCCGCCACTCAATTTTCCGCCCCGGTCGCCGATATTGGCATCATACGCGCCGGGCATTCGAACGATGAATTCGTGCGCATTCGCAGCTTTTGCCGCCGCTTCAATGGCAGCGTCGGTAACGCCTTCGGTGCCGAAAGCGATATTGTTGCGCACCGTATCGTTAAACAGAATCGCTTCCTGGCTAACGATTCCCATCAGCGCGCGCAGACTTTTTGTGCGCAACTGCCTGATATCATTCCCGTCCACCAGAATCTGCCCGCTGCTTACTTCGTAAAAGCGCGGCAGCAGATCGGCAATGGTACTTTTTCCTGCCCCGGATGCCCCCACCAGCGCTACTCTTTTTCCGCGCGGAATGGTCAGGTCGATGTTATGCAAAGCCGGCCGCTCCGCATTCTGGTATTGAAAGGAGACGTTTTTAAATTCAATTTGATCGTGGAACTCCCTGATTTCCAGGGCGTTGGGGCTGTCGTGAATTTGCAGGTCCGCATTTAACACCGACTGCACCCGCTCCACAGCGCCCATACCTTTCCGGATACTGTAAATGGCGGAGGAAAATGCTTTGGCCGGGTCGATAACATTGAAAAAAGCATACAGAAACGTAATAAAAGTTTCTGCTGAAAGTGTTCCGGAAAACACCTGCCGCGAACCGTACCACAGCAATACCGATACCACGGAAATACCCAGGAATTCGGAAAGCGGTGAAGCGATGTCCCGTCGCCTGTATATTTTGGTGAGCGTCTGCGCATAGTCTTTGTTCTCGCGTTCAAAGCGCCCACGCTGGTATGCTTCGGCATTAAAACCTTTGATGATGCGCAGGCCGCCCAGGGTTTCCTCTACCAGGGATACGATAAAACCCAGTTTGGTTTGTGCTTCACCCGATTGTTTGCGAAGGCTGCGGCCGATACCGCCGATTATAAAGCCGGTAAAAATGAGCAAACCGAATACAAAAACCGTGAGTGGGGGGGAGATGTAAATCATAAAAGCCAGGCTACCCAGGATCACGATCGGTTCGCGCACAATCGCCTCCATGACGCCTACGATGCTCCATTCAATTTCCTGAACATCTGCCGTAAAACGACTCATCAAATCTCCTTTCCTTTCGTTTGAAAAAAAGGAAAGTGGCAAATCAAGCATCTTATTCACCATTTTTTGCCTGAAATCGCGTACAATTCCGTTTCGGACCGGAGCAAGGAAATACAGCGAAAGATAGCGAAACAGGTTTTTGCCCAGAAATACGATTACCAGCAGACCGCACACCAGCAGCAAGGCTTTTTCCTGTCCCTGCGCTGCTATCAGTTGATTGAAATACATTTTGCTCTGCGCCTCGAACCCTGAAAACCCGCCAGTCGCCGCAACGCCCGTTTTTGTTTGCCCAACCGGCTCCCGGTTAAAAAGAATTTGTAAAAACGGTTGCAGCACGGGTATACTGATCACCATAAATACGGACATCAGCAGGTTGCATAGAATAGCCAGTGCAAGGAATTTTTTGTAGGGCGCGTAATAGCGTAGGAGTTGAAACATCGCAAAGTCAAGTCAGAACGTGTTTGGTTTTTCGTGTTTGGTATTTAGTGAAAAGTTGGCAGCCAATCATTTTATGAATACGAAACACAAAAAACAAACCCGCTCCCGGGTCACAAAAAGAGTTGCAAAGGACGCATGAATTTGGCAAAAAGCCGATGGTTAATTCTAGAGAAGTGAGAGGGTGAGAGAGTGAGAGCCGACTTCGATTTCGCCGCTTCGCCCTTTAATCGGAATGACTGGAGCGAAGCGGCGAAATCGAAGTCGGCTCTCACTTCTCACCCTCTCACTTCTCTCACTTCTCTAGTATCCAGTCGACTCCCTTCCGCAGCCACCCCAGCGTTTCCGCTTCCGCGCTGCCGGGTTCGGGGGAGCGGTTGTATTCCCAGGAAGCCATGGGAGGCATACTCATGAGAATGGATTCGACGCGGCCGTTGGTTTCCAGGCCGAATTTGGTGCCACGGTCCCACACCAGATTGAATTCCACGTAACGCCCCCTTCGCAGCATTTGCCAGTGTTTTTGAGGCTCACCCCAGGTGCGGCCCCGCGCATTTTCCAGCAAACGGGCATAGGTCGGAGCGAAGGTTTTGCCAACGGCGTACGTAAATGCAAAGATCTGTTCCTGATCGAGTCCTGATTGATCATCCAGGTAATCGAAAAAAATGCCGCCTACGCCGCGGGTTTCATGGCGGTGCCGTATGAAAAAATAGTCGTCGGCCGTTTCCCTGAATTTTGGGTAAAAATCGGCGTGGAAACGGTCGCAGGTACTTTTCAACTGTTCGTGGAAAAAACGGGCATCCTCGGGCACCACATAGTGTGGCGTAAGGTCTATCCCGCCACCAAACCACCACCGGCCGTTTCCGGTTTCAAAATAGCGCACGTTCATGTGAATGATCGGCGCCATGGGGCTGTGCGGATGCAGCACGATTGAAACGCCGGTAGCAAAAAAAGTGGTGGGAGGCAGGTTCATTGCCTTTGCGGTCACTTCGGGCAGCGGCCCGTGTACGGCACTGAACATAACCCCGCCTTTTTCAATCGTATTACCTTCCAGCACGCGACTTCTTCCGCCGCCGCCTTCCGGCCGCTGCCAGATGTCTTCTTTGAAGGTGCCGCCACCATCGGCAGTTTCAAGTTGCGCACAAATATCGTCCTGTAACAGACGAAATTGTTCTGCGATATGTTCTTTATTCAGCATAAGTAATTGTCAATCAATTTTTTAGAGCGCCCAACCGTGCGGATATTTTTCCAGGCCGGTTTCCATGAACGACTCCATTTGTTTGAGCGTACGTTGCCGCAGGTAACCCAGTCTTTGCACCGGCAACACAGGATGCCCTGTCACCAGTACGGGTTGATACAGGTTTTGAAAACGGGACATGCCGATTTCAACCGGCTCTCCGGATTTTATGTCCTTCAATCGGGTGCTTGTTTTACTGACGCTGGCAGTTTCTTCATCCTGAGCAGTTAACCACAAATCTGCCAGTGCCTGATTTCCTTTGAATAACCTGCGCACCTGCACCAGCGGCTCACCGGAGGATTTTTCAAAGACAGCGATCCCTTCTCCCGGCAACGCTGGCCTGGCTGGCAAGTTTACGTTTTCCAGCATATCGTCAGCGGATGCGCCGCCAATGTAGGAAGCCCTGATTTTCCAGCCAAAAGGATTGGGCGGGTAGGAGGGGGGCGGGGGCGTGTCTTCCTCCGTCCATGTTTTGTTTTTCCAGCGTGTCATCGCTGCTCGCGTTGCCCAGTGCGTAGGTTGCCAGACAAGCATCCGGAGTGCCGATTCCAGCAAACGGATCTGAAGCTCGGGGCCCTGCACAGTCAAAACAGGTTCGCCGGCAGGCAGCAAAGTCCCTTCAGGCGCAATATTGACTTGCACCCGCAACTGCAGGCGCTGCAAATGATTGAGAAAACTTTCCCGGAACAGGGAGCGGCCCATGCTATCCGTTACCTGTCCAAGCCGGGTAATGATGCCGGGCGTTATCCGGAAAACCCGGATGTGTTCGGCCAGCGAACTGGCGCCGCAGGCAATTGCAAACGGCCCTTCCGGATTATACATCAGGTGTGCTGTTACGGCCTGCCGGTAAGTACCGTTTTCCCAGGATTCCTGTGCTGCAAAAACAGGCTGCAAATCGGAAATCCAGTCGTAGGGGGCGTTGTAATCCGTGATAAAATTTGATTCTTGCATAAGATTCCGGCTCAGCGGAACAACATGCTGTAACCGATTGCAAAGAAAAACATATTGCCGTCCAAGAGGTTGTTTGTTTTACCCAAATACATCCAGCGGTAACCAAAACGGACTCTGATAGCGCCATATGCATCGGATGCAGACCGCTCGAACACGTCGGCGTCGTCGATGTCGTGCAGTTTTACATCCAGGTTGACGGAAGCATTCAACTGGCCGCTGGTAAAACTAAAACCCGGGTATTCACTCACGGAATTTCCGTCTTCGTCTTCGGTAGAAGAAGGTTTAAGAATAGCCAGCCCGCCGCCCACCATGGGTGTGCATCGGAATTTGGGTTTGTTGATCAGGTCGTATCCTAAATCGAATGTAGGCGTAAAAAAATTGGAAGATTCTCCTTTGGGCCACACGTCATCCGGGTTATTCTCGATATCGCGACCCAGTTTTTGCCCCGCGATAGCCAGTCGAACCATGTAGTTCCAGCGGTTATGCCAGATACCTAAGCCGAAATCGATCCCGTAAGATGGTCGGAGCGTACGTTCGAGCTGGCCGCGCCAGTTCCCTTGCGTCAGCAGAAAATCAAGCGTAAAACCGGTCTGTCCGGATGACTTCTGTTTTACCTTCGGTTTAATGTACGACAAATAAGTATTGAAACGGGAATCCGGATAATGCTTGATAAATGCATCCAGCCGGGATGCCCATTCCTTTTCGTCGTGATCCAGCCGGAGCAAATACTCGAGCAGCAACGTGGCAAAAGCCTTTTCCTCGTCATTGAGGAATGCTTTTTGAATACTTTGAAATTGATCGAAACGCCGATCATACAAAGTGCGATCCAGCCATTCGAACAGACTATCGGATTGCGGCTGGTTCTTCAAATCGTCGATGGCACGCCGGGTTTCGCTGAATTGCGCCACCTCTTCGAAGAGGTTGCCATATGATCCGGTCCAGTAATACAATAACCAGCGCTCGTCCCATACAAGGCCGGTGTATTCCAGGTTTTCCAGCGTGTGTAGCGAATCCGTCCATAGACCAACACCGACGAAATCCTCCGACAAAAAAGAATTAATAAGCTCTTTACGGACAGCAGAGATTTGCTCTCCTTTTGATTGAAAGCGAATCGTATCGGTTTGTGCACCGGCAAAAAACGTGGAAAGCAGGAGTGTAAGTGTAAAAATAAAGTATTTCATAATGTTAATTTGGTAATGGTATTGTTAGGTGCTAGTCTGGCCAGTTTCCCTCGAACACCTGTTGCGCGGGACCACAAAGCCAAATATCGGAAAAACTGCCATTTGCATGTGCGTAGAAACGAACGGATAGTCGGCCACCTTTGGCAAAAACGGGTAAATCCACATGCCCGGAAGAGACTCCCCGTTGCATTGCCGTCGCAAGGGCCGCTGCTGTAACTCCTGTTCCGCAGGCGAGCGTCTCATCTTCCACACCGCGTTCGTAGGTTCGGATATGCAGGCCTTCGGGCGATTCTTCCACGAGGTTCACATTGATGCCTGCCGCCTGAAACGGCTCGGAATACCGGACGGCCCGGCCCTCGGAGACCATATCTTTCAGGTCCAGATGGTCGGTAAACCGAACGTAATGCGGAGATCCGGTATCGAGCACGAAAGCGCCTTCCTGTATTTTGACGGCATCAACGTCTTTCATTTTTAATTCGATCCAGGTTTCCTGCCACGGATTGTCGGAGGCAGTAATGAACGCATCGTGCGGTCCGTCGATGGCAATGAACCGGCACTGATCGCCGGCCAGTCCAAGATGCCTGGCAAAAGCAGCAATACAGCGGCCTCCATTGCCGCACATGGTGCTTTCGCGGCCATCGGCATTGAAATAAACCATTTCAAAATCATAACCGGCCTGTTGTTGCAGCAAAATAAGACCATCGGCGCCGATGCCGAAGCGTCGGTCACACATACGTTCGATCAAAGCCGTGTCGGACCTGGTAATTACCTGCCCCGCTCTTTGATCCAGCATAATAAAGTCATTTCCTGCGCCCTGATACTTCCAGAATTTCATATTGTTTGTAGATTTGGCAAACGTTTTGCCGGGCCAAAATTGCTGCGCTCTGTGCATGTAAAAGGTTTTTAATTTCAAAAAACTTTGTTAAGAAGAGTTAAGTATGTGTCAGGGCGCCGGTTTTAGTCAACTATCTGCCCAAAGATTTGTCCAATGTAAAAACTAAGCGGTTGAAAAACAGCGTTTTGGTTGGACTTCGAACTTATTAGAACGATCGTGTTATGAGAAAATACGTGCCTCTTGCCATTACCTGTGTAGTGAGTTCTCTTTTGTCTGTGCTGATTTACAGCCAGTTTTTTCGTCCCAACCGCATTGTCTGGAACGGCGAGGACGGTGAAGCGCGCTATGCCGGACTGGTAGACAAATTGTTGAACGCCCGCACAAACAGTCAGTTCAAGTCCTCTTCACCAACGAACTTTACAGAATCTGCCACGGTTGCCACGCCGGCAGTTGTGAATATCCGGGCACTTATGGAAACAGGTGGCGGTATCTGGGGCGGAGGCGCCCTGACGGGGTCTTCCGGCTCGGGAGTTATCATGTCGCCCGACGGATATGTCGTTACCAACCACCATGTAATAGAAAAGAGCACCGATATTAAGGTTACTTTGTCTGATAAGCGAACGTACAAGGCCAAAGTGGTCGGCTCCGACCCCTCAACAGATATTGCCTTGCTGAAAATCGAGGAAGGCAACCTGCCCTTTATTGTTTTTGGCAACAGCGATTCCATTCACGTGGGTGAATGGGTGCTGGCAGTGGGAAATCCTTTCAACCTGGAAAGTACCGTGACGGCCGGTATCGTGAGCGCCAAAGGCCGCAATATTAACATCCTGGGCGGCGGCGCGAGTATCGAGTCCTTCATTCAGACGGACGCTGCGGTCAACCCCGGCAACAGCGGTGGCGCATTGGTAAATACGGTCGGCGAACTGGTCGGCATCAACACAGCAATCATAACGGAATCAGGCAGTTATGAAGGTTATTCCTTTGCCGTTCCTTCGAACCTGGTGCAGAAAGTTATTCGCGATTTGCGCGAGTTCGGAATGGTACAGCGCGCCTATCTCGGCGTGGGCATTCAGGATCTCGACAGCGAAACGTCCATGGAAATAGGCCTGCCCAATGCGGAAGGTGTGTTGGTGAACCGAATCGCCAAATCCGGCGCCGCTTCAGATGCAGGCCTGGAAGAAGGCGACGTCATTATCGGTCTGAACGGCACCCGGGTACGCAGCACTTCCGAATTGCAGGAATACGTCGGCCGCTATCGTCCCGGCGACAAAGTGGCCCTCGATTACTGGCGAAAAGGTAAAAAGAACCGCATTTCGCTCACGCTCAAAGACGGCAACAACCACACCGGCACTTCCCGTGTCAGAGGAGACGAACTGGATGAAGAACTGGGTGTGGTCATGCGCGATCTGTCGGCTGAAGAACGGCGTACCATTCGTATCAAAAGCGGCGCGATTGTTACCAGTATTCGCCGGGGAAGTATCGTTTTTGAAACCAATATGCAACCCGGCTTCGTGATCACCAGCGTAAACGGTGACCGCGTATCTACCGCTGCCGAAGTGGTAGAAGCTATTAAAAATGCTTACAACAGCCTTACGCTCGATGGTTACTATGAAGGAGAACCTGATTTGTACTCGTACAGGTTCCGGAAAAATGGATGATTTTTTGGTTTATAAGTTTATGGTTTATGGGTTTATGGTCCACTCGGACGGCTGACAATTTCTTCTTTTCCCGAGCGGCCATAAACCCATAAACCTATAAACCCATAAACCCATAAACTAATAAACGTGAACCACCTCCACATTCTCGGTGCTCCCGGTTCCGGGGTAACTTCTCTCGGCAAGGAACTGGCTCAACGCCTGGGCATTACACATTTCGACACTGATGATTACCACTGGTTTACGGATGACGCCTTGCCATACCGCCGTCGTAGGAACCCGGACCACCGCAGGCAATTACTTTCCCGGGATCTGGACAATCATCAAAAATGGGTGCTCAGCGGATCCCTGTGCGGCTGGGGCGACGTGTACATCCCAAGATTTGAAAAAGTTGTCTATCTGTGGCTGCCGGCCAAAGTGCGTGAGCAGCGTATCCGTGAACGGGAACTATTGCGGTACGGAGCAGACAGAATAGGTCCCGGCGGAGATTTACATGTCGTCTTTGAAAAATTCCTCACCTGGGCAACTGCCTATGATGAAGCCGGCGAAAATATCAGAAGCCGCCCAAAAGAAATGGAGTGGCTTGCAGCACTTTCTTGCCCCGTACAAAAAATAGAGGTCGAACTTCCGATAGCCGATCTGGCCGACCTGGTACTGGCCGAATTTGCCTGAATCCGTAGAGACATTTCCTGATTTTGAAACAATTATGCTTCAAAATGCCTGGCAGGTGTTTTGAAGACGCACAGATTTGGAGCGCTCGTGTAACCGTGCCCTCTTTCAAAGGTTTTCACAATCTCAAAAACGAGTTCCAATTTCAAAACTCAATAACCAACTTATGTTAATAAAGGAATTAAAAGGCTTTTTGATGCGTGGAAGCATCTTTGAACTGGCAGTAGGTGTGGTAATCGGTTCAGCCTTCGGCAAAATCGTTTCTGCAATGGTCGACAAAATCCTGATGCCAGTGCTTGGAATTGCCATGGGCGGCGTTAATTTTCAAAATCTCACCCTCCGTTTTCTGGGCGTGAATATTGAATACGGCGCTTTTATTCAGGCCATTTTCGACTTCACCCTTATTGGTATCGTATTATTTTTTCTGCTCCGCCTGCTGGGCAAACATCCCG
>ERZ795056.4201-NODE-4201-length-15010-cov-5.878101_pt1 | contig 15010 bp, 8 predicted proteins | sample MGYA00375140_ERZ795056 | MGnify/ENA primary metagenome ERZ795056 (study PRJEB30185, sample SAMN05720227) | activated sludge metagenome | isolation source: Anaerobic digester | place: USA | collected 2015-03-09 ...
GGAATGACACTGATTCCCGCTACTGCAATTGCTGTAAGAGCAGCCGACTCGGAACTGCCTGCGGCTGCTCTTACAGCAATTGCAGTAGCGGGAATCAGTGTCATTCCAGCAGTATTAATTGCAAGAAACGTACACATTGCATTTGTAGCGGTTCCTTTCTCCGGGTTAAGTTTATCCAACTCTTCCATTGCTTTTAATCCGAAAGGAGTAGCAGCATTACCAAGTCCGAGGAAATTAGCCGAGATATTCATAATCATCGAACCCATAGCCGGGTGGTCTGAAGGAACTTCGGGAAATAGAAATTTAGTAATTGGTTTTAATGCTCTTGCAATAATCTGAATTAAACCGGCTTCTTCAGCAATCTTCATTACTCCAAGCCACAAAGCCATAATACCGATTAAACCGAGAGCAATAGTAACTGCTGTTTCAGCATATTCAAGAGCCGAATTGGTAACGTCTTTCAATTTAACAAAAGAGATTTCTTCCATAAGAAGTCCTGCTTCGGCAGTATTATCTTCATTTATTTTGATGATTTTTAATTCACCGGTTAAATCTTCCTCTTTTCCATTAACCTTAGCCATTTTCTGCCAGATTTGCGGAGCATCTTTACTTACTGTAAAGTAAACCGGCGAAGAAGAGTCATTTTTCTTTAATGTAACTTTAGATTTGAATTCAACGTCGTTGTCAACATTTTCACTATAAAACTTAAAGAATTTATCTTTCTGAACTTTAACAACAACGTCATATGTTTTTTCTTTTTGCAGATCAGGTTGTTCGCTAAAAAGAACCGAAACACGGATTTCATTCCCGGTTTGATACCTATTGGTAGTTTTATCAAGGACATCGGAAGATAACGCCGCTGCCAGCCCGAGAAATATTAATCCTAACCATACATAATTGAGCATTATATCTCCGTGGAATTAGTTTATTAGTTATTTAACTTAGCTTCAAAATGAAACGGATAAGCGTGGTTACCATTTACATTTGCAGCTATTATTCTTATAACAGAAGAATCGTTCCCCGGTTTTTTTAATTCAACTTCAACAGTTGAAGCCAGTTTGTTAAAACCGAACTCCTTTGTTTCAACCGAGTCAATAAACACGCGAACTGAATTCTCGTTAATCCCGTTTTTATCATCAATTACAAAAGAAAAAGTTTTACTGCCGTTATCTTTTGTAATCGCTTGTTTGAACAAGATTTTAGGAACGCCTGCTTTATAGTAGCGGCATAACCCTTTGAATATTCCCCATGCTTGAATCTTATTAAATTCTTCAATTGCAAGCCTGTCTTCTTCCCAGTGGTGTGTATGAAAACCGCATTCAAGCAGAATAGAAGGGATAGTAGTTAATCTTAAAACGGAAAAACCGCTGCCGGGATAAATCCAGTAATCGGAGTAAGTGCCGTCAAAGGAGCCAGCTCCGCCACTGTTCCTCATTGCATATGCAAGGTCTCTTTGAACAAAACGTGCAAGGTCTCTTTCCATCGGTTCATATTCAAAATCGGTTTCCTTTGCGTGGTAGTAAGTAGAAGTATAATTTGTTCTATTGTCTCCCGCTTTACCCGGTGCATTATGATGAACACTGATAAAAATATCTGCTCCGCTTTCGTTAGCCATTTTAGAACGATCTTTCAGCGCAACTGTTTCATCTTTTTCTCTTGACAAAAAAACAGTAGCACCAGCTTTCTGCAAGAACTCTTTGAGGTACAAAGAAACTTGTAAATTTACGTCGGCTTCAATAGCAATGCCCTTTGGACCCTTATTTTTTCTATCCTCGCCTCCGTGTCCCGGGTCAAGGAATACTTTTAATCCCGATAATTGCGGTTTACATCCGTCAATATAATTTGTTAATGCTGTCTCGTCATCGAATTCGGTAGGTGTATCGTAATACACTTTCAAAGCCGGACCACATCCGGCGAAATAGAGAAGCGGTAATAATAATAGGAATTTTTTCACAACGTCTCCGCTAATATTTTTAGAAAATTTTTGCAAAGATAAGCATGATTTGATAATCTAAAAAGCCTTAATAGTGTAAAAGCAGTAAAAGAATCCTATTTTTCAGGCTATACACCGGTTGTTTTGAGTAGAAAAAATACAGCTTTTACAATGCTCTAAATTCTTTTTGAATTTTCCTGCTCGTATATCATCAACTATTCCCTGAACAATAGGTTTAAACTTAACCACATCGGATTTTACAAGAATTTTACTCAATTTTTTATCCGGGTGGGAAATGAATATCAGCCGTAACTCTACTTTTTCAATTGATGGATAAAGTTCGCATATTATCAAAGCGTAGAACATTAACTGGTAAAAATAATTGTTCCATCTCTCTTCAATTTTATCTTCCGGAATATTGTCTGTTTTGTAGTCGATAATAATCGCATTATTTTCGTAAAGGATTAGCTTGTCGATTATTCCATACAGGTAATAATCCCTGCAAAAAAGATAAGCCTCAAATTCATTCTTATAATTTGGAAATGAGTTCAACTCTGTAAAAGGTTCGGAATTATAAAAAGCAACCAGAGAATTGAGGATTTCACTTTCAATTTCAGTGATGCTTAACTTTTGTTTTTCAAGGTTGTCGAATTCATTACTTAAACTATTAGAAACGAAACTTTTCAATTCTTCCGGTTTAACATTTTTTTCGAGGGCTGAATGTACAATTCTTCCTTTAATGCTTGCATAATCTTTAATGAAAAAGCTGGAATCGGGGCTGTCTGTATCCTCTTGTTGCAAGTCTTCCTTTAATGTGAATTCAAATTGTTTTTGGGAATGTTTAACTGCTTCCTTCTGCTCCCATCGTTTCATTTTTTCAAATAGCGAGCTAAAACCGAGTTCATAGGTTAGTTTGTATTTGAAAGGGCATTGATTAAACATCGATACTTTTGTTGCTGAAATTATTTCGCCGGATTGCATTGAACCGATACGCTGTAAATTAAATAAGTAATCTTGGTTTAATTCGTTTGTCTCAGCTAAATTAACCTGTAGAGCCGGGATTTCTTTAACTACCGGGATATTCAGATTGATGTTCTCCTCGGTATTAAAATACGCGTCCTCATTTTTCTTTAAAAATTTTAATGTAGTATTAATTTCAAATGATTCAGCTTCCGGGTTGAAATTCAATCCGCTGCGTAACAGCTCAATGAATGAATTCCCGGAAGGCTCAGATTTGGTACTTACTTTACCGGAGATAAAGAGGTAGTTCTTTGCTCTTGTTACTGCAACATAGAACATTCGCTTTAACTCGGCACTGTTTTTCTTCAGTGAAATAAAGTCGTTAAGTTTAACAATCGGCGGGGCAATATATTCTTCAAAGTAGTCTTCGCCGGGAGGAAGTTTTGTTAATATTCCGAACTCTTTATTGACTATTATTTCCTTCGATTTTAATTTGGGAGAAAGTTCTTTTTCATGACAGTTAAAGAGAAAGACAGCTTTGAATTCAAGTCCCTTTGCCTGGTGGATAGTCATTATTTTTACACTGTCTTTATCATCCAGCGGAACGGGTTGTCCTTCTCCCTCAATCTTTTCAATAGCGTCTTTAAGGAAGTTCACATAATCGTAAAGGTTTTTATAACCGTTACCGATGAATGTCGCGGAAAGATTCACAAGTTTTTGATAGTTGGCAAATTCCTGTTCACCATTTTGACGTGCCGAGTAGACAGAAATGTAACCGGATTCGGTTGTTATCTTCCGTAGGAGATTGATTATTCCATATGTATTAGCCAGCGCAAGATTTTCCGATAGTTGATCATATACTTTTTTAATTAATGGATTTGTTTCAGCATACTTTTTCAATTTGAAGTAAAAGTATGGACCATCCTCCAGCGAAATTTCATACAGCATCGAATCTGAAAGAGAGAAAAACGGGGAACGAAGAATGGCTATTAGCGCCGTGTCGTCTTCTTTGTTAAGCAAAAAAGAGAAATAACTATAAACATCAAAAACCAATTGCCTCTGGTAAAATCCTTTTCCTCCAATTACCGAAAAGGGAATTTGGGAGAAAGTAAATTCTTTTTCCAGTTGTGCAAACGACTTTCTCTTTCTGCAAAGAATAGCTACATCTTTCCAGGATATTTTTAATTTCGCTGTTTCGTCATTTACTAATTGTATGATTCTTTTAGCTACCAGTTTTGATTCGGGTTCATACTCGTTGTCAGCATCACTCTCTTCGGGAATTAAAATTAATTCAATTTTTCCATCAAGTTCTTCAGTCTTAGCACACACAATAGGAGAGTATTCAACTTCGTTATATAACGGGTCCGGATTTGAAAAAAGCTTTGCGAATAAAAAATTAGTAAATGCACAAATAGCCGGGCTCATTCGAAAACTATCCGGCAAAGTAAGTAAAAAATTCTTCCCGGACTTTTCAGCAATATCGTTTTTTGTCCTATTAAAAACTTCAAGTTCGGCATCCCTGAACATATAGATACTCTGTTTTTCATCGCCGACAACGAAAAGGTTGTTCTTGTTCAAGTAGTCGAGTATCGGTAAGAATATTTGATATTGAACTTCATTCGTATCCTGGTATTCATCAACCATAATGAACTTAAATTTTTCCGAAAGCGAATTCCGCACCTCTTCATTTGAGAGGATTTTTACGACGTAAAGCAGTATATCTTCAAAATCAAGGCTGCTGTTTTCTTTTTTCTTTTTCGAATATAGAGAAAGAACTTCCGAAAAAAGATCGAGCAAATCCCTTCCGAACTTTACAAGGCGGGTATTAATTTGTTGATCGTTGTCGCTTGTTTCCAGGTACTGAACTGTTTTGAAAAAATCTTGAATCGTCACAATTTCATCCGGGTAATCACCGTATATTGAGCCGGGCAGGTATTTTTGTTTCCGGACTTCACCTTTCCCGGTTAATATCAATGGAGCTATCTCAGCAACTTTTGTTAGATACTCTTTTATATTACCGGTGTTCAATCCGGGGAGTTTATGTTTAATTTCAGAGGCAAAATCAGAACTCCGGTTGAATGCTTCTTCGTTCACAACTTTTACTGCTTCAACAAATTTTTCCATTACAGGCTGGATGATTCTTTCAGCAAGCGAGGTAAATTTATATTCCAGATACCCGGTAATTTCGTCATCGGATTTTGAATAGATTTTGTCTCTAACTTCCAACACGTTTTTTCTATTCTTAAGTAGTGAAGTCAACACGGAAGAAAGCCCTGAGTATGAGCCGAGTACCCTGATTAACGATTTTGTTTGTTCGCTTGTTGAATTATCTTTCAACAGTTTTTTAATAGTTTCGTCAACAGATAATTCAATCAATTCTGAAGAATACGTTTCGTCAATAGGGGAGAAGTTTACATCAATGTCGGCTTCAACCGGGAACTCACGCAGAATATTTATACAAAATGAATGAATCGTAGAAATGTTAGCAGAAATCAACTGTCTGCGGAGGTTTTCAAGTTTCTTCTTTGTTGTTTTATCGTTTGTAGTATTGTATTCAGAATCAATTGAGTCGGCAATTTTTTTATATAATTCGCTTGCTGCTTTTTCAGTGAAAGTAATGGCAGCAATCTCTTTCAAAGGGATGTTTAATGATAATGCTATTTCAAGGTATCTTTTTACAAGAACAAAAGTTTTTCCCGAACCTGCATTGGCAGTTAATGAAAGGTGTGCTTTGGTGTTTAATGCTTTTTCCTGGTGCGGGGTTAGTATACTCATAACTTTCAAGTTGAAACTTTTGGGAATTGGATTTCAAATGAAGTACCTTTATCGGAGGTTTCTTTTAATGAAATTTTTCCGCCGATGCTTTCAATAAATCTTTTAGATAGTTTTAACCCGATTCCCATTCCGGTATCTTTTGTTGAAAAACCTTTTTCGAACAACTTATCTATATTGACAGGTTCAATCCCTTTCCCGTTATCTGAAACTATAAGGGAGTAGCAATTTTCATCTACCAACCTGAATAAAATAAAGCTGCTGCCGGCTTGAATTGAATTCCTTACAAGATTAATTATTGTCCTTCTTAAATGAGAATGATCCGCTTCTATTACCGCTTTCTCAACATCCGATTGAATTTCAATTTTTACATGTTCTTCATTAAAGAGATATTTTACTTCACTTAAAACCGGTAGAAGATCGATGTTGGATAGATTGGGATTAGGCATTCGTGCAAAACGGGAAAACTCCGATGCTATCTGGCTTAAAGATTCAATTTGATTTAATAAAGTAGAAGAGACTTTTTCAAATACTTTTTCAAAATTCTTACTGCCATCCTTGTATGAAGCAATCAACTGCTGGATTGTCAATTTCATCGGCGTTAAAGGGTTTTTAATTTCGTGGGCAACCTGTTTTGCCATCTCACGCCAAGCATTTTCTCTTTCAAGTTCCGATAAATCTTCCTGGTTTTTCTTCAACTCTTTAGTCATGTAGTTGAAGCCGTTGATAAGTTCTTTTATCTCACCTCTCTCATTTTCGTCAAGCTGGATATTCAAGTCCCCGTGTGCTACCGATTTAGTTGCTCTTGTCAATCTGCGAATAGGAGAAGATATTTTCCCTGATAGCAAGGTACTTGAAAGTATGATCAAAAGAATTGCAACAGAGTATGTACCGAATAAAAATACATCTACATCAACCGATGAAAACGGATTAATAACTTTATAGAATAGATCATTTGCTGAAAGTATGTATTCTTTATTATCGACTTTTACTTTTTTAAAGAATGTATGGTACTTCAAGTTATCTATTTCCATTGGAAAGTAATCTTCGTTTACTCCCTGAAAATTCATTCGCATATGCACAACTGCATTTAAAGTTGATGGTATTATACCAGCATTAACAAGGTCGGTAGTAGAAAAGAATACCAATGAAGTAGAATCATATGCAAAGAAAGTCAGATCAAGTTCCTTTGCTGCTTTTTCAGAAGCTGTTAAAAACTGTCTGTCCGGGTTATTTTGTTTTTGCCTTTTTATGTGTGTCTCTAACAGTTGTATTCTGTCGGATAAAGTTGATTTAATCAAGTTATCGCTTTTAAGAGAAACGTTTTGTCTATTATAAACCGCAAGAGAAATTATCGGTAGTATAGAAATTATCAAAAAAGCAGCAAGCAGTTGTGTCCTAAAAGTATACTGAATATCTTTGAACCGCACGTACCTATAAACTAATACGATTATAAAGAAAAGCAACAGGAACAAAGTATGCAGAAAAAACAATTTGAAAAAATTGAACAGGCTCCATTCAATTTCTTTATCCTTCAAACAGACTGCTGTAGTCCTTATTCCTAACTCGGTATCGCTTTTTAATGCGTAGACAAGGTAATTCTCATTATTGAAGTCGAAGTTTAACCATGCTTCATTAAACTCGTTGAATTGAGCATTGGTTATTTTTTCTACATGATTTTTAGCTGGATACAGATTACCGAAGGAAGCGAGCAGCGTGTCGTTTAGGAATGAAAAAATATTTAGGTTGGCAATGTTTAAGTTTTTATTCTGGTTGAAACTTCCATTGAATAAACTTGCCGCAGGTTGCCTGTTATTTAGAAAAGAAAAACCATCAAGAATTACGGTTGCCGAGATATACCCGATAACATTATTATTTTCGGAAATCGGGATGATTCCTGAAAATACCTTTCTATTCGGATTGTCTTCGCTGCTTAAATCGAATACTTTTAACTCTTTAGCAGGATAAACTTGAAGAAACTGTGGAACCCGTTCTTTAATGTCAATACCGTTGGAATAGCTCCCAACTATTTTCCTACTCTTATTTAATATTGAAACGGAAGATAAACCGGGTTCATTCTTCATTCCGCTTTGCGACCAGATTATAAATGCAAGAGCATCAAAATTACTCGAGGTGTTTTTTAATCCCTCAATTACGCGTTCCGATTGATACGCCTGTATCAACGTTTCATTGATTAAAAAGTTCAGAAGGTTTTCATTGGGACGGTTTATTTCCAAAGCTGCTGTCTTAAGCGACTCTTTTTCTAATTCAGTGTTGAAGTGGTTCAGGTATGAGACGGTAACTATTGATACAGCTATTGCGATAAGTAAATAGTTGGAAAGATTAACTCCCGATGTTTGAAATATTAACCTATATGCTAAAAAGAATATTGCAAGCAGCGTAACCCCGAGCAGGGAGAAACCGATTAATGGTTCATTTTGAATCAATAAAAATATTAAACCGGAGACAAGAGAAATACAAGCTAATGAGTAAAAGTATTTTTTCTTCTGATTGTTAGTCTCAAACTTTATAAAAAGAAAACCCGATTGAATGATTGATAGAATAACGATAAAAATTCCTATCCCGGCAATCATTATAGCAAGATTCATCACAATATGCGGGAAAGCAGGGATTATATCGGTTTCGTTAAAATATCTAAGTGTTGAGTCGAAAATTATACTCTTAACGGAAGCCGCAAATCCACGGATAATAAAAAGACTAAATACAATAACAAGCGGTACAGCCAGCCAGAAAAAAAGCTTTCCTTTAGAAAACCTTATGTTAAACTCTTTATGGTAATACCTGTTAAAATCGTAGAAACCAATCAATGCAATTGAAAAAAAGAAAACTGCCGTAATCAGAAATTCAAGTGGGGATTTTACAATTCCATATCCGAATGCAGATGCAAAATATGCGGGATTTGTTAATTCTCCCTGCATAAATATTGCCGGTACCGAAAAGAAAAAGAGGAGCCATCTTATAACCAAAAGGAATACGGCATTAATAATAAACTTAATTAGTCTTGAGTTTATTTGCTTTACATCTGCTTTTATTGATAAACCGAGTGTAAGTAATGCAAGAATTATTAATACTGCCTGGAAGTTGGAAATGTTTTCTCTTAACGAGGTTAATGCAGTACTCAGTGTCGGTTTAGAAAAAGTAACGGTTGCAATCCTGTTTTTATTATTGTTTAATAAGTAAAATGAAGAAAACCGTCCGTCCTTGGAATCTTTATTCCCTGAATAATAGTTGGTATTAAAAGATGTCTCAAACCTGTTTTCGAGCGAGCGGGTGAAACTTTCTTTGTTCACATCTTCATTTTTCAAGGAATAATACTTTTCAAACTGGTTTCCGAAAATGAGGATGTAATTAATACTGTCGGCTGATAATGTATCGGAAAAAACCAAAAAGGTTTTTAAGTCCGTGCTTAGAAAATTAGTTTCTCCCCCACGGATACCCGCTTGCAAACTGTTGAATATAGGTTCATGGTTCCATGCAAGAAGGTTACCTTTAGTATCGAAAAGGCTTATGTTATAAGCGCTGTACTCTTCCGAATTAAGTACTTCAAAAATCTCGAACAAGGTTACCTGTGCTTTAATCCTGTTTTTACAGACAGTGAAAGAATTTATCAGTTCATCCTGTTTATTTTTGAATAGTACTTCTGCATGTTGTTGAATAGATTTGATTTTCCGATCAAGTGTCGTTTCCCATGAGTTTTTACTTGTTTCAACAATCATGGGTGTTAAGAAACCGAGAAGAATAATTAATATAATTAATGAAGAGAGGAGTATAAAATACTTTTTATTACCGAAATATTTGCTAAGTATTTTTTTTACCATTACCTGATTGTTATTTGAGAAATTTTCCATGAACCGCCTGAAGATTCAAGGGCAATAAAAACCTGTGCGTTTTCACGCCGTCCTCTTAATTCGTATGTGAGGAAACCTGTAGCATAAGGATTCTTTCCTTCACTTTTGGAAGAAAATCTAAATGAAATGGGACGGTGCAATTTAAAATATTCCTGCAAAATGTAAAACGACTGGTTTGCACTGTAATAACCCCTCACACCGTTACTCAAACTTAGATAGTTTTGAGAAGAAAGATATTGAGAGAAAGTTGAAACATTTCCTCCTGAAAACCCTTTTTCAATTTCCGAAAACACAACTTCAAGTTTTTTATCCTTCGATTTCTCAAGTACAGAATGTGATGTAAAACCTACAGAAAAGAGGGCAATCAGAATTATAATTACAATTTGTTCAGATTTCCGCATTATGCAATTTATTTTCATTATCATGGTGCAAATTTAATTAAAATTAAATCGAAAACTAAACCCTGCTACAGAAAACAAAAGCATAACCGTAATTGGTTATGCTTTTGGTGGAGAAGGGATTGATTTGTTTTTTACCGTGAAAAATCCCTTGATAAACCGGTTCGTGTTTCCAGAAGTCTTCCGTTTTTCAATTGCCTTTCACCTTTTACAAGCTGGTAAGCCCAATCGAATACTATTCTTTCCGGTGTAATACTTCTAATTCTAATTTTGGCAAAGTGATTGTTCCATGTCCAGACAACATATGTATGTCCTACTTTTGCAATTACATCTTTTGTCGCAGACCAGCCGTTTTCGGGAGCTTCTTCAATATCATAAATATCAGTTGTAGCACCCATATCCTGAATATCTGTATCATCATAGACATCAAGGTAATAAGTATCGTTATAGTTCTCAAAGAAGAAATCACAATTCAGATCATCAAAAGGAACTACCGAGTATGATGAAAATGAGTAACCTGAAGTATTAGGGAATTTTAAATAATCAAATATACTTTGGTTAAAACCTTCGGGTCTTGGTGTTGCATAAACAACGTCATAACTTAGTTCACTTTCATTATTATTATAATCATAAGCAGTTACTGCGTAATAGTATTTATCTCCATTTACTGCATCAAGGTCAACAAAGAAATTATTTTTTGTACTTCCAATTCTAGTGTATTCACCATGATAACTATAACTGTAATAGACATTATAGCCGGCTAAATCACTATCTCTGTTATCATCCCAAAAAATATCGACTCTGTTATCACCGTTCATTACGACTACATTCTTTGGAATTGCAGGTGGATCGTAATCCATATAGTAAACCGGGTCTCCTTTATGACAACCAAAAAATATTAGCGATGCAAATACAATAGTTAAATATATCTTTTTCATTTCATACTCCTTTCGAATTCTGTTGAAATATTACAAACGGAATGCCAGACTTATTTCCTGTTCTACAAATCATCTGAGCTTCTGATTTGCTTTTTTTGTGAATAATTAAAAATTTAGAAACTTGAGGATAAAAGCTATTAAGTGTTTGTTTTATAGTGATTTAAAAGGTCAACGTTCATAATTCCTTGATTCTTATTGAAAGCAGGCAGAATAAGTTGGATTTTTAACATATTCTTTGCCATTCTTTTTCGAAACCCGTTGTCTAAATAAATATACATAGTGTTTAATAAAAAATCGGGAAGCTGAATTATCGGCGGCAGCAAAGCTATTCACTTTGTGCCGCGATTGTTAAAGAATTATATCTCTGAAAACTTATCCTTGTAATACATTTTTTTGTTGTTGATTACAGCAACCGGACGACCATTTAGTAATCTCTTATTAAAAGGAGTGTTTTTAGATTTCGATTTGAACTTAGAAACATCCACAGTCCATACTTCATTTGGATGAAAGATCGTCAAATTAGCCGGTTCTCCAACTTCAATAGAAGGTACGGGAAGATTTAAAATCACCCGGGGGTTAATGGATAGTTTTTCAATTATTTGTTCAAGCGTTAAAACTTTTTTATGATACAGTTCTGATAACGCTAATCCGAGCTGGGTTTCGAGACCGATAATTCCATTGGGGGCATCTTCGAACTCGACTTCTTTCTCTTCAATTGAATGCGGAGCGTGATCGCTGGCAATACAATCAATTGTTCCATCTGCAAGTCCGTTTAAAATTGCTTGTAGATCTTCATTCGAACGAAGAGGCGGGCTCATTTTCAGATTCGTATCATAAGTTTTAAGAGTATCATCAGTTAATGTAAAATGATGCGGGGTAGCTTCTGCTGTAATTTTAATTCCTTTTGCTTTAGCATTGCGGACAAGTTCAACCGAATTCTTTGTACTAATATGGGCAATATGGATTTTTCCTTTTAGATATTCAGCCATCAAAATATCGCGTGAGACAATTAAATCTTCGGAAACTGAAGGAAGCGGGGGTAAACCAAGTTGAGTTGAATTAAATCCTTCATTCATCGCACCATTTGATAACGTTTCATCCTCGCAATGTTCAATAATCGGAAGATTAAACATTTTTGAATATTCAATAGCGGTACGCAAAATTCTCGCAGTTTTTACAGCCGTACCGTCATCCGAGAAACCAACAACCCCGGCTTCATAAAGTTCAGCCATGGGTGAGAGAAGTTCTCCTTTTCGCTCAACTGTAACTGCACCGATGGGGTATACATCTACAAGATGATCTTTAGCTTTATCTTTAATAAGCTGCACAATCTCGGCAGAATCAATAGCAGGTTGTGTATTCGGCATACATGCTACTCCCGTAAAACCGCCAGCAGCAGCAGCGTTACATCCGGTCTTAATTGTTTCTTTATCTTCTCTTCCAGGTTCTCTTAAATGAACGTGCATATCGAAAAATCCGGGAGAACAAACAGCTTCATTGAATTCAATTACATTTGCATTTTTTAAATCATCCCCGGATAGATTTCCGATTTTCTTAATTATGCCATCCTCAATTATTAAAGATGCTTTACGGTTCAGTTTTTGTTTCGGATTAATTAACACTAAATTTTTCAATACGGTTTTCATACTTACACCTTAATTTTGAGTTCCAAGTAAATAAAGTACTGCCATTCTTACTGCAACTCCATTGGTTACTTGTTGTAGAATTATTTGATCATTTCCGTCAGCTACTTCCGAAGAGATTTCTACTCCGCGATTAATTGGACCCGGGTGCAGAATTAAAGTATTCTTTCCTGCTTTATCAAGCCTTTCCCGTGTAATCCCGAAGTACTTTGTGTATTCCCGGATTGAAGGAAAATACTCTCTCGCTTTTCGTTCAAGTTGAATTCGGAGAACATTCAATATATCGTTTTCGCTAATAGCGGAATCGATATTGTGATAAACTTTAATTCCAAGTTCTTCTATTCTTTGGGGTATCATTGTTGCCGGTCCACAGACGGATACTTCCGCTCCCATAGTTTTCAACCCGTAAATATTGGATAAAGCCACTCTGCTGTGAGCAATGTCGCCGACTATACAGACACGAAGTCCTTCAAGTTTCCCGATTTTTTCACGGATGGAGTACATATCAAGCAAACCTTGTGTGGGATGCTCATGTGTTCCGTCGCCGGCATTTATAACATTTGAATTGGAAATCTGAGTTAAAAAATATGGAACACCCGCAGCAGCATGTCTTACCACAATCATATCCACTTTCATTGCTTCGATGTTTCTGATTGTGTCCTTAAAAGTTTCTCCTTTTTTTACGCTGCTTGTAGAAACAGAGAAGTTAATTGAGTCGGCAGATAACCGCTTTTCAGCCAATTCAAATGATATTCGTGTTCTCGTTGAGTTTTCATAAAATAAGTTTACAATAGTTTTTCCTTGAAGTGTGGGGACTTTTTTAATTGGTCTTTCCAGTACCTCTTTAAATGTAGTAGCTGTATCAAGGATTAGTTGTAAGTCTTCTTTCGGAACATTTTGTAATCCTAATAAGTGTCTGCTAGATAATGACATTTCTTTCTCTTCTTTTAATTGTTATTAACTTCAACTAAGTAGACGGCATCTTCACCGTCAATTTCAGACATTTTTACTTTAACTTCTTCGTCAATTGAAGTAGGAATGTTTTTCCCGACATAATCTGCAGTAATCGGCAATTCACGGTGTCCCCTGTCTAATAGAACGCATAACTGAATTGTAGCCGGTCTACCGAAATCCATTAAGGCACAAAGGGCAGAACGGACAGTCCGCCCGGTATAAAGAACGTCATCCACAAGGATCACATCTTTTTCTGTAATATCGAATGTGATGTTCGATACAGATACCTGTGGCTGTTTCATTCTTGTCCTAAAATCATCTCTATAAAGAGTAACGTCAAGAATTCCCAAAGGGATTTCATTTTTCTCTATTTCCGACAGCTTGGTGTGAATTCGTTTTGCAAGGAATTCACCCCGCGTTCTCATTCCCATAAGAACAAGATTTTTTGAGCCTTTGTTTTTTTCAAGAATCTCGTGAGAAATCCTTGTTACTATGCGGTTAAGCCCGACTTCATCAATAATTTTAGCTTTTACTTTCATATAAAAAAAATCCCCCTTAGCCTTCTGCTTTGGAGGTCCTTGATTTGTTGATCGATATGTTTTCAGTATTCATTCAGGTCTTTCCTTTCCTACTTCACTGAATAGACTTAAAGGATAATTATTTGAGTTCAAATCTAAGACATTCATTCCTATTTTGAAAGGGAAATTTAAAATAAATGTCAAAAAAATTGCTTGTATTTATCCTATTGATTATCGTATTTTTTAACCTCAAAGTCAGTTTAATATTTCAATATCAATCAAACATCAAAAGGAGTAATAATTTGAAAAAAGCACTCTTACTATCATTTGCTATATTGATTCTATCAGTTGAATCTTTTAGCCAGGTGTTTGTAAGCACAAGGCTGCAAACAGCTCTTGCTAACAGTGAAAACAACGATTATGTCAGAGGTTTGATCCTTCTTAGGGATCAGGTAGACATTCTCGGACTCGATCAGCAATTATATGACGAGAAAGCTACACTTGAGTATAGGGCATATACAGTCATTAAAGCCTTACAAGATAAAGCTAATAACACTCAGGGTAACTTAAAAAGTTTTCTTGAAGCAAGAACCGAAGACCGTAGTGTCTTTAGTTACCAGTCGTACTGGATTGCAAATATGATCATGATTGAAGCTAGACCATCTGTGTTTTATGAATTAATGAACAGTATCGAAATAGCTGAAATGGATCTGGATGCACTTCTTGAACTGGATAGACCCACAGAATCTAAAGAGTTAAACGAAGGTACAGAATCTGTCGAACCGGGATTGAAAATTATTAATGCAGATAAACTGTGGAGTATGGGTATAACCGGTCAGGGTAGAATCGCCATGGGACATGATACAGGCGTTTATCCTAACCACCCGGCTTTGGCTCATAAGTGGAGAGGAAGACCGGGAAACAATGTGCCTATAAGTCAGGCATGGTGGGAACCCGGTAGCACTACACCAACTCAAACTTCAGATTGCGATGGGCATGGCAGCCATACTGTTGGTACAATGGTA
>ERZ795056.4202-NODE-4202-length-15008-cov-22.752157_pt1 | contig 15008 bp, 10 predicted proteins | sample MGYA00375140_ERZ795056 | MGnify/ENA primary metagenome ERZ795056 (study PRJEB30185, sample SAMN05720227) | activated sludge metagenome | isolation source: Anaerobic digester | place: USA | collected 2015-03-09 ...
AAGATAAAATGTTTCTTGTTACTTGTTTCTCGTTGGGCGTATTTGGTTGTAAGCGTTTATAGATAGGAGAGAGTAAGTTGTTACTGGTTACTTGTTTCTCGTTGGGTGTATTAGGCTGTAAGAGTTTTTAGATAGGATACAGCAGGTTGTTTCTCGTTACTCGTTTCTTGTTGATAGTAAGAGGATTTGCAGCTTTTATAAATCGCATAAAGTAGTGTGCATTGAAAACTGACTGCTTTAAACAAAACGAGAAACGGACTAACGAGTAACAAGAAACATGTAACCCGTTTCATAAATCGCACAAGGTAGTGAGTATTGAAAGCTGTTTGCATTAAAAAAACGAGAAACGAAAAAACGAGAAACGAAAAAACGAGAAACGAAAAAACGAGAAACCAGGGACGAGAAACGATTTTTAATGAGTAACAAGAAACAAGTAACATTTCAGAAAGATTTTAATTTAAAAGAGTTGTATGTCTTCAAGAAAAGCATTTTTAAAACAAGCCGGGTTAGCCCTTTTCAGTATCGGGGTGGGGGGTATTCCAACATTTATTGCCCGTGCTGCGGAGAGTGACAAATGGCTGCGGCCTTATAAGAAGAAAAAGGTACTGGTGTTTATTTTTCAGCGGGGCGCTATGGATGGACTGATGGCGGTATCTCCTTTTACAGATGAGAATTTGAAAATTGCCCGGCCAACCTTATTTATGGATGCTGCCAAATCCAGCAAAGCACCACTCATAGACCTGGATGGAACTTTTGGCCTGCATCCTTCTATGAAAGTATTTGAAAATTTGTTTAAAGAAAAAAGACTGGCCATAGTGCATGGGATGGGCTCACCCAATAATACCCGTAGTCATTTTGATGCACAGGATTATATGGAAAGCGGCACGCCGTTTAATAAAGGAACGGCGAGTGGCTGGCTCAACAGGGCAGTTGGGTTACTGGGTCATGATGCCACCCCTTTCCGTGCAGTGAGTATGACCAGTGCTATGCCACGGTCATTTTACGGTGATAACGAAACGGTTGCCATCAGTAACCTCAAAGATTTTAGTCTGCCTGGCAAAGGCGGTATCAACCTGGTTGCGAAAAGTTTTGAAGACCTCTACGATCAAACCAGTTCTTCTTTATTGAATAAAACCGGCAAGGAAAGTTTTGATGCCGTAAAGATGCTCAACAAATCCGATGTAAAGAATTACGCTCCTGCTAACGGTGCTATCTACCCCAGTTCACCATTGGGTAATGCATTAAAACAAATTGCACAGTTGATAAAAATGGATGTGGGGCTTGAAGTGGCTTTTGCAGAAAGCGGCGGTTGGGATACACATTTTAACCAGGGAACAGAAAACGGTGCGTTTGCAAGAAATGTAGCTGATCTCAGTAACAGCATGCATGCATTGTGGACCGACCTCGGCAGTATGCAGGATGATGTAACCATAATGACGGCTACCGAATTTGGCCGCACGGTAAAACAAAATGGCAGCGGAGGCACCGATCATGGAAGGGGAAGCTGCTGTTTTATTTTGGGCAATGATGTCAACGGCGGTAAGGTGCATGGTAATGTGCAGCCCCTGGTAAAGGAAAATTTAGCCGATGGCCGCGACCTGGCAGTAACAACGGATTTTAGAAGTATTTTTAGTGAAGTGGCCGATAAGCATTTGCTGATAAATAATGATGCGGCCTTATTCCCGGAATGGAAAGGGGAGAAGATCGGGGTGATGAAAGGCTAGATAATTTTATACAGCTTTCCCGGCATACTCGCCACCAAACCCTGCATTTCCAGCATTAGCAACGCAGCCGCCACCGCACTGCTGCTCAGGCCGCTTTTAAAATACAATTCATCTATCTGGATCGTATCCTGGCTGTTTAAAATATCAACAACTATTTTTTCATCAGCACTGAGTTCAATAAATAATTCCCGTTGTTTTTTCACCGCTTTTTTTTCCAGTGGCTTCCAGTTCATCATTTCTAACAGGTCATCTGCATTATTGATCAGGGCAGCTTTGTTGTTTTTGATAAGATAATTACAGCCTTCACTTTTGCTGTCATTCACCCGGCCGGGTATGGCAAATACATCTTTGTTATAGTTATTGCCCAGCTCGGCAGTAATCAGCGATCCTCCTTTTTTTCCTGTTTCTATTACAACGACGCAGTCACACATACCCGCCACGATCCTGTTTCTTTTGGGGAAATTCTGTTTGTCCGGGTTGGTATTGCTGATAAATTCGGTGAGCAATCCGCCATGCTCCACCATTTGTTTGGCCATGCTTTTATTTTGCGAAGGATAGATCCTGTCGAGCCCATGCGCCATTACGCCTACGGTATTCAGTTGATGTTTTAATGCAGCCTTGTGTGCGATTGTATCAATACCAAAAGCCAACCCGCTTACTACCAGCACACTTTCCTGTTTCAGTTCTTCGATCATTTTTTCACAAACATTCTTTCCATATTCACTATTGTTCCGGGTGCCAACAACGGAAACGATCTTAGACGTATTCAGGTTGGCATTGCCGCGGTAAAATAACAGCACGGGACTGTCATAACAATTCAGCAGCCGCTGCGGATAGTTTTTATCGGTGATAAACAGCGGTGTGATCTTATACTTTTCAATAAAGGCAATTTCTTTTTCACTGTTGTCAAAATCAGTAAAGGCCTTGATGCTGGCCGCCCGGACGGTTCCAATACCCTCCATATGCTCCAGGTCTTTTTTCTTAGCCTTAAAAACAGACTGGGCATCGCCATAGGCATTTACGAGGGATTTGGCATGTACGTCGCCGATATTGGGTACCAGCGTAAGGGCTATTTGGTAAAGGAGGTCGTTGGTCATTTGGGGAAAGAAAAATTTCAAGAAAGATAATTCACTTTTTCAAAATATAAAATAGATAATATGAACAGCTTTTAAGGAAGGATGATGGGTACAGCATATAATAAAACCAAGGATGCGCTAAACATTGGTTAGCTTTAGACGAAACAGACACAATGCAAAAATATTTCACCATCAACTTTATTCCCATTATCAACGGTAAATTCCAGGAACAAATGATCACGGGTCTGCCTTCCACTGATGTTAAATCAGCAGTGAACGGAATGGTAAATAAATTGACGGATAAGTTGAAAGACCAGCATCAAACTACCCGTGTAGAGATCATGAATGTTGTAACAAAACCTGTTTCAGAATCAGACTATAAAAAGCTGGAACCTTCTTTTTTTAAATTTGATTGATTGCACTTTCTGCGCTCTGCTTTAGTAATTACTTTGAACGTTCCGGTTTTTCGGGGCGTGGTCAAGGCGTATTACTGATCACACTCATCTCTGTCCGCCTGTTCTTTGCCTTTCCTTCTTCTGTTGTATTGTCAGCAATTGGTTTTGTTTCTCCAAAACCTTTGTATTGCAAACGGTCTTTGGCTATTTGCCTGCTGGCCAACAAATAATTTACTACAGCCAGTGCCCTGTTATTTGAAAGGGTAATATTATCCTGCGGCTTGCCCACATTATCTGTATGACCGCTGATAAGCAATTTCAATGTAGGGTTGTCATTCATTAACTGTATCACACTATTCAGTTCGGCCATTGAAGCGGGTTGCAACTCCGTCTTTTTACTGTCGAAGAAAATATTTTTCAGTACAACAGAGGCTCCGGGTTCAATGGGCTGTAAGGGAATGTCGGCAGTAAATACAGAATCAATGTTGTTGTCATTCAGGTTGTAATTCTCAGAAAAGAACAGGTAACCCCTCCGGTTTACATTAAAAGCATATTCTTTTCCAACAGGTAAAGTTGTTAAATAGTTACCATCTTCATCCGTTTGAACCTTGCTGATCACCTGGCGGCTATTGATGTCCGTTAGTTCAACGGAAGAAGGTAATCCCGCTTTTGTTTTAGAATCAAATACTTTTCCTTTTACCCACAAAGTTTTTGGCGGACGTATATCTTCCCTAAGTTCAAAACTATACAGGTCCATGGCACCCAACCTGTCTTTTCCTTCGCTGGCGTAATAAGCTGTTTTGCCATCGGCCGCCACTATCAGGGAGCCTTCATCATCGATGGTGTTCACAGGATAACCCAGGTTAACCGGCACCGTCCAGCCTGTATCTGCCTGTTTTTTGGTGAAGAACAGATCAGAAGCACCATAGCCCGGGTGACCCGTGCTGTTAAAAAAGAAAGTCTGGTTGTCGGCGTACATAAAAGCACAGCTTTCATCTCCGCTGGTATTGACTACCGGGCCCAGATTTTCGGCCCTGCCCCATTTGCCTTTTTCATTGCGGTGACTAACCCAAATATCTTTTCCACCATAACCTCCCGCCTGGCTGCTGCTGAAATAGAGATCTTTTTTATCAGGAGACAGGGATGGGGCAGATTCCCAAAAATCTGTATTCAATACCGGACCTACGTTTTCCGCTTCACTCCATCCATTATTTGTTCTTCTTGAAATATACAGGTCACAACTGCCTTGTCCTTCAGGATAATTACAACCTGTAAAGATGATCCATTCTCCATCCTGCGAAATATTCTGGGCGCCTTCATTTAAATTGGTATTTACTTTTCCGCCTAATGGTTTTGCTTTATCCCATTTACCGTCTATTAAACTACATTCATAAAAATCCTCGTCATTATTCACCCTTCTTGTAAAGATCAGTTTGCTGCCATCAATTGTAATAGAGGGATAATATTCCGGCCAGGTTGAATTCACATTTTCACCTAAATTTTTTGGGGCAAACACATAATTATTTGCAGGATGTTTTATTGCATAGTCAATGGCAAATTCATATACCGACTTCCTGTAATTGCCGGCCTTTACACTTTGCTGGTTGAGTTTATCATTTTGTAAAAAAAGCGTGACTGCATGCAGCGCTCTTTCAAATTGCCCGGTTCCTGCCAGCGAAATAGAATAAGGAAGAAAATAAGTAGAAGAATAAACAGAATCTAACGCAATCCCTTTTTCAAAGAAATAAACAGAAGAATCATATTTTTTCAGGTTGGCATAAATACCTGCCATAGATAAATAGGCATTTACAAATTTTGGTTCAATGCGCAGTGCGTCATTTATTTTCACAATGGCCTGGGAATACTTTTGATTATCTGCATCCTCAATGGCACTCATAAAAACTTCTGCAGCTTTTGGGTTCACCTTTTCGGGATCATACCATTGGGAGTATGAAATAAGAAATGAGAAAGTAGAAATGACAAATAAGAAAGTGTCTTTACAACCGGTACTACATCTTTTCATAGTCAACATTGAATGTTCGAAGGTAAAGACAATATGCAGAACGACTTGCCAAAAAACACCTAAACTTCCTAACCCTAAACTCCTAAACCCCTAAACCTTACGGCACATTTATATACTTATGTATCTGCAACGACAATTCCCATTGCGGGTGTTGCTTGATGTATTCTATGATGAGCGGAGTAACCAACGAGGCCTTATCCCATTCTGGTTGTAAAAACAGTTTACATTGTGGTGACACCATCGCGGCATATTGTTCGGCCCAGTCAAAATCAGATTTGTTAAATACCACTACTTTTAATTCGTTGGCAACAGCAACCACTTCCGGTAAAGGGGCTTTGAATTTTTTGGGAGATAAACAGATCCAGTTCCATGTACCACTCAATGGGCTGGAACCGGATGTTTCAATATTGGTTTCATAGCCTTTGGCCTGTAAAGCACCAGTTAAATGATCAAGATTATGCATCAGGGGTTCACCACCTGTAATTACCACCAGGCCTTTGTTGCCCTGGGTATTTGTTTCAACAGTGTGTACCATTTCATCAATGCTCATTTGCGGATGTGCATTGGCATCCCAGCTTTCTTTTACATCACACCACACACAGCCAACATCGCAACCACCCAGGCGGATAAAATAGGCTGCCCTTCCCTGGTGAAAGCCCTCACCTTGTAAGGTGTAGAACTGCTCCATTACGGGGAGTGTGGCCTCACCCTCGTTCCCTCTCCCAAAGAGAGGGAGGTCCGGCTTTTGTTCTTCAATTTGGCTTTTGTAATTATGCATTTCAGGTTTAGTTCTTAATTCATCAACAACACACATCGTCAGTTCGGATGTTTATGTGTGCATGCATTATATGTATTCATCAGCAATGCTGCAATTGTCATCAAACCAACGCCTCCGGGTACTGGTGTTATATAACTGCATTTGTGCGACACTTGTGCAAAGTCTACATCGCCTTTAATGGCAAAACCGCTTTTCTTTGATGTATCCGGCACCCTTGTAATGCCCACATCAATAACCACGGTGCCTTCTTTCACCATATCTGCTTTTAAAAATTCCGGTTTACCTAAAGCTGCCACAATAATATCTGCCTGCAGGCAAAGTTCTTTTAAATTGGGTGTATGACTATGGCACACAGTAACCGTACAGTTTCCGGGGTAGGCGTTCCTGTTAAGCAGGATACTGATGGGACGGCCCACGATATTACTCCGGCCAATCACTACTGCATGTTTACCTGCTGTTACAATCTTATAATGTTCCAGCATCAGTAAAATACCATAGGGCGTGGCTGGTATAAAGGTGGGCAGTCCCTGTACCATTTTACCAATACTCATGGGGTGAAAGCCATCCACATCTTTATCCGGATGGATCAGGCTGATCACTTTTTCCTCGCTGACCTGTTTAGGTAAAGGCAACTGCACCAAAATGCCATCCACATCCGCATCATTGTTCAGTTGCTCAATTGTTTTTACCAGTATGTCTTCGGAAATATTTTCATCCAGTCTTATTAAAGTGCTTTTAAAACCAACTTCTTCACAACTCTTTACTTTACTGGCCACGTAGGTTTCGCTTGCGCCATTGTTGCCGATCAATACGGCAGCCAGGTGGGGCGTTTTTTTGCCTTCCTCTTTTAGTATTGAAACTTTTGTTTTCAAGGCATCTTTCACTGCCTGCGATACTGTTTTGCCATCTAAAATTTGCATGCCGCAAAAGTAAAGCATTGCCGCCACGAATTTCACCAGGTAGCAGGAATTGATTTTATGAAAAACTCTGTGGAGTTTCGCTTTTCGTGTGTATTCGTGCAATTCGTGGCGTGACTTCTTTCGTATTTTATTTTGTTCGCCAGGTTTTCGACAAAAATTGGCAGGTTCAACGTTCATGTGCATTTGTACAATTTGTGGCTAAACTATTTCGTAGCTAATCACCCAATTCACCGTCTAAATTTTCACACTCGTGTATTTCGTGGCTATTTATTCCTAAATTGCTCACACTAAAAACTAACTGCTTTGATAAAGGCCTTCACCGTATCATGTATTGTCTTATTTTCTGCCATCAATTTGCTGGATGCACAGGCATTGCGCCAGCCAATTTCAGCAGTTTATGTCGGTCTCGGCGCATACAGTACGCAACAACAGGATGTTTTCTCATTTGTAAACAACCAGGCTGCACTGGCCCAATATGAAACTGCCACTGCGGGTGTATATGGCGAAAGACGTTTTATGCTTTCAGAAACCAGTCTTTATACTGCGGCTGTTGCTATTCCTTCTTCCCTGGGAAATTTTGGTGTAAGTGCCAAGTACCTGGGTTTTAAAAATTTCAACGAAAGCCAATTTGGTCTTGCTTATGGCCGCAGCCTTGGTAAAAAAGTTGATATCGGTATTCAATTTAATTATTATGGTTATAGAGTGCCTACCTACGAAAGTGATAATACGGTGAGCATCGAAATAGGCGCTTTGGTGCATTTAACAGATAAATTAAATGCAGGTCTGCATGTATATAACCCGGTTGGTGGCAAGTTTTCTAAAACAGATGAAAAGCTGACCTCTGCTTATAAATTCGGGTTGGGTTATGATGTATCGGAAAAGTTCTTTGTAAGTGCAGAACTGGTGAAGGAAGAGGATTTCCCGGTAAATATGAATGCAGGATTCCAGTACCAGTTTGCCAAACAGTTTTTTGCCAGGGGAGGTATTTCCTCCGCTAACTCTATTGGCTACGCCGGGCTCGGTCTTGCCTGGAATAATTTGCGTTTAGATATCAGCGGCAGTTATCATCCCCAATTGGGTATGTCTCCAGGGCTGCTGTTAATTTATAATTTTAGTTCTGCCAATACCAGTACAGTAAAAAAATAAATTTTTGTGACTAAGAAAATGATGAGAGCGTTTTTTTTTATTACCCGCTGCGCCGCATACTGGCGTCATTGTATTGCCACCGCTCAACCAACCTGGCGGGGCTTACTATTTTTACTGGAATATGTCTACCCAACAAAAATACAAGGCATTAGTCACGGGCATAAAAAGTATGTACTCACAAGCTTTTTCTTTTTTTCTTTTTTTCTTTTTTTTCCTTTTAGCATCTACGCTCAAATACCCTCCACCACCACCGAACAACAAATGGAGGCCATCACTGAAAATAATGAAGACACCGAAACACAGGATGATACTTTTTTACAATCCCTGCAGCAATTTTTAAGATCACCGGTGAATCTTAATTATGCAGATGCCACCACACTAAAGGAACTGGTGGTTTTAACGCCGCTTCAAATTCAAAACATTATTTCTTACCGCAGCCTGTTTGGAAAATTTATTCACCTGTACGAACTGCAGGCGGTGCCGGCGCTGGATGTTGCCACCATTGAAAAGATACGTCCTTTTATCACCGTTCGGGATGCCCCCGATTTTGTAGGGTCATTTAGCCAAAGATTGAGCGGTGGCACACACAGCGTGGTGGCCAGGGTTACACAGGTGATGGAGCGGTCAAGGGGTTATTTGCTTGATTCAACTACCGCAACCAATTATTACCCGGGATCGCCACAGCGGTATTTTTTGCGGTATAAGTACCAATACAAAAATCTGCTACAGTATGGCGTGGTAGCGGAAAAAGATGCGGGCGAGGAATTCTTTAAAGGTGCACAAAAGCAAGGCTTTGATTTTTATTCTGCTCATCTGTTTGTAAGAAATATCGGTATTGTAAAATCATTGGCACTGGGCGATTTTACTGTTAACATGGGGCAGGGGCTTACACAGTGGCAGAGCCTCGCATTCAAAAAAAGTGTGGATGTGCTTAATATAAAGAGACAGTTACCTGTCCTGCGTCCCTACAATTCTGCTGGTGAAATAAATTTTCACCGCGGCCTGGGTATTACACTGGCTAAAAATAATGTGGAAATGACAGGCTTTGTTTCTTATAAGAATGTGGATGCCAATTTTGTAACCGATACTTTAAATAACGAAGATTTTATTTCGTCCCTGCAAACAAGTGGCTTGCACCGCACCCGGAGCGAAACGGCTGATAAGGGAGCACAACGGCAATTTGCATATGGCGGCAACCTGGCTTATAATAAAAACCGCCTGCACCTCGGTGTCAATATGATGCAGTACAATTTTAAATTTCCCATTACCAAGGCCGCAGATCCATATAATATATATGCACTCTCCGGAAAAGCTGTGGGCAACCAAAGTATTGATTATAGCTACACTTTCCGCAACCTTCATTTTTTTGGCGAAGCCGCGATGGACAACAAAAAGAATAAAGCATTTGTAAACGGCTTGCTGCTGAGCGTGGCCGCCAATGCTGATATGAGTTTTGTTTACCGGAATATCTCTCCTGGTTACCAGTCGCTTTATACCAATGCGTTTACTGAAAGTACTTTTCCAACCAATGAAAATGGTTTTTATACAGGTATCAGTATTCGTCCACACGGCTTTTGGCGGCTGGATGCTTATGCAGATTTTTATCATTTCCCCTGGCTGCGGTACCTGGTGGATGCACCGGTTACCGGGGTGGATTACCTGGGCCAGGTAACGTATAAACCCAACAAGCAGCTGGAGATCACTGCCCGTTACCGTACCGAAACCAAGCCACGGAATTACAATCCTGATGGAAATATCATTGCCCCTGTGATGCCAAAACAACGGCAGAATGTGCGCTGGCAGGTAAATTACAAGGTGAATTCCACACTTACATTCCGCAACCGGCTCGAAATGACTTGGTTTGACCGAACCGGTGGCAATCCGCAAAACGGGTTCTTATCTTATGTAGACCTCCTGTACAAACCGATGATGAAAAAGTATTCTGGCAATATGCGGTTGATGTATTTTGAAACCGATGGGTACGACAGCAGGTTGTATGCGTTTGAAAACGATGTTTTGTATAGCTTCTCCATACCGGTTATTTACGATAAGGGCTATCGCTGGTATGTAAATATCAACTATGATTTCAGCAAAAAAATGACCTTCTGGTTCCGGGTGGCACAAACAATTTTTAAAGACAAGGCAACTGTAGGATCCGGTTTAGACGAAATACAAGGTAATAAAAGAACAGAGGTAAAATTTCAGTTACAATATACCTTTTAGCGTGTGTAAAGCAGCACTATTTTTCATCATTCTGTCAAATTATGCATAGGGGTTAACGAAATTTTTGCATTTCGTATAAATCCCTATTTTTACACGATTATAAAAAACCAAAATTATCTCATGAGAAGAATTGTATCTCTCTTCACCATGCTAATGCTATGTGGTCTGCTGGCGTCTGCTCAAACCCGGTTGGTGTCCGGAAAAGTTACGGATAAAGAGGGCTTTCCGGTTCCGTTTGCTTCTGTTAAGATAAAAAATACAAAATTAGGTGCGCAGGCTGATGCGTCTGGTACATTTACAATTAAGGTTAAAGATGGTGATGTGCTGCAGGTATCTGCAACCAACCATGAAGCCGGAGAAGTTACGGTAGGAAGCCAACCTGTTATGAACGTAGTATTAACTAAAACGGGCATAATGACGGAATTGGTTGTTACTACAGCATTTAACAGGAAGACTTCTGCAAGAAGTTCAACTTCCAATGTACAGGTAGTGGGTGGAGAAGCGTTGAATACAATCAGGGCCACCAATGTAAATAATGCATTGGCGGGTAAAGCTGCTGGTATCCAGATTAGGAGCCAGTCAGCTGCAGCTTTAGGGCGTCCAACAGAAATACGTCTTCGGGGTGATGGCGGTTTGGGAATAGGATCATCTCCCATTTATGTGGTAGAGGGTACAATTTTGCCGAACTCCAATGATATAAACCCCGATGATATTGAAGATATTTCGGTTTTAAACGGTCCCCAGGCTGCCGCACTGTTTGGGGCTGTTGGTCAAAATGGCGCCATCGTAGTTACATTGAAGAAGGCAAGAAAAAGCCAGAACGTTGGTATAGAAATCAACAGCGGTGTAACTTTCGATAAAGTATATGTATTACCCAACTACCAAAACTCTTATGGCGGTGGAGCCGTTTCTGATTTTAAACGTTTTACCTATACTCCAGGTGTGCATCCAACAGAATGGGCTGCTTTAGATGGGAAATATTATACTGATTATGCAACAGATGAAAGCTGGGGTCCAAGAATGTCGGGACAAGAGTATATTCCCTGGTATGCCTGGTATGGTGGTCATGAAAATTCATATAAAACGACAACTTACGATCCTCAACCAAATAATTCCCGTGATTTTTATAATACGGGTGTTACGATCAATAACAATATTTCTTTTTCAAAAGCTACAGACAACACATCTATAAGGGTTTCTTATTCTAATATTGATGTAAAAGGTTTGGTGCCTACCACCAGTCTTAAAAGAAATACCCTTAGTACCATCATGAGTTTCGACCTGAGTCCAAAAATTACCCTGGCTGCTAACATTAACTATTATACGTCTACAGTTAATGGCTTATTAGATGACGACTATGGTAACCAGGCCAGTGGCTCCTTTAACCAATGGTTTCACCGTAACCTTGATATGAACCTGATAAGGGAATTAAAAGATATTAAAGGTCCAGGGGGCACGTTCGCATCATGGAACCGCAACGATCCAATGTCTTATGACCCTGCCGGAGACATTCGTAGTAACTGGGGTGGTCAATATTGGATGAACCATTATAAGTTTTTTGACCTTGCAACTACTGAAAGCAGGAATGACAGGTTGTATGGTAATATCGGTCTTACTTATAAGTTTAACAGCGACCTGCAGTTAAAAGCTACGTACCGTAAACAACAGAACACTACTTTCTTTGAACAAAAGTATTCTTCGCAGATATATAACTCCGTTTACAGTCCCAATGCTTACAGTGTTGACCCAAGATGGGGTGGATACTATGGCACCAGTACTTCTTTTAGTAATATAGAGAACTACGAGTCACAGATAATCTATAACAAAAAAATTAAGGATTTCGGTATTAACGCGTTCGCTGGTATTGATATCAGGAAAGTCATTTCAAAATCAAATGGAGCAAACACAAGGCCTGATGCTGCTACTTTTCAAGGGTTGAAAGTGGAAGATCTTTACACAATAGCCAACTCTGCCATTGAGCCCAATGTAACCAACGGGCGTTCTGCAGAAAAGAGCAGGTCTGTTTATGGAGTATTGGATTTTAGCTATAAAAACTTTCTTTTTGCAAACGGTACTATCAGGCGAGATTGGTTTTCAACATTGCCTCCAAATGCCAATGGCATCACTAGTAAATCCCTAGGTGCAAGTTTTGTGTTTAGTGATTTAGTAAAATCTCAAATTCCGTTCCTGAGTTATGGTAAAATAAGGGTAAGCTGGGGTGAGTCACCAGCGCCCATCAATCCCTACCAGTATCCCGGATTCTTATATGTTGTAGGACAAAATAATTGGGTATCAAGTGCCCTGAGTACAACGCCAGACCAGGTGGTTGACCCAACCGTAATAGGCGCCGTAAAATTGATGGCGGATATAGGGATCGATCTTCGCTTTGTTAAAAACAGGATTGGTTTATCAGTTACCTACTACGATGGTTCTGAAAAAAGCCTTCCTTTAAGTGTACCGGTAGCAAATAGCAGTGGGTTTGCAAGCCTGTTAACCAATGTAGGTTTGATCACTAAAAAAGGGCTTGAAGTATCAGCTATGTTCCGGCCAATATGGTCAAGGAATTTCAAGTGGGAAATTACCGGCAACTGGGGTAAGATCCTGGATAATAAGGTTGTTGAAATCAGCGATAAATATGACATCACCCGGTATGCGCTTGATCCATCCGCTTCAAATGCTGCGCCTGTTTCTTTGGTACATATTAAAGGCCAGCAATGGGGTCAGTTATTTGGCGGCGGTATCAAGCGTATTAATGGAGCACCACAGCTTACTGCTGACGGTCTGTATGAAAGAGATGCCAATGTAAACTTTGGAAGTGTATTAACTGATTTTACTGGTGGTATCCAAAACAGGTTCGATGTGTTTACCAATTTTACGTTCTCTTTTAATATTGATTTTCAGCAAGGGGGTAAATTTTTCTCCCTGTCCAATCACTATGGTAATGGTTCTGGTTTGTTAGCAAGAACAGCCGAGCTGAACGATAAAGGTATTCCAATGAGGGATCCGCTTTCTGCTGGCGGTGGCGTAAGAGTGGATGGTGTGGATGAAGATGGTAAAGACATTACAATGTATGTAGATGCAAGGCAATACTGGCAGCAGTTTTACCTGAATGATGTAAGAGATATGAGCATATACGATCTCACGTTTGTAAAGCTTCGTGAAGTGGCAATAGGATATAAAATTCCATTACAAGGTACAAAGTGGGGCAAACACGTGCGTAATGCTACCTTTTCAATCCTGCTTCGCAACCCATGGCTGATCTATGCAAAAACAAGGGATTTTGATCCTGCAGAAGTTTCTGGCGTAACGGGCGAAAGTGGAAACCTTCCCGGTACAAGAGGTGTGGGTGTAAACCTGAGGATCGGTTTCTAATTATTTAATTTTTTTAAAAACGAGATATGTTACAAAAATTAAGGAATAAGTTGTTTGCAGGTCTGTTGGGGTTAACTGCTTTCACCTCCTGCGAAAAAATTAAAAACTTTGGAGACACGAATGTCAACCCAAATGGTTCTACTAATCCGAGTACTGCTTTTTTGATGACGAACGTGCTGGCCGGACAAAGCGGGCTTGATTTTAATGCTGGCTACTATGTACAGTATTTTACAGATCCTATTTATCCGAATAATGCACTGTATAGTTTTACGCAGGCAGGTATTGGTGACTACAGCGCAAGTTTAATGGATCTGCAAAATATAATTAATTATAACCTTGACCCTGCTACCAAAGACCTGTCTTATGTTGCAGGCAATGGTGCTAATCAAAACCAGATTGCCATTTGCAGAATTATGAAGGCATATATATACTGGAGAAATAGTGATGTACTCGGTGACATTCCTTATTTCCAGGCTTTAAAAGGGCAGGAAGGAATTTTTTCGCCCGCTTATGACCGCCAGGAAGATATTTACAAGGACATGATCAAAGAGCTGACAGAAGCAGTTGATCAGTTTGACAATAACACACAGATCCCGGCAATGAAGGGTGATATCATTTATTCCGGTGACAGGGAAAAGTGGAAAAAATTTGGCAATTCACTTCGTTTACTGATGGCAGTTAGGTTATCAAAAAAATTCCCGGCTTTGGGACAATATGCGGCCCAACAGGCGTTGTTGGCAACGGATCACCCCGCTCGTATTATAGAAACGAATGCTGACAATTTTACTATCAACTATCCCGGGGGCGTTTACTCTAACCCGTTAGCCACTGAAACCCAGAGCGGTCTTTCTAAAACATTCACTGATATTTTGAATGGTATGAATGACCAGCGCTTATCGGTTTTTGGTGCCCGTGCGTTTAGTGGTGCTAATGGAAATACACCCTCAAATATTGGTGTCCCCTACGGTATAAATGCTGGTGACGGAGCAAACTTCACAGCAGCCAATCCCAATTGGGCAAGAATATTGGTGTCCTCCAGGCGCCAGGGGAATTCTCCTTATGTTGTTGTAGGCGCTGCCAGTGTTTTACTGGCCCGTGCAGAAGCCATTGAAAGAGGCTGGATCATTGGTGATGCTGAAGTAGATTATGTAAATGGAGTGAAGGCGTCTTTTGAACAATGGGATGTTCCTTACGTTGCCCCTACAGCATTTACCTGGGGTGCAGGAGCCGGTGTAAGCGAAATAGGAATTAACCAGTACAATTCTATCCCTGCTTCCAGCAGTGCTTCAACCACTACTAATTTACAAAGGATACACCTGCAACAATATATTGCCTGGTTTCCCAATGCAAG
>ERZ795056.4206-NODE-4206-length-14990-cov-5.860998_pt1 | contig 14990 bp, 12 predicted proteins | sample MGYA00375140_ERZ795056 | MGnify/ENA primary metagenome ERZ795056 (study PRJEB30185, sample SAMN05720227) | activated sludge metagenome | isolation source: Anaerobic digester | place: USA | collected 2015-03-09 ...
CCGTGGCAGGAAAAAAACAGCCAGCATTGATACCATCATCAACCCAAGCCAGGTAGCATAGGATGTTGTATTACCCAGCTGAAACAATCCTTTCAGTGAATCTGTATGCCATGCTTTTGAAAAGATATCGCCGAAACCATTAAAGATGCCGTATACCACGAATATGCCTGCGGCCAGGAAAGCCAGTAATTTGATAATCGATTCAAAGGCCACTGCTGCCACCAATCCTTCATGTTTTTCAGAAGCATCAATGGAACGGGTGCCGAACAGAATAATAAAAAAAGAAAGGATCAGGGAGATATAAAATGTATCATCCCGCCAAAAATTGTTCAATGACATTTCCTGTAGGCTGCTTCCCGTAAGAATGTGGATGCTGCTTGAAATAGCTTTTAATTGCAACGAGACATATGGTATTATACCCACTACGCATAAAATGGTTACAACCACTGCAATGGAAAAATTCTTACCGTACCGGGTGGAGATCAGGTCGGCAATGCTGTTGATCCGTTGTGTTCTGCAGATACGGATGATCTTATGTAACACAGGCCAGAACAGCACCGCAGCGATCGTGGGTCCGAGGTAAATGGCCAGGAATTCCATTCCGTTGCTGGCAGCCCTGCCCACGCTGCCATAGTAGGTCCAGGCTGTGCAATACACCGTCAACGATAACGCATATACATAACCGTTATTAATGATGCTGCGGTTCTTTCGTTGTCGGTATTCTGCATAATAAGCTACCCCAAACAGGAGAGCGAGATAACCCAATGCACTGAATATGGCAATCATATTATTCATTGCGTTTGGGTTGAGGGGGCTTGCGGCGGGTAATCCTGTAAAGCAATATGATAAAAACCAGCCAAACCGTAAATAAATAAAGATACAAAACCGGGAATCCTGCAACCAGCTTGCTCTTATTGGCTACCGAAAGCATGGGGTAGGTGCTGACCAGCAGCAGCAATATGCCGATGAGAACGAGTGTATGTTTGGTATGATTTTTTTGTACCATAAAAAAAGGATAACACAGTTTTTCTCAATGTAAGAAAACTATGTTATCCTGTCAAAAGAGATGAAATTAGTAATCAGTGATCTCGGATGAACTGGTTGGCAGGTGATCGTAATAACCTTTCAGCGAATAAAATCCAAATATCAGCAACCCAATGCAAATGGGAATGAAGATAATGAGGATGATCACCCATTGCAGGGTTACATTCGATTTTGTAGCTTCAGATGCATGCGAGATTTTATCAGAAGCCTGCCAGGCCAGGAAGCCGACGATAGCTGGCGAAAGTAATACCCAGATGATGCCAAGGAATCTTTTTAATGCGTTCATATATTTTAATTTTATAGATTATCAAATTAGTCCATCACATTACGATCTATCTTATTGCTAAGATAAATGGTACCGATGATAAGACAAAGCGCTGCGATACCAATTGGGTACCACAAACCCGCCAGTGGATCACCCGCAGGCTTATCCGCAGTTTTAGTAAATTCTACGATCAGTGTTCCGAGGAAAGGTACCAAACCTCCAAATACCCCGTTCCCGATATGATAAGGCAGCGACATGGACGTGTACCTGATCTTGGTTGGGAACAATTCAACAAGGAATGCAGCCATTGGTCCATATACCATCGTAACAAATATAATCTGTATAAATACCAGCAAAATGAATTTCCAATAAGTACTGCTGTCAAGCGTTTTCTCTGTGACCACGCCAGGTTTAGCAGATTTCTTTTCTACCTGTACATAACTGGTTCCTTCGGACAATACCACACCAGTAGCCGCTTTAGCTTTTGCAAGTACAGTATCCAACTGGTTTGGATTGTCTTTGTTGGCAATGATATACCCGATTGATGCCGTATGTCCGGTATAATCACTGATGGTATGAAGTGTATCAACCTTGGTAAAACTATATATCGCACCGTCGGTATATACAGAATCATATTTGATGGCGACCGTAATTTTCTTTTTATCCTTTGCATCTACTGTTGCTAATGGATCAGATTTGGTAGTCTTGGATACATCCACCATGTCCCGTTTATTGGCCGGGTTCGTCCATTCAAGAAAACTTTTATAAATGGGCCGGTAGGCAAGGATACCAAAAAGCATTCCAAGAAGCATGATCCATTTACGCCCGATCTTATCACTTAACGCACCAAATACAACAAAGAATGGTGTTGCAAAAAGGATGGCAACAAGAAGAATATTTCTGGATTCAACGAAGTTTACTTTACAGATATTCTCAATGAATGATTGTGCATAGAACTGGCCAGTGTACCAGATCACACCTTGTCCCATCACAGCACCAAATAAAGCCAGTAATACCATTTTGAAATTGGCCCGGTGACCGAAACTTTCTTTCAATGGATTCACGGATGTTTTTCCTTCTGCTTTTACTTTGGCAAACATGGGCGATTCACTCATCCTCATACGAATGATGATGGAGACGATCACCAGCAATAAGGATATCCAGAAAGGATAGCGCCATCCTCCCCATTCGGAAGAAAATTTTTCAACGCCTTGTCCCTGGCGGATCAGGATGATGATACCTAATGCAAGGAATAAACCTAATGTAGCAGTTGTTTGTATCCAGCTCGTCCAGTATCCACGTCGGTGAGCCGGTGCATGTTCGGCCACATAAGTAGCTGCGCCGCCATATTCACCACCTAACGCCAACCCTTGTACTAAACGAAGTACAAGTACGAGTATAGGTGCAGCCCATCCGATGGTTTTAAATCCGGGGACCAGGCCGATGGCAAAAGTAGAGCCACCCATTAAAATAAGGGTGAGGAGGAAAGTATATTTGCGGCCGATCAGGTCGCCCAATCGCCCAAAAACGAGGGCACCGAAGGGTCTTACAATAAAACCCGCAGCGAAGATGGCCAGGGTACTGAGCAGGGCAGAGGTACCTGAATCTTCGGGAAAGAATTGCTTGGAAATGATGGTGGCCAGCATACCGAAAATATAGAAGTCATACCATTCGATAAGGGTTCCAACAGAGGAGGCGCCTATCACGAAGCCCATCCCTTTTTCTGAATTGATTTTGTTACTCATATCAATTGTTGGTTAAAAAGTTAAAATGAAAAAGTAGTTGTAAAAAGGATGCGGGTATTATTGATCTTGTCTGTATCGCCTGCAATTTTTGCATCATCGCCCATTACACCATAGGCTGCTGAGGTATATTCGATTTCTGTTCCGATTTTAAATTTACCGGAAATAAATTCTATCCTTGGTGATATGCGCATAACATTCTTTACACCCCGTCCTCCTGTACCGATGCTTCTACCATAAGCAGCCTTAGCACCGCTTTTGGCGCCATCGTTGCTGGTATAACCGATGAACAAGCCAGGTACAATTTTTTTACCGTTGCCCGATACATCAAACCAATAGGCTTTGGTTTTGGTGGCATCATAACTTTCCACCGAATCGGCCGATGCAAAGTATCCAAGGTAACCACCTATCATCACATGATCAGTCATGTTTTCTCCAATCACAGCTTCTGCTTTAAAGGTCACTGGTTTTGTCACCACTTTTGCATAGCCAATAAATGAAATACTGTTCACCCTTTCTTTACTAACGATATTGGGTTTGCCGGAATTGAGTCTTGGCCTGAGTGATTTATAATCAACACCAGCACCAATGGCAAGATTGGCATCCTTATACTGCAGTTGTGCGTGCAGGTTAGGTATTACACTGTTGCGTAATGGATCCGTAGCATTATATCCCGATGGAGCCACGCTGGCAAAATCACGCTGTGAAATTACAGCCAGGATGAGCGAGGTTTTATTGTTCTTATCCAGTTTCTGCGTCAACCTTATTTGCGGGCTGCGGTTAAAGGGCTGAAAGGGCATACCCGTATTGAAATCTATAACACCAGGATAACAATCCGTTACAAACATCGGGTGCCAGTATTGACCAAAAGCCAGTTGCGTTTTGGCCCAATCCAGTTTAGCCCAGGCATGACGAAGCCTGAACTCATTAATGTCTCCGTCGATGTTACCAAAAAATTCTGCTTCCAGGATGGCAGAGGTTTTTGCTCCAAAAGCATCAGGACCAGTAATACTGCCCCCAAGCCTCGACGTTATGGCCAGCATGTGAAAGGTGGGTGCTTTATTGATGTCTTTTCCGTTTGCATCAAGTACCTTGTCTTTGGCATATAACGACAGGTCGCCTTCACGTGCCGAAACAATCTGGCGTGAATCGTACATCACGTCGTTTCTGACAAATCCATAAAATTTAATGCCCCAGTTAGGAGTGGTTTCGGTAGGTTTCGGAGCGGTAGTTTGTGCCAGGCCTTGCTGGCTTGTGAGGAATAACCCGGCCGCGACCAGGAAGATGGGGTTGATTGCAAGCTTTTTCATCGTTATTAGTTTTGTGTAAGGCATTATCGCCAGATCTTCTGACTCAAAAGTTGCTTAAATCAAAGACAATACAAACGAACAGGTATACTGCTGGTAAACGGATAGCTTCACAAGCTATTTTTTCGGAAACGTTCCCATTTGATGAGCATGAATTTATCTCCTAGTTCGGTGATCATACATCCGGCACTTTTCAACGATTCCTTATCAGCAAAAAAAGCCAGCAATTCTTTATGGGTTAATACTTTGTAGGTAGGGCGGTATTCGTAATTCTCAGGTGCCTTGATTCCATATTTTTTAACCCAGTTCATCACAGAAACATGACTGATACCCAGTATCCGTTCAATTTCCCTGAAGGTGACGCCTTCAATATGCAGTTGAAGGGCCTTGATCACATAATAAGGATCAATGTTTTTACCTTCTTTAAGTACCGTAAAAGAGTACTGGCAGGATTTGCATCGGAAACGCTGGCGCCCTTTGATGACGCCGCTTTTGATGAGTTCCTGGCTTTCGCATTTGGGACAACTTATCTGTTTCATGATTTGAAATTAAACAATCAACTATACTTAATTAGCAAAACTATACCAAATTAGCAACATTTTGTGTGGCTTGCATTTCGATGTTTCATACTTTTATCCTGTTAACTAAAACGCATTGCTATGTCATATCCTTATCAGATCAAAAGTTTGGAACAATACCATGCCGATTATAAGAGGAGCGTGGAAGAACCGGAAAGCTTCTGGGCTTCGGTAGCAGAAAATTTTGTGTGGAAGAAAAAATGGGACCGGGTGCTTGATTGGAATTTTACCGAACCCAAAATTGAATGGTTTGGCGGGGCTAAACTCAACATCACTGAAAATTGTATTGATCGTCACCTGGCAACCAAGGCTGATAAACCCGCCTTCATCTGGGAACCTAATAACCCTGAAGAAAGAACGAGGGTTGTAACCTATGCCCGATTACACAAGAGGGTTTGCCAGTTTGCACAGGTGTTAAAAAACAACGGAGTTAAAAAAGGAGATCGTGTTTGTATATATATGGGTATGGTGCCCGAACTGGCTTATGCAGTGTTGGGTTGTGCAAGGATCGGCGCCATTCACAGTGTGATCTTTGGAGGATTTAGTGCTCAGAGTATTGCCGACAGGCTTTACGATGCGCAGGCCGAATATATTGTTACCTGCGATGGAGCTTATCGTGGCGGAAAAGACATTCCCCTGAAAAGTGTGATTGATGATGCGTTGATCGGTAACAGGACGGTTAAGCGTGTGATCGTTTACACCAGAACCCGTACTCCTGTTTCCATGATCAAGGGCCGCGATGTGTGGTGGGAAGATGAAATGGAATATGCATTGGAGCAGGTGGAAAAAGACGGCGTGGTTTCTTTTCCTGCGGAAGAAATGGATGCGGAAGATCCGCTCTTTATATTATATACTTCGGGGTCTACCGGTAAACCGAAAGGGGTGGTTCATACCTGTGCCGGCTACATGCTTTGGACAACTTATACTTTTGTAAACGTGTTTCAATACCAGCCAGGTGATATTCATTTTTGCACGGCTGACATCGGTTGGGTAACAGGCCACAGCTATATAGTATACGGTCCGTTAAGTGCAGGTGCCACTTCAATGATGTTTGAAGGAATACCTACCTGGCCCGATGCAGGCAGGTTCTGGGATATTGTAGAGAAACATAAAGTGAACTGTATCTATACAGCGCCAACGGCTATACGAAGTTTAATGAATTTCGGAACCGACCCTATTAAGGGCAAGGATCTTTCTTCATTAAAAGTATTGGGCACCGTTGGCGAACCCATCAATGAAGAGGCCTGGCATTGGTATGATGAAAACATAGGGAAGAAGAAATGCCCGATCATCGACACCTGGTGGCAAACAGAAACCGGCGCCTGCCTCATCAGTAACCTGGCAGGGGTTACTCCATCCAAGCCCAGCTGGGCTACGCTGCCGATGCCTGGCGTACAGCCGGTACTGGTAGATGAGAATGGAAAAGAAGTAACAGAGAAAGATGAAAACGGAATATTAAAAGGGAACCTTTGTATCAAGGCTCCATGGCCGGGAATACTCCGAACTACTTATGGCGACCACGAGCGATGCCGCACCAATTATTTTGCAACCTATCCCAACTTATATTTTACCGGTGATGGAGCGTTGAAAGATGAGCAGGGAAATTACCGAATCACAGGAAGGGTGGATGATGTGCTCAATATCAGCGGACACCGGATTGGCACAGCCGAAGTAGAAAATGCCATCAATATGCACTCGGGTGTGGTGGAAAGCGCTGTGGTAGGATATCCTCATGATATCAAAGGACAAGGCATTTATGCTTATGTAATCTACCAGGGACATCATGGTGATGAAAACAGTACCAGGCTCGACATAAACCTGACTGTATCAAAGATCATTGGCCCGATTGCAAAACCCGATAAGATCCAGTTTGTAAAAGGATTGCCTAAAACCCGCAGTGGAAAGATCATGCGTCGAATTCTGAGAAAAATAGCCGAGGGCGAAACAGGCAACCTGGGTGATACCAGTACTTTGCTGGATCCGGAGGTAGTGGAAGAGATCAAGGTAGGGCGACAATAACATAAAATTAATCCGGTTAAACCAAAACGGTTCTTACGAGAATGTAAGAACCGTTTTTTTATCGCTGGAAAAGGAAAAGCATGTATACCTCACCGTTATAATAAATTTATTATCCTCGCATACTGTAATAGCATAATGGTTTTGGCGTCCTTTATACCTCCCTTTCCGATCAGATCAAACGCTTCCGGGAATGGCATTTCAATGACTTCTATATTCTCTTCTTCATGCGAAACACCGCCGCCATCGTTGACTTTCATGGAAGGATCGTAAGCAGCAATGTAAAAATGTAGTATCTCTGTAACAGAACCGGGGGACATGTAGGCTTCAAATATTTTCTGCACATCTTTAACCAGGTAACCGGTTTCTTCTTCGGTTTCCCGGCGTATACAATCATCCGGTTGATCTGCATCCAGTAACCCGGCACAGGCTTCGATCATCATGCCGGATTCATTGCCGTTAACAAAGGTGGGTAGCCTAAACTGCCGCGTAAGGATCACTGTTCCCTTTTCCTGGTTATACAACAGTATTACGGCGCCATTGCCCCGATCGTAGGCTTCACGGGTTTGTTCCCGAAGGATTCCATCCGGTTTTCGGTAGGTATAGGTGATCTTACGCAGGGTATACCAATTGTTAGACAGTATTTCTGTTTTACTGATGCTTACATCGCTGATCATATCATGTATCATTAAACGTTAGTAAATAACAAAAACAAGGCTTACTATGCCATTCACTTTAAAATCTTTTATAGATTATTAAAGATTACAAAAAATCTGGCGTCAGATTAATATAATTTATGAGCGGGGAAATTCATTAAACCAAAGGCGAAAGAGTGATAGTCAACGACAAAAGCTGTATGTGATACCACAATGCAAGACACAATGGAAAATTCCTAACTACCATAAATTAAAAGATGAGGGAAGCAAGGCCGAATTTAGATCATGCTCTTAGTCTGCCCATGGCTACAATTGCAGCGGGCATCCACCGAAGTTCTTTATTGAATGTACCGGCTGGAAGATCAGCCGTTTCAAATTGCATGGCAAGCATGACCAAACCAATATCTCCTGCGCCTGCTTTGGTTTGTAGAACAAACGACTTGGCAGGCACAGGGCTATTGTCAAAAATAAAGCTGTATTGTTCTGTGCAGGCCCTGCACGGGTGGACACCAGTCTCAAAATTTGAGACAACCGCAATAAGCTTTATGTTCACTTTCATTGTACGGATAGGAGCTTTAATATCGTTCTTAGGGTTTATATCGGGGAAAGAGACAGTGATTTTTCCTTTACCACTATCGCTAACCGTTATATCTGCTTTAAAATAATCTCTCAGGTCTGTTCCTGGGTTCAACTGGCACATACCGCTTGATCTAACAGAAAGAGGCCAGCTTGCATCATCTTTATGCGCTGAATACAGGTTGCGCATCCATCCACGGGTTGAATTATAAACATCCCGTTTTATTGGAAATCCGAACTCTTCACTCACTAATTTCAACATCTTTGATCCATGCCTGGAGACGGTACCAAAAATGGTATTTAACGGATTGGCTTTTTCCCCACGCTTTTTCTTCCTTGGCTTTGGCCTGGTTCTGACATAATTCTTCCCATTCACCGAATAAAAGATCAGGTTACCAACTAAGCCACTTATCCCATTTTCAGTTACACGTGCCATTCAGATTACATTTTATTCAAGGAACCATGTTTCAACCTTCCAGGCATGCCTTACGACAAACTGGTAAGGATCAAACATTGTAGATGCAGAGGTTAAATACAAATCAAATATACAATAAAAATACAATTTACCAAATATTTGTGGTAAAATTTGTTGTTGATGTGGTAATGATATGGTATAAACATGTTTGATTTAGCCTGAAAGGTATTACTGGCATGGTTTATAGTGATTAAACGCTGCTGAAATAAAAATTATGGTCAGACCAATAAAATAGAAGTAGACAAGGGTGAAAAAAACATTAATGAGGGTGAAAAAATATTAATAGAATACAAAATATTGACTCATATAAGCCTGGTAACCCACATCTTATAGAGGTTTGATTCGATACTGGTCAGACCAGTAAATCTGAAGCCGTCGAGGGTGAAAAAAACATAAAAGAAGGTAAAAAAATAATAGTAGAATAGAAAATATTGACTCATACAAGACTAAAAACCAGCATATTATAATGGTTTGATGAATAGTGGTCAGACCGTTATTTCATCATCCTGTAACGTGATAATCACCAATAAATATCAGTGAACATTTTAGGGAACTGTTTTCCATTTTCCCTTTCGCAGGTAAATAAAAGACATAACAAATATCGTAACCCAGTAAATAAATTCATTACTCCAGGCTACCGCAAGAGACACATAATTGTACTTCATAAAATACCAGGTATATAGCAGGTACAAAACAATGGCAACGACCTCTATGAGCAGGTTTATTTTGGTTTTACCCGTTCCTGTTACTCCATTGAGCCATACATTGGCAACACTCATAAAAAGCAATCCCAATGACACGATGCGGATGACAGGTATACCTTCTTTTACAAAAGATTCATCCTGGCCAAACAGGCGGAAGAACATGTCGGGAAAAAGATTGAGCAGCGATACATTGAGCAGGCAAAAACCAAAACTCCAGAATGTAATGCGGGTAATGGCTTCCAGGATCTTGCCTTCCTTTTTTTGGCCCATCAGGTTACTTACCATGGCATTACTCGTACTGGCGAATGCCCACACGAAAACACCAACTAAGCCGAATACATTTCGCATGGTGTTGCTGATGGCTTTGGCTGTTACACCCCGGGCTTCAATCAATAAAAAAAATACGAGCCATGTGGTAACACTTATCAGGTATTGTAATACGAGGGGAATAGAAACCTTGAATATTTCTTTGCTGATTACGGGGTTGTATGCAAGGTTTTTCAAAAGACCATACTTTTGTTTTAACCCACTTCCAATTAATACAAGCAATACCACTATCATGCCTACCATTTCGGAGATCACCGATGCGAATGCTGCTCCGTTGAATCCCATGGCAGGAAATCCCCAATGACCAAATATGAGGAGGTAATCGAGTAATATGTTCAGACCGGCTTCAAAAATAAAACCGATCATCAGCAACCGGCTGTTAAGCGAGGAAACAAAAAAGGCATTTCCCATTTGAAAGAGGTACAGGAAGGGGAGACCTAAAATGCGAATCTTCAAAAAACTCATCTCCTGCGGATAGGCGGCAGGGTCAGCAACATATCGCATAATGTAAGGAGCAATGAACCAGGTAAAAAGAATGCACACAAATGCTAATTGAAGGCTGATGCGGATACCCTGCGCAAGAATCGTTTTAAATACACTACTGTCGCCGCTACCTGCATACCGTGAAAAAACTGTTTGCATGGCATTATTCAACCCATTGCCGGCAACAGCAAATATCAAATAAAAAACGCCGGTGATGCCCGCATTTCCCAGTGCTTCTTCACTCAGCCTGCCCAGGAATATACTGTTTACCAGCATATTGATCTGCGGTATGAGTATAGCGAGAGTGATCGGCAGGGCGATCGATAATATCTGCCGGTTACTTACTTCAACCTTTAAATCATTTATTGGAGTTGCTGTTTCCATAAAGTGAGCAAAATTATCTTTAATTTCGCCACTTCAATTAAATTATTTGAAAGCATCATTCAATATATTACCCGCTGCGTCGGAAGCCTCTACACTGCATTTGCTGGTTGAATCGGGTGATCATGGTATCTCACTGCTGTGGTTCACAAAGAGTCCTTTTGCAGTAAAGGGATTATCCGTTTTTACACATGTTGGCAGCAACCCGGCTTTGGAAACCGGCCAGGTGCTGGATAACTTACATGATTACATCCACGACTTATTGTCGGTAACCATCCTTTATGATGTAAAGGAGTCCTTATTGGTGCCCGCAGCATTTCACCATGAATCCGCAACCAGTGATATGCTTGTGCTGTTTCATGGCAAGCAGTTATCCGACACCGTTATACAGCAGGAAGCCTTGCGTAAATCTGCGATCTATAATCATTACCGCATAAACAAAAAACTCGATCTTTTATTCAGAGAACGCTTCCCTTCGGCCCGGTTTTTTCATTCAAGCAGTTTACAAGCTGAATTTGGAAAACCCGGTAACCCGGTACTACATGCCATCTTCTTCCAGGATGCCGTGAAGCTGATCTTATTTTCAGATGACCGCCTTCAGATCATACAAACCTTTTCTTACCAATCGCCGGCAGATGTTTTGTATCACCTTGTAAATGTATGTGAACAGTATAAAATTAAAACTGACCTGGTAAAACTGCAGCTCAGTGGCATGATCAATGAAGGATCTGCATTGTACAAAGAAATCTATCCTTATTTTTTAAAGATTGGATTCGATTGCCTTCCGGCCGATACCCCGGTAGCCGACGGTATCAATGAATTACCTGGCCATTTATTCAGCCATTTAACCACCCTGGCCACATGCGTATCATAAGTGGTATACACGGTGGCAGGAGAATCAATCCTCCGGCAAATATGCCGCATACCCGTCCGACAACAGATATCGCAAAAGAAGGCCTTTTTAATATTATTCAAAATAACCTTGATATTGAAGCGCTGAAAAGCCTTGATCTGTTTGGAGGCACAGGATGTATCAGTTATGAACTTGCCAGCAGGGGAGCTACCGACCTAACAATCGTAGAGAAAGATCCAAAGATGGCAGATTTTATCAAAAATACGTCTGCCAGCCTGGGTTTCACCCAGATTCAACTCAGCCGGATGGATGTGTTTTCTTTTATCAATTCCTGCCAGCAGCAATTTGATTTCATCTTTGCCGGACCGCCTTATGCACTCACAAACATTGACGATCTTCCACGCCTTATTTTTGAAAAAAAATTATTGAATCCTAAAGGCTGGTTCATCCTGGAACATACACCCCGGAACGATTACAAAAAAACGCCTCATTACCGAACCGAACGCAATTACGGTACTACCATATTTTCTATCTTTATACAGGACTAGCCGCCGCCATCATGCTAAAGAATAACCTCCGCCATATGTACAAGGAAAAGCGTTCAACCCTGAGCGTTAGCTACAGGAACAAAGCGGATGACCTGATGCTGATTGGCTTCCAGCAACTTGGTATCAGCATACCATCTTGTATTATGACTTATGCCGCCATGGAAAAAAACGGAGAATTTGATCCGTCTGTGATAATAGATTTTTGCCATTTTCGTCAACCTGAACAGGTATTGGCTTACCCTGTAGTCATTGACAAACAGGACCTCCAGGCCGTTACTGTTACAGATGATACTATTTTCGAAGAAAATACCTATGGCATTCCTGAACCGGTAAATGGTACTTTGACAGACCCGGAAAAAATCGGTTTAGTGATCGTTCCATTATTGTGTTTTGATGAACGCGGTTACCGGGTGGGCTATGGCAAAGGTTATTACGACCGCTTCCTTTCGTTGTGCAAAAAGGATACTTTAAAAATAGGGTTCAGCTATTTCGAAGCCGTCCCGGAAATTACGGATATTCACCCCCGGGATGTGAGACTCGATTACTGTGTGACCCCGGAAAAAAATTATGCATTCACCAACAAATAAAATGAATTGCTAAAAAGTTTCAGATACCTTTTGTTTCCTTTCTCCCTGATATACGGAGCTTTTGTATGGTTGCGTAACTGGATGTTTGACCATAATATCCTGAAATCTGCCAGCTTCAACTTCCCAATTATCTGTGTAGGCAACCTGGCTACCGGTGGTACCGGAAAAACTCCCATGACAGAGTACCTGGTTGAAACCCTTCGGAAAGATTACAAAACGGCTACGCTTAGCCGCGGATACAAAAGAAAGACCAAGGGCTTTGCTATTGCCGACCGGAATACGACTGCCATAGATATCGGGGATGAGCCTATGCAGTTTCACCAGAAATTCCCCGATATCACCGTAGCCGTAGGAGAGGAGCGTCTCGTAGCCATTCCACAACTTCTTCACCAACAACCCGAAACCCAGGTGATCATTCTCGATGATGCATTTCAACACCGTAGTGTGAAAGCCGGACTGAACCTTTTACTTACCGAATATAAAAACTTGTACACTCGCGACCTGATGCTACCTGCCGGCGACCTTAGGGATGTAAAAACAAGTCGCAAAAGGGCCGATATGATCATCGTCACCAAATGCAAATCAGACCTTACCGAATTTGAAAAGAATGAACTGATAAATGAGATAAGCCCATTGCCACGACAACAAGTATATTTTACAGAGATCGTGTATGCGCCACCGTACCATTTATTCAATACAGCGAAAAAAGCAGATATAGGCATTGGATCGGATATTCTTTTGCTCTGTGGCATTGCCAACCCTAAACCATTGATGGAATTCCTGACGAAGCATGTACGCAGTTATGATATGATCCGTTATGCAGACCACCATATTTTTACCATTGATGATCTGAAGGAGATCAAAAAACATTTCGAGAAAATGCAGTCTAATAACAAGATCATTCTCACGACAGAAAAGGATGCAGTTCGACTCGAAAAATTCAAAACTGAACTTGCTGAGTACCCGATCTATGTAATCCCTATCAAACACCGGTTCCTGTTCGGCAAGGAAATCGATTTCAACAAACGGGTGATTGATTTTGTTAAATCTTTCAAACCCGTTAGTTAAATTTACCATTACCCCAATGCAAGTAAGAATTATTTCGTAGAAAAACCGCATCTTGCAGCTCATTGCCATTTCCCAATCATCAATTACTGCATGTATGAAATATTGCGTTACCCTGATCTTACTGATTGTCCTGGCCATTCCCGCCTTCTCCCAACAACTCATCACGGTAAAGGGTACCGTAAAAAATGCTGAAGGAAAAGCATTACCAAAAGCCTCAGTGATCCTTTATTATAAAGGCAGCAAAGACAGTTTGAAAACGCTTACAGCAGATAACGGAGATTTCAGTTTTAATGCGGTCAAGCCGACCAGTATCGGAATCCAGGTTTCCTATGTAGGATACAGTGCCTTCATGAATGCATATGACTTCAGCGGAACATCGGGCATACAACAAGCCACGGGTATTGTATTGATCCCTGGAAACAACACCCTGGAAAATGTAACATTGGAATCATCCAAAATACAGATCAAAGAAGATACGGTTTCGTATGTGGTAGACAGTACCATGTACAGGAAGAATGACAATGTAGAAGAAGTGCTGAAAAAATTACCTGGTGTACAGGTTGATAAAGACGGTACCGTTACGGCCCAGGGCAAACAGGTAACCAAAGTAAAAGTAAACGGAAAGGAATTTTTTGGCGGGGATGTAACCACGGCCACACGGGAGCTGAATGCCGATATGGTAGATAAGATCCAGATCATTGATGACTATGGTGACCAGTCGGCCTTCACCGGTATAAAAGACGGAGATCCTTCCAAGACACTGAACATACAACTTAAGAAAGACCGCAACAAAGGCTATTTCGGGAACCTCACAGCAGGTGCGGGTACAGAAGACCGTTATGTAACTTCTTTATCAGTGAATAAATTCAACAATAACCAACAGATCTCCATTCTCGGGAACCTCAATAATACGAATGCCAGCTTGTTTAATTTCGGGTCCATCGGCGGCAGCATGGGGAACATGATCAGCAGCATGGCCCGTGGCATGGGCATCGGGCAGGGCGGTGGTGGGGTGGCTTCTGCATTGGGTAATTTGGGCGCCAGCGATGGCATCGGCACTACCAAATCGATCGGGCTGAATTACCGCGATGAGTGGGGTAAAAAGGTATCGGTATATGGTAGTTACAGTTTTTCTGAAAAAGGAACTTCAACCCTAAAAGACATCACGCAACAGAATTCATTCCAGAACCTAACGAATATCAATACCCGCAAACAGGATGATTATACAGTAGCCGACAACCACCGGTTTTCTTTCAACCTGGAATATAAAATAGATTCGTTCAATTACCTGAAAGTAAATCCATCGGTCACGTATCGTAAATCGGCCACCCGCTTCGTTTCTACCAGCAACATCACTGATGCCAAACAGAACCTGCTCAA
>ERZ795056.4207-NODE-4207-length-14987-cov-7.754755_pt1 | contig 14987 bp, 14 predicted proteins | sample MGYA00375140_ERZ795056 | MGnify/ENA primary metagenome ERZ795056 (study PRJEB30185, sample SAMN05720227) | activated sludge metagenome | isolation source: Anaerobic digester | place: USA | collected 2015-03-09 ...
ATTCCCCAAACCCACGCCATGGTTCGTGCCTTCACGAACCATTCTCCAAACCCACGCCATGGTTCGTGCCTTCACGAACCATTCCGCAAACCTAACCCAAAACTAAAAAATACCGCCCCCTACATAACATTTGTCACCTCCGCCGCATTGTGTATCAAATACTTTTGCCCAAACGGGCATTGCCCGGTTATTTCCCCTTGGTATGAAAAAAATCGCACTGGTATTCAGCACCTTCTTTCTTTTATGGCTTCAGGCTTCGGGCCAAACTTTTGAAGTACGGGTAGAACCCATTGATTGGGTATCTTCCATTGGCCTGCAATCATTTGCCTGGGCACAGCAGGATGGGTATTGGCTGTTGGTGGGTGGACGGCTGGATGGGTTACACCGCAGGCAACCTTTTGCATCTTTTGACATTGCCGGGCACAACAAGCAACTGATGGTACTGCAACTGGCTTCCGGGAAAATATGGACCGCCCCGCTAACGGAACTGCCCGCAACCATGCAGGACCAACTAAGCGCTACCAATATGGCCTTTATTACCAAAGGTGAGTACCTGTATATTGCCGGTGGTTATGGCTATAGTACAACGGAGAAAAACCATACAACCTACCCCAATTTACTGGCATTGCAGGTGAAAAAGCTGATTGAAGCCATTAAAACAGGCAGCACGCTTATGCCCCATATCCGGCAGGTAAGCGATCCCAAATTTGCGGTTACCGGCGGTGCCTTAAAAAAAATTGACAATCAATTTTACCTCGTGGGCGGACAACGGTTTATTGGCCGCTATAATCCGCATGGGCCGGATCATGGTCCAGGCTTTGTACAGGAATATACCAACGCTATCAGGCGATTTACGATTGAGGACAACAGTGAGAAAATATTGGTTACGCATTTAACCGAAACCATTGATACAGCCAACCTGCACCGCCGCGATTTTAATGTGGTTCCCCAGATAATGCCCGATGGTAAACAGGGGCTTACCGCTTTTTCGGGCGTTTTTCGTAGTGATGCAGACCTGCCTTATCTGAGCAGCGTAAACATTACGGGCAAGGGGCATTATGTGCAGCCTGGGTTCGAACAGTTTTACAACCATTACCATTGTGCCAACATTCCACTGTACAGTGCCAAGGCAAACGAAATGCATACGTTATTCTTTGGCGGCATTGCCCAATACTACGACAGTGCCGGCGTAACCATGAAAGATGACAATGTGCCTTTTGTAAGAACCATTGCACGGGTTTCCCGAGATGCTGGCGGGCTGATGAAGGAATACAAACTTACCAATGAAATGCCGGCGCTACTTGGGGCAGGCGCAGAGTTTATCCCGCTTGAAAATTTACCGCTGTTTGCAAACGGGGTTATTAAAATGGATGAACTGCCAATCGGACCAACCCTTATCGGTTATATTTTTGGCGGCATTCAAAGTACCGCGCCCAATGTTTTCTGGAGCAATACCGGCAAACAAAGCAGCGCAAACGCCACCTTGTACAAAATTTTCATTACCAAACCGTAGCTTACCCATTCAGCAACCTAAGCCCTTCGGTAGCCGAAGCGTCGCCGGGATTGAACATCAGTACCTTCTGAAACAATACCCTTGCCTCTTTTACTTTCTGCAACCTCAGGTTGTTCCAGGCAAGCAGCAATAAACTATCGTAATCAAACGGATACAGGTTGATTACCTTCCCGAGGTAAATTTCGGCCTTTTCATATTGACCCTTATTGTAATAAATGTATCCCAACCGGTAATTGGCAATGGTATGCTGCGGATCTGTTTCCAATATACGGTTGTACAAAGCCATCAGGTCATCCACCTTGTTTTGCATGCCTAGCGGATAAGTTAAGCCAAGCTTTGGTTCAATAGCATAAGGCTTCAACGCAATGGCATTTTTATAATACTTTACAGACTCGGCCAACTGCCCCGATATATAGGTAAGCCACCCAAGCCTGAGATTGATTTCGTATGCATCGCTTGCATATACTTTCGTCAGCTCTGCAATTGCTTTTTTGTAGTCCTTACTTTTTTCGGCCGTATAGCTATTGGCAAATGCCTGTACCAATGCGTCCTGTGCCGATGCGGTAAACATCGTTAAACCTAACAATCCTATCCAGATAAAAATATATTTTTTCAGAAATACCATGACAAACCTCCTGTAACTGAATAACTGTTGAACATTATGGAATTATATGATTGCTGAAGGGAACCCTTTGGATAATAAGCACTTTCGTTTCGCAACCACGAACCCTCAAGATGCAAACGGGCGCGTAACGATGGAAAAAAATATAGCCGTAAGCCTCCCCTGCTTTTTACCATATCCATAGTATTGTACAAAACCGCTCCCTGGTTGGCCACAAAGTTCTGCATATCCCCAAAACCAACATACGCCTCTGCCAACCATTTGGGTGCCAATTTTACCCCTGCCTGCTGTTCAAATACCAGCCGGTTTACTTTTTCTGCATCAAGCTTTTCGGTTTGGTGCGAAAGCTGGCTAACAAGGTACCACGAATAGTTACCGGAAGGATAGAAGGTAAACAGCAGATCGGTCTGAAACTGTTTGCGCTGATTGAAATTACCGGAATACACCATGGCAAGGCAGCTTACAAAAGGAGCCTGTGCCGATATTCCGCCAAAGAAAACCGATTCAGAAGCGGTTCCGTTTTCCCACGACAGTACATCGCGTCCTTGCCGCTGCGTAACTACAGGGGCTACAAACTTCAACCCAACAATATGCATGCCGCCAAGCAACTGCACATTGCGGGCAACCCGTAATTGAGCAGTGGCATAGTATTGGTTCAGCGAGGAGTGGGCCTGCTCGTTGGTGGTAGCTATATCTTCTTCGCGTGCATATACGAAATGATCTTTTTGCAAACCAGTGTATGCGTGGTACAAACTGAAAGATGGGCTGAACTCATGCGAAAGACCGGCAAAAAAATACCGGTGCCCATCTGAAATGTATTGGCGGCCATCCTCCTCAGGAATATCTTCTGTAGAAAAAGTTTTGATCACTTCACTGTTATCGGCCCTGTTAATATTATAGTACACATCTGCCTGCCGGAATATCTTCATTTTATTGGTTCCGGTCCGTATTTTTTGCTCAGGGGTAAAAGATTTTGACAAAACAAGAGCCTCCATTCTTCGGCCTGCAAGCAGGTAGGCATAAAAAAGCGATTCCTGTACAAAGGCATCACCATTACCTGCAGCGTTTGCTTTTTCCAGGTGGGTAATGGCGCGGTGGTAATTCCCTGTTTCATAATAGGCAATACCAAGCCGTACCCGCAGGTAATAAAAATCCATTCCATTATCGAGCGCCTTGTTACCTGCCTCAATCAAGACCTTCCAATTGGCTTGCTGATACAGCCGGTAGGTTTCCGCATCTACATCGGGCATGGAGAGGTTGGTTTGACCAATCCCCATCATGGCTAAAAACAATCCAATGCCTGTTAGCAAATAATATCTTTTACACATACTGCCTCCGTTTCTTTTTGGCCGTCGGAAAAATAAAAGGACTGTAACCCATTGGTCCCTGCCTGCAACCGGAAATTCATGGTGCGCAACACCGCAGCACCCCGGCGGGCTTTAACCGTTCCTTTCAACAATACCTCCCGGGTAAGAACGGCATTAAAGCTTTCAGGATAATGTAACACATAATCAACCCTTAAAAACTGGAAAAAGGGCAGGAGCAGATCCTGCAGAAACAATGCGCCGGCGCCAAATACTTTATTCACCGCAATATGGTCTGTAATCAAGAGCCCTTTCTCCAACCCAAGAGCAACCTTGTGTGCCGATAAATAAAACAGGTACAACAAGGAATTACGCTGCCCTTCAAAATGGGTAAAGTACATCATGGCTTCCTGTACCCTGAAGAAAGCTTTAGCCCCGCTTTGCTCGCAATAAATAAACTTATTAAGGTATGCATCAATACTAACCTGCCAGGTTATGACCTGCCTGGGTTGATTATTTACCCGCCAGCAAATTTTTTGCCCGTGTACAAAATGGAACGCGGCCCGAAGCGATGGATGCGCCTGCACGCTTGATACCTTATCACCCAACTGTGGAACCGCCTGCATGTGCAGTTGCTTTACTTCATGGCTTTGTATAATCAAATCATTCAACGCATACTGTAGTGTTTTGGAACCAATGAACGGGGTTGCCTGCAATTGAAAATGCAGGTGGGGATAGGGGGAGTTACCAGAGTTGCCACATCGCCCGACCACATCGCCTTTCTTAACGCGGTCACCTGTCTTCACTGCAATAGATGCCGGCTTCAGGTGACTCAGTTTACTAAAAAGACCCTCCCCATGACGGATTACGATAGTATTGCCCCAATTATGCTCAATATCCCTTTCACCAATCATATTATCCTCAATACCATCAAGCACCTCCTCTACCGTACCATCCGCCGGCGCCAGTACCAGTTTGTCGTAACAGTAATAATCCTGCGGATAATCGCCACCGTTGCTGAAGGTTTTGCCTTGATCATCTGTCATTTCAAAATCCCATGCATACTTCCATTCGCCCTTATGCGTATATGCCCCATCCCAGCCCTGCGTTACCACCCATTCGCCATGAAAAGGCAGATGAACCGGCAATTTGTTTAAATCGCCAAAGCGCTCGAAAAAAGAGGTGTAGGCATAAAAGTTTTTTTCCGGCGAATTGTACTGCACAAAATAATTGACCAGCCCGGCTGAAGGCTTTACCCTGAACTGAAGGGCATATAAAAACCCCAGGATTATAATATTGAAAGGCAGCGAGTACACCGGCAACCCAAATAAGGCAAGCGCTTTACCAAGACTGATGGTGATGAGCGATACAACAGGAATGAGCAGCACTACCCACAGGTAAGACTGACGGCCCGGGATAATGAAGAACCCCCCGGCCGCTATGGCTGTCAGTATAAAATTGAAGCCAATATAACTATAACCCGTTTCGGTGATTTGCACCCCGATAACTTTGTAAAAAAGCCATGCGGTAAAAAAGCCAAGCAGGGAAAGCGTAAAGGCGATGCGGGAGGAAAAAAGCAAACCCACAGCCATGAGGATGCCTGCCAAAAGGTTGTACTGAAAAAAAATAGCGGCCAGGGAAAGCAGGTAGGTTCGAAAAACTGCCGGTATGGAAAGATTGTTCCACCATTCGTAAAGCCGCAGCAGGGGCTGCCCGCCCATCAGGTAAATATCGTTGAGCAGGTAAATGCCACGCTCGTTCAGTCCGATGGTGGTAAACTCCCTGCCGGCCAACATAAGTGTCCACAGGGTAATGATAAAAGGCAGGCTGAGGTGCGGCAAACCATATTTGCCAATAATGCCCTGTAAAGCTACCGCGGTAAACAAGGCAAGGATACCGGCAACCACCACAATAAAAAAAAGCATTCCGCCGGGTTGAAAGTACACGCCAAGTCCCAAACCCGTAAGCAATGCATTAAATCCATAATATCCCTGTTTAACCTGATTCCTGTCGAGCCCCAGCAGCATGGCGGTTACGTTGGCGGTGAGTACGGCTACCAGTCCATACAAGCCCGTATAAAAATCAATAAACGTAACCAGGAACAGGATGATGGCAAACCAACTTTGCGTAGAAAAAAATATCTGCCCGTAACTATTGAGCATACTCTTTACAAACCAGTGGTCCGAAAAGAATTTTGTGTATGATAATGGTATGCTTTTCACCTTAGAAAAAATCCCTTACCTGTTTAAAATTTCTACTCCAGTACGAACGCCTGCAAGTGGGCTGGCACTAGTTCCTGCCGGTTCAGCACTTCCAGGTCTTCTGCCCGGCGAATAATGTGAGCTGTTCCCTTCATGTCAATCATTACCACATTTGGCCGCAGGGTGATGAACTGCATCCATTGGGTATTATTGTAGGCACCGGTTCGCCTGATCACATAATGGTCGCCTTTTTTTAGCAAAGGAAATTGTACTGCCGAGCGTACAACATCTATGTTCATACACAGGGGGCCATACAGGGTGGTATCCTCTGTTTGTTCCGATACCGCCGCAGCCGGCCGTATATCGTGCTCATACCAAAAGGCTGTGAACAGCAAATTGATGCCGGCATCAATAATAGTAGCCCTTCTTCCATTGCTCAGGCGCTTATTGGCCAGCACGGTACCGGCAATATACCCGGCATCATCAATCAATGCACGGCCTGTTTCCAGCATTAAAAGCGGGTAGTTTTCGGGCTTTATTTCAGACTTCATCAGGGCAGATACAATGGCCTCTGCAAAATCGTCAAACGATGGTGCCGTATCGGAACCTGGATAGTACGCGCCGCGCAGGGTATTTTTAGAAGCAAAACCACCTCCAAGGTCAATATACTCTACCGCATTCCTGTATTTCTTTTCAAGGCTTACGGCAAGCGCGGCCAGTTTTCCGGTGGCAATACGATAGGCTTCGGCACTCATCATATAGGTGCCGATATGCGTATGAAGGCCCACCAAATCCAGCTTTTTACCCAGCATAATGCGGTTGATGGCATCCCAGGCTTCGCCGTTTTCATAATTAAAACCAAAGCGGTCCCACATGGGATAAATACCTACATCCATATTTACCCGTATAGCTACCCGCGGGCGCCTTGTTACCTGCCCGCTTAGCTGTATTATTTCATACAACTCATCAAAGTGATCAATATGCAGTACAGAACCATTTTCAATAGCTTTTAGCAAATCCGCTTCACTTTTATCGGGCCCGTTGAATAAAATGAATTCACCCGGCACACCGTTTGCAACGGCCTTGTCGTATTCAAAGCCCGAAACCACTTCGGCCCATGCTCCTTCCTGGTGAAAAACTTTACAAACTGCATTGAGGTAATTGGTTTTATACGACCAGGCAAACTGCACGCGTGGATAGCGGGAAGCAAAAGCCCGGTATGCATCCTTATAGGTTTTGCGGATGGTAGCTTCAGAGATTACATACAGCGGTGAACCGAATTCGGCAATGAGTTGGGCTACCGGAATACCATCAATATGGGTAATGGGATCCAGGTGGGTATGCAGGCCAAACTTGCTGGGCAAGCCAGCATTAATGCGTTGTATGGTCGGCCGTTCAAATGGTAATTTAGTCATGGCTTTGTATAATATGGTTTACAATTCTCCGAGTGTGGAAAGTTTTTCAAATGCATCGAGGTTACAGATCATGTCGTAAGAGTAGCGGATAAACATCTTGCCCACATCATAATGGGTATAGGGCTCCACCTGTTGCCTGAGTGCCAGTTTTACCATGGCTTCGGGCAGGTTTTGGCCCGCTGCTACCGCCAGGTACACCCAAGCCGGCAACCGGGGGTTAATCTCAATCAGGTATAACTCATTTTTGGCTGTGCGGATCAGTTCCAGTTCCATACCGCCCCGCCATTTGGTGGCCGCCATAATTTTATGGGTCAGCTCCATCATGGAGGGATCATCGAGTGTAATACCACCCCATGCCTTCCCCTTATCGGTAATATATTGCTTGCGCATAGGTACGGCGCCAACGGTGTTTCCCTTGCCGTCGCCCAATGCAATTACGTTTACTTCCGTTCCCTTTACAAACTCCTGTATAACAATGGGCAGGCCCCATTTGGCGCTGATCTTGTTGAAAAACAGGAGCGCCTGATCCATATCGTAGGCAATATAGGCATCGTAAAATTTACCCTTTACCACATAAGGAAACTCCGTCTTTTCCCGCAGGTTGTAAATATCGCTGTGGCTTGTAACCGACCAGCTATCGGGCACATGCACGCTATACTTTTTTCCATAGGCAGGCAGGTTGGTTTTGTGCCGCTCTTCAAATTGCTTCAGCGTGGGTAAAAACATGCTGATACCCCACGACTTCAGCAGCGCCTCCGATTTCATAAACGTAAAAAGTTCAGAATCGAAATTTGGAATGAGGACATCAATTTTCTCCCTTTCGTGAATGTAGCGGATTCGTTCAAGCAGCGGCTCCACCCCTTCGCCGGGATAAGGCACTTTGTAGGTTTTATCTACAAGTTCGTGCATATAGGCCCCCGGCTCCAGGTTGTCGTAGGCAAGGCCAATAATGCGTGGGGCAAGGGATGCAGATTCGCGCAGGCCACGGATCACGGGGATGCCCGGACCCGGACTGTCAATGTTATTGAGGCCCGACACAGCAATGGTAACAGGTAGTCTATCCATTTTCTTCAACAATTTGCATTTGCTTAAGGGTGACAACAAAATCGTAGAAATACCTTTCAAACGTAGAGGCTTCAACATCGAATTTTGTGGTCATATGGCCGGCAATTTCCACATCGGATTTGCCGGATTTAATGAGGTCCATGATCTCCTGCCCCACCGGGTTGAGGGAATAGGAATCGCCTGTGGAGGCATCAAATACAAAACCCGAATCGCTGAGGGCCACACTGCGTTTGATTTTTACCTTCATAATAAGATGTTTATGTTACAAAAGGAAAATGGCAAACCTTTTAAAGCGCATAATCCATTGATAATGATGCGGGTAAAGGTCGGCCATCCCCAAGGGGTGGTAAATGACAAAAGTCACCGCTGTGGGTGACTTTTGAAGTGTCCTGAAAAGCGATTTCCTGATTTTTTACCCTGCCAGCGACACCCCGATCAACTTTCCAATCCCAAACGTAATAGCCGCTGCCATTAACCCAAATAAAACCTGCCTGAAACCCGAAAACCAAATGCTTTTTCCGGTAAATAAAGTAATGGCGGCACCAATTAAAAATAAACCGGCTGCACTTCCTGCTACACTGAATATTATTGCTGTAAAGCCCGAGGTAAACATAAACGGAATTACCGGAATAACAGCCCCAACAGCAAACAATACAAAGGAGTAAACGGCGGCTTCCATAGCTGATCCTTTCAACTCATCCGCATTGATACCTAATTCTTCTTTTACCAGGATTTCATGTGCCTGTTCCTTGTTCTGCATAATGGAAGCCGCCATTTCTGCCGCTTGTGCCTCAGGTATTCCTTTTGCCATATAGATTAGCGCAATTTCCCGTTGTTCCCCCTCCGGATTGGTTTCCAGTTCATCCATTTCGAGCTGCATCTGGTTTTCGGATAACTCCTGCGAACTTTTTACCGAAATCCATTCGCCAAGTGCCATGGATAAAGCGCCGGCCAACAGCCCGGCCACACCGGCAAGCAATACGCCTTCTCCACCTGCGGTAGCGCCCGCTATGCCCATTACAAGGCTGAAATTGGAAACGAGGCCATCATTGCCGCCCAATACGGCTGCACGCAATGCATTGCCGCCTACCGAGCGATGGCGTTTTTCGAATTTTGCCAAAATACTGCCTGAAACATTGGATGCATTTTCAGCAAGCGACCGAAGGATGGTTACATGGGTGGTTTCAGTACCCGTAACCGGTTTGTTGTTTTTTGTTTTACCGGCAATCAGTGCATTGGCAATGCCTTTCTCTGTATCCATCAGCACGCCCAACACATAATCATAACCAAATACTTTGCCAATCACCGTAAGCGCCTTTGCCCTGAATGATGGAAGCGGCATTGCAACCATGCCCTGCTTAGCCAAAAATGCCTTAGCATGTCCCATTTCAATATCACTCATCTGCTTGAAAATATGTGCGACAGTTTCATCTGTTTCATTGTCTTCAAGTATCTGATACAGGTAAGATGCATCCACCTCGGTTTGAAGGTTTTGTTGACTAATTCTATTTGCAGGCATTCCATAATAATTAAAAGGTTACAAAAAGGGTTCCTGCATGGAGGCAGGAACCCTGAAATTACAGGTTCTAAGGGTTGCTAGTCATTGTCTTCTTCGCCTTGTTCGCCTCCGCTGCCCTGAGCTGCGGCAGTGCCAATTTCAGTATGCCTTATTTGGCCACCGAGGTAACCAGTTTGGGCAACTAACCCAAAACTTACCAGAGAAAAGAAAAGGACCACAAAGGATAAGGACTTCGAAAGGGAACTTTTGGAATAGTCAATAAATAATCCGATTAAAGAGATAACACCTAAGGCAATTAAACTGATTAATGCGTATAAAGCAAAATCTTCATGCTGACCGATAATGCGCTCTGCTACACCTGGTATATTCTCCACACCTTCTTCTGCAGCTTCGCCGGTTAGGTAAGTTATGCCTGCACCCGATGCAGATAAAATGAAAAGTAGATAGGCGGCCATTTTTGTATGTGCACTTTTAACCCACATACCATAACCAAGCACAAATAATCCTAATACTGACCCAAATATGGGCAGATGTGAAATAAGCAAATGCAGATGTAACTGATTCATATTATTTATAAATTTTAAAGATTGGCCACTTTAATAAACCGGTCTCCATTGGTCATGGATATACCGCAACGCTTAGCTGCGGCAGTAGGATAGGTATTACCACAGGTCGGGCACAGAAAATACACCGATGCCATATCTTTAAAGTTATTGGCTTCAAGGGCAAGTATGGCCTGCTGATAGAGTTCCCTGTGTTTCTTCTCGGTTTTATACGCGTAGTTCAGGCTTACCATTGCAAGCTGTATGCCGGCGGCATCTGCTTCCTTCAAAAAAGCAGGATACATTTCTTCCACTTCATAAGCTTCACCCTTTACGGCATAGGCAAGATTTTCTTTGGTGCTGTTTACGGTAACTTCCGGCGTAACCGGCTCAACGGTAACCCCCAATTCCTCCAGCACAACTTTGTGGTTTTGCGCATGAATATTCTCCGACATAGAAGCTGCTTTAAAAAGCATGGCTATTTGCGGGTATCCTTCATCAGATGCCTTCTTTGCAAATGCTGCATAACGAGCGGTGGCATTTGTTTCACCTTTAAAGGCAGCCTGCATATTGGCGATGGTTTTGGTTTTCGCCTCCTCCGTGCTCATTACCGGGGTATTGTCAACCTCCTTTACTTCACTTTTCTCTTTCGGTTCCTTCAGGTCGCCATCACCCTTACCGGCATTATTGCACGCAGCAAAAAGCAGGCCCGAACCCAATAACATTAAGAAAAACATTTTTCGGTATAACATAAAATTAAATTTAATTACGAATAAAAATTAACATAAAACGTCAAATGTGAAACGGCGAAAGGATTCATTATCCATATAATCAGTCATCATCCTTTTCTTCTTTTTCATCCTTTTCATTCTCTTCCTTTTGTTCTTCTGTTTTTGCAGCAGTTGAATCCTTCTTATCTGTTTTCAGAAGCGTAGCAGTGTCCGATGGTTGCTGCATGGCCGCTTCCTGTGTGGTGGTTTCTGTTTTTGCAACCTGTTCAGTGTTGCATGCTGCAAACAGTAATGCCATAGCTGCCACCATACATCCTCTTGAAAAAGGTTTACTTTCCATTTTTTTTTGTTTTATTGAATGATGAATAACTTATAGCACAAAGATGCCCCGGTTGTTCCCCGGGGCATCTTTGTGATTCATTAAGATTAGCTAAAGATTTCTATGCAAACGATAATGAAAAAATGGTACTGCCGGGTTGGCTTTGTGCAGAAATATTCATATGCTGCAGTTCAGTCAGCCTTTTTACAATAGCAAGCCCAAGCCCGCTGCCAGGCGTAGCCGAACTGCGTGATTGATCGGTACGGTAAAAACGATTGAATATTAAAGGGAGTTGATCGGCCGGAATACCCGGGCCATCATTTTCAATCTTCATAGTATTTGAATTGGCATTCCAGGAAAAAATAATTTGGCCCATTACATCCCCATACTTAACTGCGTTTCCAGCCAGGTTGTCTAAAATGATGTCCAAACAAAATTCATCTGCCTTCACCGCTGCATCGCCGGGTATATTATTGATAACAACCATTTTCTTTTCAGCCATTTGCTTTGAATGCTTACCTATCGCTCTTTCAACAGCATCATTCAGCACACAGGCATGCTGCCCCAATTTTACTGATGATTCAAGCCGCGCAAGCTGAAGCAACTGATCCAGCAGATCATTTAGTCTGTCTGTTTGACCAATTACATCCTTTAATTTTTCCTCATATTGTTCAGGTGATCGTTTTTTTCGCAGTAATACTTCCAGCATACCCCTTATGGCTGAAAGCGGCGTCCTGATTTCATGCGATGCATCGGAGGTAAACTGTTTCTGCTGTTGTATGGTTTTTTCTATCCGGCTAAGCAATTCGTTTATAGCGCTTGTTAGCTGGTATATTTCATCCTTATGTTCAGGCAAAGGAATCCTTGTTTGAATATTGGCATCGTTTATACCCGATGCTGATTTTATTAACTGGTGAACAGGTGCAATAGCGCGCGATGCAGCCAGGTAAATAACGATATAGAGAACGATTAACAAAAGCGGGAATGCAATACAAAGCGTAACCAGCAGGTTGTTCAGCACATGATAAGACTCCTTTTGCGAAACCCCGATGGTCATTTGGCCAATTACCTTTCCTGCTTCGTTAATAATGGGAAATTGCCCAAGCCTCAAACGTTGATTACTGATCTGAATGTTAAAAAAGTTTTCTTCTGATAAATCCGGATCAAATAAAAAATTATTGGATCGCAGGTTAACGGATTTAAAAAGCACGCTATCCCTGTTGTCGACAATCTGTATAAAAGTAGGATTTACTTCTACGTTTTTATGCTCAGCCTCTTCCCATTCCGGCATATTATGCACCACTATTTTATCCCCCTCCCAGGATATTGCGTTTAACACATCTTCCCGTTCCAGGTAAATATCATTATCGAGGTGCCGGTAAGAGCTAAGATTGACTACTCCATAAATAACGGCAAAAACCAAGGCGGTGGTAATAGCCACTGCCGTGGTATTAAAAAGTGCGATCCTTTTTTTTAAGCTCAGCATCATAAATCATCATTTACCCGGTAACCCACCCCCCGGATGGTTTGAATAAATGATTCGCTGCCGGGTTGATCCAGTTTTTTTCTGAGTGCATTGATAAAAACATCAATTACAGAGGTATCCTTATCAAAATGTATGTCCCAGATTTTCTCAATAATCCGGGTACGCCTGCATACCTTCCCTTTATTTCGCAACAGGTATTCGAGCAATGCAAACTCTTTTTGGGTAAGTTCAACCTGCTTCCCACTATTAGTTACCTGATGCACTTCGGTATTCAAAACAATACTGCCAGTTCCAAAAATTGTTTGTTCGCCCTGCAAATTGCGCAATAAAACCCTTATGCGTGCAAGCAGTTCTTCAAATGCAAAAGGCTTTTTAAGGAAATCGTTGGCGCCCGATTCCAGCCCAAAAACTACATCATCAACCGTATCTCTTGCAGTTAAAAAAATAATGGGAACTGTTTTGTTCTCTTTTCGGATGGCCCTGCAAACTTCAATACCGCTTAATCCGGGCATCATCCAGTCGAGTAAAATAATATCGTACTCATTCAGGTTCTGCAATACCATATCAAGCCCCTGCCTTCCGTTATAAGCAACGTCTACGGCAAAACCTTCCTCTTCCAGGCCATCTTTCAAAAATCCGGCAATAGCTATTTCATCTTCCGCTAAAAATATCCTCATAACAATAAATTACAGCCTTACCGGCCTCCTCTTACACCCAATCAACTGGCCTAAAATTCAGGCAAGCCCAGTTCTATACCCGCACCATGCTTAAATACCAACTGTCCCCCAAGATACCCGGTTGTTCCAATAGCGCCAATCACCAGCACAAACAAAATAAAACCAACCACGCGTACCCAGGCTTTGTTCAATTTAAAAATATACCTGCCAAGGTACAATAAAGCTGCTAAAATACTCAACCATAATGCAACGGTAGCTGCCTGTTCGTGTAGCTCCATGGCCGCACCTAACGAACCTTCGTCCATTCCGTCGCCGGCAGACTTACCGGCAAAGAAAGAGCCAATGGTACCCAGGGTGCCCAGCACCAATAAGTAAAAAGCAGTTTGGCTGAAAAATTCCTTTTTATAGAAAAAGGATACCAATTCCGATAAAAATCCTACTACAAGGAGGGCTATTGGAAAGTGAACCAACATGGCATGGAGATGTGTTGCTGAAATCATGGCCGAATTTTTCAGCAAAATTGGCACCGATTCAGCGGGATGAGGGTTAGCCCTTGCTTAAGATTGGCTTAAGAATGACGACTATGGCCGTGGCGCGCACCTTAGAGCGAGGCATATTTGGGTTTGGAATTCGGTGCGTGAAGGCACGCGTCAAGGCGGTGGAAATGCAAGGGGCTGCTCCCCTTGCAAGGCCCCGGCGCATCTCCGTTTTGGTTTCGTCGAGGCACACACCTTGGCTTAAGAAAAGATGACGCCTTTAGTGAAGGTATTAATACGTCGTCGTCATATCTTCATCCACGCAAATAATAAAATCCGCCTTACCCAGGTGTTCTTTTTCCAGTTTGCTGATGTCTTTTTGCGAAACCGTGGAAATGGTGGCAATTTTCAGGGCAGGATTTGCGCGTTTGAGGTACCAGTTTATGCCATCAAAATAATCAGAATGGTAGGCACCGTTGTAATGGATGAGCAATTTACCAGGCTGCCAGGCCTGCAGGCTGAAATACGCCATGGTAGCATCCTTGCTTGCCTGTGCTTTGGGCATATTGGAACCACCGTGACCGCCCATCATTTCAATCATTTTTACGTATCCCGGCAAGGTAGAATCGTATGGCATGGGCAGAGGAGCCATCCAGGCCTTTTCGGCAGGGGTTAAAGCCTCAAGCGCTTCAAATCCGCCTTTTGATACCATGGAGGCATACTTGCGCGGAATATTGGAGGCTACAAAAGGAAGTTTGTTTGCTTTGGCAAAATTTACCAGCGGTGCGTAATCGGTTTTATAATTATTCCAAAGCCTTACCGTACTATCCGGCATTTTGGCTTTGGCATCGGCCAGGTAAATGTTCAGGCCTTCCTGATTATCCCGCTCAAACATTTCGGCAGCCATTACCAACTGCCTTTTGGCATGTAACTCTTTGGTAACAACCAATTGCAGCCAATGCGAAATGGGATTGTTGTGGAACTCGCCAAACAGCACTATATCCTGCTTTTCAAGCAGTTTCATCATTTGCTTATGGCTTGCCTTTTTGCCATTGGCATTATACAAAACATACGCAGCCTTTTGCTGTGCTAAAGCACTTAACCCCATAAAACTGAT
>ERZ795056.4211-NODE-4211-length-14983-cov-6.018221_pt1 | contig 14983 bp, 15 predicted proteins | sample MGYA00375140_ERZ795056 | MGnify/ENA primary metagenome ERZ795056 (study PRJEB30185, sample SAMN05720227) | activated sludge metagenome | isolation source: Anaerobic digester | place: USA | collected 2015-03-09 ...
TACTTGAGATTTATTTTGCCCGGATGCACAAGATAATATCACAAGTATTGGCAGAATTAATAGCTTTTTCATTCAATACTCCATAAATAATTAGACTAAACTGTTAAATACTGTAAAAATACTATGTACATTGATTTGTCAACTATTAGTATAAAATTGATACTTTCTTTTTTTCGACAAAAAGAAAGTATCGCAAAGAAAAGCCGCTGGGGATATCCCCAGTCCCCTTAACTTCTTTTTCTCTCATTCATCTCAATTCAAAGTGCTTAGCGCACTTTGGTGAATTCTGAAATTAATCATCTTAAAATATCATTACGCGTTTATTCGCTGCGCTCAGCATACGCGTAATTTATTCTATGCCACTATGCTCAGTTCTGATCAATTTACCCAGATTTAGACAGTCACTCATTCCTTGCCCCGGCTTCCGATAAACGGATCTTTATGCCTCATTGATTTCAATGACGACATAAGGCTGCTTATCCGTAAGCCGGTTGGGAATTGATTCTGTTCAAAGAAAAGCTGTCATTCAACTTAAAGCTTTGTCCTCTTCTTCCATAACTATTGATCTCAGTTCTTCGTCTTCGGGCTCTACGTCCATAAATTCAAGGTCTTCTATCTTTTCTTTTTTAATTAACATAGAGAGCTCCTTTATTCTGTCCCGTTACCGTATTCAAATACATATCGGTTTGATGTTGATATGGTTCTGGCAGGGCTAATACTGCCATTTTACAAACTCATCTTATTAAAATTTCGGTTTTTTGACATATTCAATCTTTAAATCATTATCATTATCTAAATCGATTATTCTTACGATTTCCGGATTTTCTTTATCTATAATTTTATAGTAACTTTCATAATCAGATGAACTTGCACACTGCAATATAACATTATATATGTAACCGGTCTTATAAGGTAGATTGTATTTATCCCATACTATATCTTTATAGACTGTTTTATCATTTAAAATATCAGCTTTAGCTTCAAAATCATATGAATTCGCATTTTCATATTTTTCTTCATTTTTATTATACTTATATTCGTAAATTCTTATCCCATTAACCTTGTTTGATTTATTTAATCCATAATATATTCTCTTATTTATAATAGTAACACTTACTCCATCCTTGACTCTCTTGGGGCATGAACATAATAATAACAGAACAAATAATAATAAATATTTTTTCATTTTCTTTTTACCTCTTTGACAAATTCCCCATTAATACCCGACCTCAACAAAACATCTGCATATTTTTTTGATATTTCAAGAAAATCATTCGAAATAGCTTTATATTGTTTTTTAAAGCTGGCCAATTCTGGATCACTCGAATTAGATTGTTTCTCATAATATTTGTACCTATCATAAAAATAATAAAAATCAGCAATAAATTCCATCCTCGCTTCATGAAATGTTATATTTGACAAGCTTTCGATTTTTTTCTTTCCTGATTTGAAATCATCCCTACCATAGTCATATACATTGATAGAACTCACAAAGAATTCACTTTTAACAGCATCCCATGCCAAAGGGTCATTTTCATAATCCCATTGATGAGCTAATTCATGCACAAATGTTTTACGTGTTGCATCTTCTTTCATTGGATCATCAGTACGCATATAAACTTCGCCTGGAGTCGTTCTTTTTCCCGTGGAATTATATTCAGGTGGATAAGAATGTTCTCTAACAAATGGTAATTTTATAACTTTTAATTCAATATCATTTGGTGCGGATCCAAATATATTCATATATAATTCTTTTTCCTTACTGTTTAATGGCCGTTTCCCATCAGGATCAATAAGATTAATTGGATTATTTTCACAATAATTATACAGGTTAAGATTTATGCCATTGTATACTCCACCATTCGGCTTACCTGACAAATACTGTTCCAATATCGGATCAGTACTAATCCACCTGCTCGTCCTCGCGTCGTAATATCTTGCACCGCAGTAATACAGATTCGTTTCTGAATCGAAACGATGACCGGTATATTTATACGGAAGATTCGCATTCCCCGTCACTTTCTCGTTCACCCAAGATTCACCGCTCGATGTATATTCCGTGTGTTCATAGAACTCACCCTTCTTATCCGTCACATAGCCTGAACTGCCGAGATGGTCGGTGTGGTAGTACAGTGTGTTTTCGCGCTTCATGGTTGTGCTGGTTTCGCATGAACGGCTCATCACCTGACTCGCTACTCTCGTTGAACCAATATAGATATGTTTTGAGATTTTCTTTCCGTCTGTCTCGGTATAATATCCGCTGGCGTAGATTGTTTCACCTAAATCGCTGTACTTGCATATCCTTTCACCGTTTGCATCATATCTGTAATCCGTCGTGTGTTTGTTATCTACGTTTACGGGCGTTCTCGTGCCTCTATTCTTTCTCACGATTCTTTGACCGTCCATGCACGGTCGGGCTCTCCGCTTGTACTTCGTACCGCTTCGATCCCTAACGCTCAAAGCTGTCACTCAATTCATCACCGCTTCGCGGTTGGTTTTCAAAGAGCTAAATGATTCAGTTTCAATATGGTAAAGTCCGGCAATGCCGGACTTGTTTTGTTTTTCAAACTTATCATTCAAAATATCTATCATAAAAATTCTTCGTGTTCAAATATTTAGACACCTCAAGTCTTTCCACTATCTAAGAATTTCAAGTGTTACTTTTAACACTTGAAATTCTTCAATCGACAAGACAGTTGATTTCTCCCAGAAAAATGTCAACTACCTTGAAATCCCCCCACTCACCTCAACTCTCTTCATTGCTTCCTCAACTCTCTGTTTCTCCGCTCGCATTACCTCAAAATCATATTCTTCCTCGGCCTTCTTCTTCGCCTTATCCTCTTCTTCCATCACAATTGATCTCAGTTCTTCGTCTTCGGGCACTTGTCATTAAATTCAAGGCCTTCTAATTTTTCTTATTATTTTTGATAGTTTAATTCTACTATAATTTCTTTGTTATTTATTATTTCTTTAAAATCAACCTTAGACCATATTAAATCAATTTTATCTTTTATAGAATCTTCATAATCTTTCAGAGTCTCCATACCATGTATTTCAGAATTACCTATATATTTAGCTCTATATCGTTTATTACACAAATAGAACTTTGACGAATAATACCAATAGCCAGAAATATCACTATAGTAAGTTTTAAAATTGTCATTATTTTCATTATCAGTATGATCAAGATTCACAAAAACATGTTCTTCAATTCGTTCATCTTTTTTAACAGTAAAATTGCCCCTTTCTATAACAACAATACCATCATCGTTTGTGAAACATTTCTTCAGAACTATCTCACGACGAATTTCACCATTATCAGTCACTGGAATAATAAATAAAATATGCTTTTTATACCTTATTGATTCCAGAAAATAATAAACGACAATATTTTTCAAGGGTTCCTTTGTATTCGAATCAACTACTTTAATAGTTAATAGCGAAGAGGGAAAAGGAGTACTAGATAAAGTGCTAATACTTATCATAAATAAAACCATAATTATCATAATTTTTTTCATTTTTTAGTCTTCTCTTTAAAATCTTTTAAGAATTTTATTGTATCAGATCTCGTCTCAAAATGTTCTATTTTCCTCTCTTTTTTATCATCAGCAAAAGGATAATCATATTTTACCTTTGGACCATAATTATCATGATATTTCCACTTAATAAGACCAAATAAAGTAGAGGACTCACCGACAAGATCATCTGAATGTGCTCGGATATCCTGTAATGGATGCAGTCCTTTTCCTAAATTATCATCAACCCAATATTCCAAGATATCAGCTATTATATTTTTTATTCCCCCGATAAAACCACCATCAGAATTCCTGTATTCATTAGCCCATTTTTGCAATTTTACTGCTCGATTAAAATGTAATTGCGATTTTATTATTCGACTATCTACTTCTCCAGGTTTATTTGTATTAAAATGATAACTTTGATCTCCTAAAATCGGAATTGGTGCTTTCCCACCAAAAAAGCTGTCAACACCAACACAAGCCTCTGCAATTCTTTTTGCACGTTTTGAATCAATTCCAGCTTCTTCAGCCCATAATGTTGAATCACCTAAATGAACATCTTTACCCCACATTCCGGTTGGATCATTTTTTCTTATAGGTTTATTGGATACATAAGAATACAAATTTAAATTAGATGAATCGTAAATTCCTTCATTTGGCTCACCCGCAAGATAACTTTCCAATATCGGATCAGTACTAATCCACCTGCTCGTCCTCGCGTCATAATATCTTGCCCCATAATAATACAGCCCAGTCTCCGCGTCCATCTCCTTCGAGGTATATTTGTACGGAAGATTCGCATTCCCCGTAACCTTTTCATTCACCCAAGATTCACCTGAGCTCGTGTACTCGGTATGCTCATAGAACTCACCCTTCTTGTCCGTCACATAACCTGAACTGCCGAGATGGTCGGTGTGGTAGTACAACGTGTTTTCGCGCTTCATGGTTGTACTGGTTTCGCACGAACGGCTCATCACCTGGCTTGCGACTCTCGTTGAGCCGATGTATATATGCTTGGATATTTTCTTTCCGTCTGTCTCTGTGTAATATCCGCTCGCGTAGATTGTTTCACCTAAGTCGCTATATTTACATATTCGTTCACCATTTGCGTCATATCTGTAATCTGTCGTGTGTTTGTTGTCCACGGTTTTTAATAAGCGTCCTTCTTCGTCCCATGTAAACGTTCTTTTAAACTTCGATGAGCTGTCGTAGCTTCCCGTCATGCGTCCGTCAAGATCGTACGTATATTCCGTGCTTCCGACCTTCGTCACAGCGTGCGGCTTCGGCGAGTCGTATTTGTACTCGTTATCGTAAGACAAATTAACATCGGTTATAGAGTTGCCTTCAGTTCCAACTCCCCACGCGCTTTGTTTCTTCCTCGATATATTTCCGCCCGGAGTGTAATCATATTTGGTATCATACTTCTGCAGCATGTTGTCTATTATCAGTCCGCTTCTCGTATAGCTTCCCTTCGCTTTCACAAGCCTGTTCAGACTGTCGTATTCGTAATTGTGTTCGGCGAACTTTCTGTTATCGTCCTTCGTCTGAAACCCGTCATTGCTTCTTCTCGTTACATTTCCCGTATCGTCGTAGTCATACGTCAGGCTCTGTATCGTGCGGTCGCCTTTTATCGTCTCTATTTTCTTAAGTCTCAAATTCTCGTCATCGTAGACGTATTTCGTTATTACGTTGTTTCCGTAATCGATTTCCGTTCTCTGTCCGTATTCGTTATACAATATGTTCTTAACATACGCTTCCGTTCCGGTTGCAGATATCACGTTTCCGCCTCCGTCATATCCATACGTCACTGTCTCTCCGTCAGGATACGTCACCGTCAACAGTCTTCCGTACCAGTCATATCTCGAATACGTCTTGTATGTCTTCTCCGCTCCCGTAGATATTTTCTTTATCTTCCTCGTAGATTTTACCACATTACCAAGCCAGTCGTATTCGTATTCGTCTGTCGCGTATCCGTTCTGCACCTTAGCCACTCTGCCCGCGGTGTTCGCACTGCTCTTCTTCCCGTATGTATAAATGACATCCGGCATCGTTTTCCTTATCACGCGCTCCAGTCTGTTATAGCTGTATCTGTACTGCGTCGTAGCTCCCGCCGCCCTCTGTTCAGGCGTGCTCTTTCCCGTCAGGTTATTCGCCGAATCGTACATGTACAGAACTTTTCCCGTGTCCGGATTATCCGTGCTTATCCTTCTTCCGCCTATGTCGTATTCGCAGAGAGTGACATTCCCTTCAGCGTCCGTTATACGTTTCAGCTGGTTCAGCGAATCGTATTCATAGCTTGTAGTTACAGTTCCGCCTTCCACCACCTTCACTATGTTTCCGCTTGCGTCCGTATATTTCGTCTTCGTTCTGCCTTCAGCGTCCGTCACAGTTTCGACGTATTCGTTTCCGCTCATCCCGTAATTTATTTCCGTCTCCGTTCCGTCAGGCGCCGTCACTCTGACAGCCCTTCCTCTTTCGTCGTATTCCGTCTCCGTCTTCTTCGAGCTTCCGGTCTCATAGCTTCCGTTTCCGCTTCCCGTAAAGCTCATTCCCTGTTCCACGGCTCTGCCCATTTCATCGTATTTGACATTACCGCTCACGACAAATGTAATGTTTACGGGCGTTCCCCTTTTCCAAGTTTTTAATAATTTCAAAGAGCTATTATTCTCAAATATCAAATTAAATTCTTCTGTCCATGTCGGGTCGGGCTTTTGCTTCAAGGCGTTCCGCCTTTCCGCGCAATCCCTAACGCGCAAAGCTGACATTCAATTCATCACCGCTTCGCGAATGGGTTTTCAAAGAACTAAATAATTCAGATTCAATATTGCAAACTCCAAAATCTCTTCAAAATCCATTCTTGGCGGTCTTCATCACCACTATTTTATCAAGGAGTCTGCATGATTTTAATTTATCCACTCTAAGCTACTTCTCTCTAAAACTATCAATGGGATTATCAATACTGAAACCCACTATTTCAACTTTCTCTATTTTACCATCTTTTATCATATTCTCTACAGTCATATCACGCGAGTAATATACCGTCTTAACGATTTTTCCATCTTCATATTCTTCAACATAATATGACTGCGTTCCTCTTACATTAATAGAAAAAAACCTTCTTGAAATCTGATGGTTATTATCATCAATATAACTTATGGAATAAGTTTTTATTTTCTCTTCATATCTTTTTTTCCCTTCATTAACTCGAACTATAAATATTGAATACTTCTTAATATTTCCACTCTCGTAATATTCAGCACTTTCCTCAGTTCTCATATTTTTCATAGTACTTATTATGTGATTTCTTCTATATGCATACACATACAAATCTTCCAACTTATACGAATCAGGTTTAAAATCATCAGTTTCATGTTTTTCATTTTTCATGCTGTCAATTTTGATTTTGGTCAATATTTCATCCGGAAACTTCTCAAGCTTTAGAAGAGATTCATGATCAAGGAACATATCATTTTTATCAATAGAGTTAATATTTTCTTCAGAATGCAAACTCACATTTTGAAGGACAGAAAAAACAAACCCAATCAATATCACATTAATTATTTTTGTCATATTTTTCATAATCACTTATATTATTCCCCTCTGGTTTTTCATAAGTATGAGAGTCACTTGGAGTCCCTTTGTACTTATTTGGTGTTCCATCTAAATTGTCTTTGTTCGTATCTAATTCTGGAATTATTTCAAGATATTGGACTTTCCGCTCACTTAACGGCGCTGGTGATCCTCCAACATTATCACTCGCCTCTTCTTGACCATTTATGTGAAAATACTCTTCTATCTTCCCTATAGTTTTAGATATAAAAGAAACAAATCTACCTGCTGAAGAAGTATCATCTACCCATTCATCAACCATAGTTTTAGCTAATTCATAATTATTTGATTTTTTCGAAGTCTCGACGCTTAAAAACCCATCCTGTTCATTTATTACTGCCCCAACAAGATTTTCAGGTTTCAAATATCTATTACCTTGACTTGTTTTATATTTATATGCACCTTGTATATTGAATCCTTCTGAAAAATCAAATGATCCCGTTATTTTCCCTTTAGAATCCATAACTGGGACATAAATTTTTTCACCATTTCTTTGTCTGTTTGCTATATTCGAAACCGTGTCAGATTTTAAAACCCATTTATGTTTTCCATCCGGATCTACATATTTAATAGGATTATTCCCGACGTAGGAATACAAATCCAAATTAGAAGGATCATACACTCCTCCTGCTGGTTTACCACTTAGATAGCTTTCCAATATAGGATCAGTACTAATCCACCTGCTCGTCCTCGCGTCATAATACCGCGCGCCGTAATAGTACAGCCCAGTCTCCGCGTCCTGTTCCTTCGAGGTATATTTATACGGCAGATCAGCATTCCCCGTTACTTTCTCATTTACCCAACTCTCACCACTCGAAGTGTACTCGGTGTGCTCATAGAACTCACCTTTCTTATCTGTCACGTTTCCGGGCGTTGCGCTCGTCATGTTTTCAGAAAGGTTACTCAACACGGATGATCTCAATTCCCCATTCATTCGAAGATTTCATACTTGCGCCGCGCTCTCCGCTTGTATCTTTTGCTTCGCAAAAGGATACCGCTTCGATCGCTAACGCAGAAAGCATGCATGAATCTCATTCCTCTTCTTCATTGTATTCTTTCAATTGCTCAACAGCCAAACTGAAGGCAGTTTTTAATGCTATCATTCGATATGCTGGGGTATATGTTACTGTTATATATGCCCAAGTCTCTCCGTTATGCAATTCAACTCCTACAGTCATCTCCTTTCGGTCAATACCGAAATAATCTCCCTTAGCGGGCTCATTAACTTCTCGCGTGTAATATATTTTTTGTCCGTTAAGAATAATAAAAGATTTTACGTTTTCTAAAACAGAAAGATTATTTTTCCCTACACCTCTTCCATAATAGACATCCAAGTTTTCTGAATAATATTTTGATTCTTTGTGATCAAAAAGATAATATTTCATTTTTGGTATTGCTGCTGTTACACGATAATATATTCCAACATCTTGCTTATTGATAAAATATTTACTTTCATCTTCTATATAATTCGTGTTCCCCATATCAATTTCGCCACTATCGGTATAACCAATATACCTTTTATTTTTCATCTCTATTCTAATAACCTTTATCACATCAAGGTATTTGTATTCTTTTACTTTCTTACCATCTTTCAACTCCACAACTTTATTAACAATCGCAACATATTCCTTATCAGCATTTTCTGCATTTACTGTTCCCCAAAAAATAACCATAAAAATAACAAATACCATACAAATTCTTTTCATAATATTCCTCCACATCATTTACTTCATCTATAATTATCATGGCCCCCATGTTGACATTGTGTCAGCTCTTGGCATAACAAAAGGATCAACTGCAACACCTCCAATTCTTATTTCAAAATGACAATGAGGTCCTGTCGCTGTTCCCGTCATTCCCTGATAACCAATTATATCTCCTCTCTGCACCTTATCTCCTGGTTTCACAAAAATCAAAGGTAGCATTTTACCATTAGGCGCCATATATTCATCAAAGTGTCCATACAATTGAGTCATTCTAGGAGAATCAGGAGTTCCGTCAATCGGTCCCGAATCAACAATTACTGATTGACCATAACCACCATATTCCCCTACCTTTGATACCGTACCATCCATCTGAGCTTGCACCCATCCATCCTTAGACACAAAATCCAAACCTTCATGATTATTCAAACCTCCTCTAACGGGATGACCTCTCCATCCATAATCCGATGTTTGAGTAGTACCTTCAGTAAGTTCAAAGTTATCTCTTCTTCCAGCAACACTTGCTCTTGCTTGCGCAATAGCTGCATTCTCTCTTTCGGCTCTTTTTCTCAGTAGCTGATCACTAATTGCCTTCTGTGCTTTAGCTTCTGTATTCTGCGCTCGAGAATGCAATGGGCGTGCCTCCAAAGTCTTTTTCTCTACCTTATTATTTTTTAATATCCACCCTTGAATCTGCGATAAACCTGGTTGACGTTTCTCATGCCCATCAGGGTCGACCATGTTAATTGGATTATTCTGTACGTATGAATACATATTCCATCCCTGTGTACTGAAAAATCCATCTATTCTGTCGTCAGGTGATATGAATCGACTTGTCCTCGCATCGTAATATCTTGCACCGCAGTAATACAGATTCGTTTCTGAATCAAAACGATGCCCCGTATACTTAAACGGCAAATCAGCATTCCCCGTCACTTTCTCGTTTACCCAAGATTCACCTGAGCTCGTGTACTCGGTGTGCTCATAGAACTCGCCTTTCTTGTCCGTCACATAGCCCGAACTGCCGAGATGGTCGGTGTGATAATACAATGTGTTTTCGCGCTTCATGGTTGTACTGGTTTCACATGTCCGGCTCATCACCTGACTCGCGACTCTCGTCGAACCAATGTAGATATGTTTGGATATTTTCTTTCCGTCGGTTTCCGTGTAGTATCCGCTCGCGTAGATTGTTTCACCGAGATCGCTGTACTTGCATATCCTTTCACCGTTTGCATCATATCTGTAATCTGTCGTGTGTTTGTTGTCCACGGTTTTAAGAAGTCTTCCTTCTTCGTCCCATGTAAACGTGCGCTTGAATTTGGATTCACTGTCGTAGCTTCCCGTCATGCGTCCGTCAAGATCGTACGTATATTCCGTGCTTCCGACCTTCGTCACCGCGTGCGGTTTCGGCGAGTCGTATTTGTACTCGTTATCGTAAGAAAGATTCACGTCGGTTATCGAGTTGCCTTCAGTTCCAACTCCCCACGCGCTTTGTTTCTTCCTCGATATGTTTCCGCCCGGTGTATAATCATATTTAGTGTCATATTTCTGCAGCATGTTGTCTATTATCAGTCCGCTTCTCGTATAGCTTCCTTTCGCTTTCACAAGCCTGTTCAGACTGTCATATTCGTAATTGTGTTCGGCAAACTTTCTGTTATCGTCTTTCGTCTGAAATCCGTCATTGCTCCGTCTCGTTACATTTCCCGTATCGTCGTAATCATAAGTCAGGCTCTGTATCGTACGGCCGCCTTTCGTCGTCTCTATCGTCTTCAGTCTCAGATTCTCGTCATCGTAGGCGTACTTCGTCACAACATTGTTTCCGTAGTCTATCTCCGTTCTCTGTCCGTGTTCATTGTATAATATGTTTTTAACATAAGCTTCCGTTCCGCTCGCGGATATCACGTTTCCTCTTTAAAGAATCTTTAACAACATTGATTCAATTATCTTATATATTAAACAATTTCATCGTCAATCTAAAATTATAACCCGCAATATTACAACTGCAAAGCCTTATTCTGCAAGCCTGATTAGTCCGCACTGAAATCGCATCATCCCGACCCATAGGAAGAGAAGCAATCGTGAGCTCTCGAAGCAATAAATAAATGATAGAAAAAGCCTTTAAAATCGTCCGACGCAGTCGGACACCTCATTCGCGCAGACTATCGCAGACATTACGGAGTAATGCGCGATAGTTCTGTCGCGACAAAGAGCGGGCGGGGATTTCAAAAGGGGCGGGGCTGGCGATTGAAGCCCGGTCCCTTTTGATCTTATCGCATGAGACCATGCGAACAACGAATTCATAAGGCGAAGCCTTATGAAGTACGCCTGACTCTCGGGCAGAAGTTGAATGAATCTCAAAGGCGCCAGCCTTTGAAGCCCGCCCGGCTTGAGGGCAAAAAACAATAAATTTCATTTTTTTTCAACATAAGCAAAAACAACATGATTACAGTTCATATTTCATGTTATTATCTTATATTCACCCACAATCGCTTCCTATCGCCTTAAACCCTTCTACCGTTGGTGGCGATATTACGAACAGGGATAGGTCTCATTAGACTCTACCTCTCGTTCTTTCAAAACACGGCTAGTCTGCAGATTGATGACATAGTTTTTCCCGTCTTATATCCGCCCAGATACAAGCCTGGAACTTTCTTTGACTCTGTGTGCGTTTGGGTATCAAGGCTTCCGGTTACCGCTGCCCGGTGACCGGTTGGCAAGGAAGCCAAATACATAAAAAGATACAAAGGAGTGTACTATGATTATCAATCACAACATGGGTGCGATCAATGCGAATCGCGTTCTTAAGTTTACCCACTGGGAAGTGGATAAAAGCATGCAGAAACTCTCTAGCGGCGAAAGAATCAACAAATCGGGAGACGATGCTTCCGGTTTGGCTGTTTCTGAAAAAATGAGAACTCAGATTATGGGTCTCCGCCAGGCTGAAAGAAATACCGAAGACGGAATGAGCTTTGTTCAGACCGCTGAAGGCTATCTTGATCAGACTGCGAAGATTATCCAGAGAATGAGAGTTCTCGCTGTTCAGGCAGCAAACGGTATCTATGCGCCGGAAGACCGTCAGCTTATTCAGGTTGAAGTATCGGCTCTTGTCGACGAAGTCGACAGAACTGCATCTCAGGCTGAATTCAACCGCTTCAAGATTCTTACCGGCGAATTCGCCAGAAAGAATCCTAAGGCAAGCATGTGGTTTCACATAGGAGCTAATGCAAATCAGCGCACAAGAGTTTACATCGGAACGATGACTGCGCAGGCTTTTTCAATGAAAGACGGAACTAACAAGATCACTCTTTCATTAACTTCTCCAGGCGGTGCGAATGCCTCTATAGGCATTCTCGATAATGCCCTTCAGACATTATCCAAACAAAGAGCCGATCTCGGGGCATATTACAACCGTCTCGAAATGACCTCAAAAGGGCTCATGACGGCGTTTGAAAATATCCAGTCATCTGAATCGCGCATAAGAGACGCTGATATGGCTGAAGTCATGGTTGATTTCACCAAGAATCAGGTTCTTGTGCAGAGCGGAACAGCAATGCTCTCTCAGGCCAATTTGCAGACTCAGTCAGTATTAAGACTTCTGTCTTAAGAAGAATGTTTGATCTTTGAAAACTTTATCAGTGATTGATTCGAAACCTCTCTTGTGTTTTGAACAAACTGTCCCAGGCTTCCGGCGCCTTTTGATGTCGGGAGGCATCAATGGGCGCCGGAAACCCGGCTTCCATTGTTGTCTGAATTTTGGGCAGTTTGGACAGCAATAAAGGAGAAAACCTTACCTTCGCAAGAAGGACGGCTTTCTCATGATGAGAATGCCGAAATCAGGCGGCATTTAAATACAATCATAAATAAATCCGCCTAAAGGACACAAGGGAGGGATTTATGAGAATCAATCACAACATGAGCGCCATATTCGCGAACAGGCATCTCAAATTAATGACTCAGAATTTGGACCGATCAATTGAGAGATTATCTTCTGGTCAGGCGATCAACAAAGCTGGAGACGATGCTTCGGGTCTTGCTGTGTCGGAAAAGATGCGCACGCAGATCAATGGATTGTTCCAGGCTGAGAAGAATACCATGAACGGGCTGTCTTTCATACAGGTGGCCGAAGGATCACTTCAGCAGATCAATGACATTTTACAGAGGGTAAGAACACTGTCTGTTCAGGCGGCGAACGGCATTTATTCAAATCAGGACCGTCAGCAGATTCAGGTTGAAGTATCTTCTTTGATTGATGAAATCGACAGAATATCCACTTCAGCCGAATTTAACAGAATGAAAATGCTCACCGGAGTTTTTGCTCATTCGAGCAAAACAGGAAGCATGTTCTTTCACGTCGGACCTAATGCGAACCAGAGAATACGGGCATTCATCACTACGATGAGCTCGAGGGCACTAAATCTCTGGAATGCCGGAAATAAAAGGACGATTTCCACTGTTGGAGAAGCAAATACGATGCTTGGTTTCATCGACCGGGGGTTAGACAGGCTTAACCGCCAAAGGGCAGACCTCGGGGCCTATTACAACAGAATGGAAAACACGGCCAAAGCGATGAACCTGTCATATGAAAATATGATGGCAGCCGATTCCAGAATAAGGGATGCGGATATGGCGGCGGAAATGGTTGAGTTCACAAAGAACCAGATTCTCGTTCAGAGTGGTGTTGCGATGTTGTCTCAAGCAAATTCACAGCCTCAGCTGGTCGTAAAGTTACTGCAATGAGAATCTGATTACCGAAGCGGTTGTGCAGTGCGATCTGCTTCACTCTTCTCCGGTCCGGGAAACCGGAGGAGACTTTTTTAAAAACTGCAAGGAGGCAGTATGAATATCGGAGCTGTATTAAAAAGTTCCATTTCCGATTTCAGGACTTCGGGAAGCAGCATCCTTAAACAGGGTGAAATACATCTTTCCGAAACCGGAAATAAACTAAGCGGCACGGATGCCGCAGGACCTGATCTCGGGAAATCAATTGAAACACTCAACAATGCGGCGAAACAAGTCGATTCACGCGTATCATTTTCTTATGATGAAGATACAAAACGTGTGATAATGAGAGTGATGGATCCTTCAACAAATGAAGTTGTTAAACAGATCCCATCGGAAGAGATGGTCAGACTGCTTGAAAACATTCATCAGATGATTGGTCTTTTAATAGACACAAAGCGCTGAGCTTTGTGTCTATTACGCCGATGACGGTGTAATTATTTATTATAAATGTTAATCATACTGCGGTTGCAGGTGATGAAGAAAGACTATTGCCTATAATTTATTTAACTGATACACTTCCTTTCTTTTCATTTTTCACAAACAATGCCGCAACAAGCGAGAAAACAGCAAGAACTGCCGCAAAAAGAAAAAGATTAGAATATCCGAATATTTTCCAGATAATTCCTCCGACTGCAGGAATGGTCATCGAAACAGCATGATCAAGTGAAATGCCCAGCGATATTGTCGGTGCAATATCAGCTTTTTTAAGTGCTATTTTATTCAAATAAGTCGTTCTGGCAATTTTCGTTGAAAACATCAGATTATCCAAAATATAGAAAGCATAAAGAAAATAAACATTCTTCACCAATGCAAATCCAAGACATATACACAACAATATTACAGCATCTCCTATAAACATTTTCTTTTCACCGAATCGGTCTGTTATTATGCCGAAATACTGCCTGAAGACAAAACCCAGAGTAGACGCTATTAAAATAAGCACAGCCATGGTTTCAGGCTTAGCGCCGTAGTATTTTATAAGAAGAAGAGGCGCAAAAGTTAAGAATATCTGCTTACGTGCCCCGAAGATCATATTAAGAATATAATACAGAGAATACTTTCTGTTGAAAACAAATCTCTTTTTTTCTTCATGACGTTCGTGATCCAATCGTATCTTATAGAAGAAAAATGAAGAAATAAGAGCAGTTACAGCAGCTATTACATAAAAACATTTATAAAGCAGACCGGAATCCGCCAAATGAGTAAAAGAAGCAATAATCCAGACGATAAAGGCCCCAAGTATCATTGCAAGATTACGGATTCCCGAAAGCTGGCCCAGCCTTTTTCCATGTTTGCCGTCTTTAGCCAGATGAAGGCCCATTGTGTTTTCTATAGGCATAAACAAATGATCAGCCATACTCCACATAACCA
>ERZ795056.4213-NODE-4213-length-14979-cov-14.067877_pt1 | contig 14979 bp, 11 predicted proteins | sample MGYA00375140_ERZ795056 | MGnify/ENA primary metagenome ERZ795056 (study PRJEB30185, sample SAMN05720227) | activated sludge metagenome | isolation source: Anaerobic digester | place: USA | collected 2015-03-09 ...
GGTTTATAGGTTTATAGGTTTATAGTAGATACTCGGGCTTCTTATGTATGAATACAGTTTTGAAAAATTGCAGGTGTGGCAAAAGGCAAAAGCACTTGCAAAAGATGTCTATGGGATTACGAAGAGTTTTCCCAATAGCGAACAATTTAATTTGACGGCCCAAATGCAACGGGCTGCCATTTCAATCGTTTCAAATCTGGCGGAAGGAACTTCGAGATCTAGTTACAAAGACAAAGCAAGATTTAGTGAGATGAGTTATGGTAGTCTTATGGAACTTTTAGCACAACTGATTATTTCTTACGAGTTGGGTTACGTTAAAGAGGAGAGTTATTTAACTGTTAGATCCAAAGTCGAAGATCTGGGTAAAAGCATAACAAACCTGAAAAATCAACAATTAAGCATGGTGAAGGAAGATGACCCTCCCTACTTCACCAACCCATAAACCCATAAACTAATAAACCCTATAAACCATAAACCCATAAACCTATAAACCTATAAACCCATAAACCTATAAACCATAAACCCAATAAACCCATACGTAATGCGCAAACGACACATCTACTACCTGAGCGTCCTCGCGCTCTTCTTTTCGGCCTGTAAAGACCAGCCCGAACCCATCCCTGCATATGTAAAACTGGAGCCCTTTACCGTGAATGCGACGGGCGGGGCAGCCGCGCAAAAAATTACCGACGGCTGGTTGTACGTGAATGGAGAATTTCTGGGGGCGTATACGCTGCCGGCAACGGTTCCGATACTTGCGGAAGGGCAGAGCGAAGTGTGGGTTTTTCCCGGTGTGAAAAAAAATGGTATCATCACCACACCGGATATTTATAGTATGATGGTTCGCCATGATCAGGATTATACACTCACGCCGGGGCAAACGACTGTTGTTCAGCCTGTTACGAAATACGATGACGATACCGTTTACCCCTGGGATCTTGTCAGGGCTTCATTTGACGGTTTCGGATCGGTACTGCTTGAAGACCGGGACGACAACGCAGGACTGAATTTCAGGGTAACGGATTCCGATGCTTTCGGCGGTACGGGAAAAAGTGTCCTGCTGGAAGTAGACACAGCGCATCAGGCGCCATTGATGGAAATCGCTACGGAAGAAGTAAGCCTCCCGACTGCAGGAGCGCAGCAAACCTGGCTTGAACTGAATTACAAAAACGAAATCCCGTTCCAACTCTGGCTGGTCGGTACAAAATCTTCCCAGCCCAATGAACTGATGCAGTTTGTTTACCAGTTCAACGTGTCGGAAGACTGGAATAAAACCTATTTCAACCTGACGGAATTCGTCGTTGCCATGCAGCAGGATAAATACCGGCTGTTTTTCGTCGTGGAACTTCCAACGGACAACGCCGGCAAATACACCCGCGAAAAAGCCGCCGTTCGCCTCGACAATATGAGGTTGCTGCATTTCTGACAACTTCTGGTACTTTTGCAGCATTCTTAACAGGCTTCCCCGCCTAAAAACGCACCGTTTTGCAGCGCCGACTTCGTCAACGCGACACACTATTTTACGGTATTGCCGATTTTTTGATGGCAATGCTGGCCTGGGCCTTGTTTTTCCTGTACAGAAAATCCCTGGAAGGGGCTCCCCTGGATGCGGAAGTATTTCAGGATCCCAACTTTTACCTCGGCGTCATTCTGGTGCCTATCGGCTGGGTATTGCTGTACGGCATCTTCGATCAGCATACGGATATTTACAGGATGTCGCGCCTCACGACCCTGACTCAAACCTTTTTTCTGTCTTTTCTGGGTGTTACGTTTTTGTTTTTTTCGCTGATACTCGACGACGTGGTCCGGGATTACCGCACCTACTACAGGTCTTTTCTGGCATTGTTCGGCTTGCATTTTCTGTTGACGTCGATTGCGCGTATGATTTTGCTTACCCGTGCAAGCCGGCGACTGAAAAGCGGCCTGATTACCTTCAATACCTTGCTGGTGGGCGGAAATCAAAATGCGCTCGATCTGTACTGGGATATTAATAACCGTAAAAAAGGTCTGGGTAACAAGTTTGTAGGGTTTGTGGATACCAATGGTGGCAGCGACGGACTGATGGCGGAGCACCTTCCTCCGCTCGGTAACCTGGATGAACTGGAACAGATCGTTCGGCAACACGACATCGAAGAGGTGATCATTGCTATTGAAACGTCCGAACACAACCGGCTGCGCGGAATCCTCAACGTGCTGTTTGATTTCGGCGACCAGGTACTGGTAAAGATCATCCCGGATATGTACGATATCCTGCTGGGAACGGTCAAAATGAACCATGTGTACGGTGCCGTTCTCATCGAAATCCGGCAGGAACTTATGCCTAAATGGCAGCGTATCATCAAACGTTTTCTGGATGTGACGGTCAGTATACTTGCCCTGATCATTTTATCGCCGTTGTTGCTGTACACGATACTGCGGGTACGACTGTCTTCGCAGGGGCCGATCTTTTTCGAGCAGGAGCGCATCGGGCTCAACAGCAAGCCTTTCAGAATCATCAAGTTCCGATCGATGTTCGTCGATGCGGAAAAAATGGGCCCTCAACTCTCTACCGACAACGACCCGCGTTGCACACCCTGGGGCGCCATCATGCGGAAATACCGGCTGGACGAAATACCCAATTTCTGGAACGTACTGCGCGGCGACATGTCGCTGGTAGGCCCGCGGCCGGAACGCAAGTTTTTTATCGACCAGATCATCGAACAAAATCCGCATTACAAACACCTGTTAAAAGTACGGCCCGGCATTACCTCCTGGGGGCAGGTGAAATACGGCTACGCATCCAATGTTCCTCAAATGCTTCAACGCCTGCGTTTCGACCTGCTGTACATTGAAAATATGACTTTGGCGCTCGATTTCAAGATCATGTTTTATACGGTGCTGGTGCTGCTACAGGGGAGGGGGAAATGATAAAGGGAGGAGTTGAGAGGTTGAGGAGTTGAGTTGGCATCAGTTCTAAATCAATATTCACTCTCGCATTCTCAACCTCTCAACCACTCAACTCCTCAAAAAAACATCAAATGCCGAAACGCTACCTGATCATAACCTGTATTCTAGTCTACACTGTAACCGCCTGGTTCAGTGAGGGTTATCATCATCCGGACGAGCATTTTCAGGTAATCGAACTGGCCAATTACAAACTGGGACGCAGCCCTGCAGCCGATCTGCCCTGGGAATTTGAAGCCCGGATCAGGCCCGGATTACAGCCGGCGCTCACGTATGCGATCATTCGTGCGGCCGAGTTTGCAGGCATTCAAAATCCATTTATTCAGGCTTTTTTGATGCGGCTGTTCAGTGGCTGGCTTTGTCTATGGCTGTATTTCAAATGGGCAAAACGGCTGGATGAAAGCGAACCGAAAGCAGGTAATTACCTGCGCTGGGCGGTGCTGTTGTTGTGGTTTATGCCATATCTGTCGGTACGGTTTTCGTCTGAAAATATGGCAGGCCTGTCTTTCGCAGCGGGCGCCTTATTCCTGCTGGAAGGGCTGGAGAAGCGACCCGCGCGCTTGCTTTGGGCCGGATTCCTGTTGGGGCTTTCCTTCTTTTTCCGGTATCAGATGGGGTTTGCACTGCTGGGTACGGCGGCCTGGCTGATCTGGCATTTGTACAGGTCGGGTAAATTGATCCAATCCCTCGGGTTGCCATTTGCCGGTTTTGCCGTTGCCTGCGTGCTGGGCTTCGGCTCCGACATCTGGCTGTATGGAGAAAATACGTTCGCGCCGTATAACTATTTCATTTCCAATATAGTAGACGATAAAGCAGCCTACTGGGGCACGTCTCCATGGTGGTATTACCTGAGCCAAACGGTACAAACCGCAGTTCCACCCATCAGTATTTTGATCCTGCTTTTTCTGGGACTCGGCGCCTGGAAACAACGCACACATGTACTGGTATGGAGTCTGTTGCCGTTCCTGCTGGCGCATTTCGCAGTAGGGCACAAGGAAATGCGGTTCATGTACCCGATGCTGCTACCGGTCTTGTTGTTATCGGTCTGGGGATGGCTCGAAATGGAGCGGTTACTGAGCGGTCGACCTGTAGCGCAACGCTGGAGCCGGCGGTTTTTCATATTCGCCCTGGTCATTAATTGCCTCTTACTGCCCGTACGTTCCCTGCTGGCGGCGCAGGAATCGGTGGCGTGTTTCCGGTTTTTGTACAACTATGCATTGGAAGAACCGGTACTCGTGTATTCCCACAAAAAACTGCTGTATGAAGCCGTCGGCCTCAACATGAATTTTTACCGCTCGCCGACGATTCAAAACCGGATGTACGTGGATATCAAGGCAAAAAAAATTCCGGAAGGCGCATTGATCCTCTCGCAAGACCTGCAACTGAAAAATCCGCCGGCCGATGCCGTTACCGAACGCATGTACGCCTACTTTCCCGACTGGATTTTAAATGTAAATCTGAACGACTGGCAAAGCCGTACCCGTATGTGGAGCCTGTATGTAGTGCGAAGTCTTCAGTACGAAGTGCGAAGTCCAAAGCCACCCGAGTAGCTTGGGACTTCGCACTTCGTACTTAAGACTTCGGACTTACAAGGACTTCGCACTGTCGACTTCGCACTTCGTACTATGTTGTCGTCTTAGACGACAACATTTATCATCCTGCCCGGCACGAATACCACCTTTTTCGCAGGTTTGCCTTCCATCCATTTCTGCACCTGTTCGAGTTGCAGGGCGGCGGCTTCCGCGTCGGCGGCTTTGATGTCCGTAGGCAGTTCGATGGTGGCGCGCAGTTTTCCGTTGATCTGTATCGGGAACACGTAGGTGTCCGATTTCAGGTGCTCTTCATCAAAAGCAGGCCAGGCGGCATTACAAACCGTCGTTGAATGACCCAACAGGTGCCAGAGTTCTTCCGCCACGTGCGGCCCGAACGGCGTGAGCATGATGACCAGCGGCTCCAGTACGGCGCGTTTGGCGCTGTTGAGTCGGCGCAAGTCGTTGGTCGCGATCATGAAATGGCTCACGCAGGTATTCATGCTGATGCGCTCGATATCGTCGGTCACCTTCTTGATGCAGGTGTGCAGAATCTTCAGTTCATCCTTGTCTGGTACTTCGTCGCTCACCGTAAACTGGCCGGCAGCGTTGAAGAAAAGTCCCCAGAACTTGCGCAAAAACGCGCTTACCCCGCTGATTCCCTGCGTATTCCAGGGTTTGGCGTCGGTAATAGGGCCCAGGAACATCTCGAACATCCGGAAGCAGTCGGCTCCGTATTCCTGCACCATGTCGTCGGGATTAACAACATTGTACTTGGATTTGGACATTTTTTCGACTTCCCACGAACAGAGGTACTGGCCGGCAGCGTCGAGTTTGAAATTGGATTTTTCGAATTGAGGCGCCTTTTTGGCTTTGTCCAGTTGCAGCACCTCATCTACCACGATGTTCACATCCACGTGCAGTTTCGTGAATGAATCCGGGTGGTATTTATGCAACAGGTTTTGTGAAACGTACAGTTGCTCGCAAACGGGTTCTTCCGTCGGCAAAATATAGTCCTCTGCGCTCGCCAGAGCCTGCCGGATTTTTTCTGCAATGGCTTCCGGTTCGTTGATGTGGTCGATGAGTTCCTCCGTGTACAAAACCAGCAGGCGTTTTCCGTCGCCTTGCGCGGTGCGGTAAACGCGTTCGATCTTTTCGGACTGCTTGCGGGAAGTCACTTCGATAACGAGGTTGCTGGTGGAAAAAGCAAAATCGTACTGGTGTTCTTCTTCAAAATCCGCTTTAACGATGGCCATCGGGCCGAGTTCCGAAAAATACGGATTCAGCACCTTGAGTACCAGGTATTCTTCAAAGAAGCGCTCCTTGGCCCGGAAAACGAAATTCGAGCGCCCCTGGATCATGCCCTGATTCACCAGTCGTTTCGCAAACTCGCGGTGCGGTACCAGGTTCAGATCGAACAGGAAATGGTTCCAGAAACGGCTGTACAGCAGGTGTCCTACGGCATGTTCCGAGCCGCCGAGGTAAAAATCCACCTGTTGCCAGTAGTCGGAAGCCTCTTTGGAGCAGAATTCCCGGTCATTGTGCGGGTCCATGTAGCGGTAAAAATACCAGGACGAGCCGGCCCAGCCGGGCATGGTCGACAGTTCGTATTCGTAGCCTTTGTAATTCCAGCCTTCCGCGCGACCAAGCGGCGGTTCGCCGGTTTCGGTGGGCAGGTATTTGTCTACCGCCGGCAATACCAGCGGAAGTTCTTTTTCGTCGATCAGGTAGGGCACGCCTTCTTTCCAGTAGGCGGGCACGGGTTCGCCCCAGTAGCGCTGGCGGCTGAAAACGGCATTGCGCAGTTTGTACTGCGTTTTGCCTTTACCCAGGCCGCGTGCTTCCAGCCACTGTATCAGGGCCGGCGTAGCCTCGGCGTACGTCATGCCGTTGATAATGCCCGAGTTGATGTAACGGCCTTCCTTGGTGGGGTCGGCAGCGGTTTCGATGTCTTTCTGGCCGTCCAGAATCGGCACGATGGGCAGGTTAAAATGGGTGGCGAAATTCCAGTCGCGCTGGTCGCCGGAAGGTACGCCCATCACTGCGCCGGTACCGTATCCGGCCAGCACGTAGTCGGCGATCCAGATCGGCACACGTTCGTTGTTGAACGGATTGATGGCATAAGCGCCGGTAAAAGCGCCGGTTACCTTTTTGGTTTCCGACATACGATCCACCTCCGAACGGGCGGCTGCCCATTTGGTATAGGACTCAATATCAGTCCGTTGCGTATCTTTTGTGATGACGGGAACGAGTTCGTGTTCAGGCGCCAGCACCATAAACGTCACACCGTAAATCGTATCCACGCGGGTGGTGAACACCTCGATTTGCGTGCCTGCGTGCTCTTCCAGTTCGAAACGCACGGAAGCGCCGACCGAGCGGCCGATCCAGTTGCGTTGTTGTTCCTTGATGGAATCCGACCATTCGATGTGATCCAGCCCTTCGAGCAGGCGGTCTGCATACGCCGTGATACGCATGTTCCACTGGTTCATCAGTTTGCGCTCTACCGGGTGGCCGCCACGTTCCGAAACGCCGTCTTTTACCTCGTCATTCGACAAAACGGAACCCAGCGCCGGGCACCAGTTCACATATGCTTCGCCGGGGTAGGTGAGCCGGTATTTCAACAAGATCAGTTGCCGGGAGCGTTCCTCCAGCGCATTCCACTCCGTTGCGCTGAAAACCGGCGTGTCTTCATCGCTTACGGCCCGAACGCCCGAATTGCCATTTCTGGAAAATATTTCAGATAAATGGCTGACAGGCAGCGCTTTACCCGCATCCAGGTCGTAATAATGGTTGAACAACTGCATAAAAATCCACTGCGTCCACTTGTAATAAGCGGGGTCGCTGGTCCGCACCTCCCGGCTCCAGTCGAAAGAAAACCCAATATTGTCCAACTGCTCCCGGTACCGTGCAATATTTTGTTCGGTAGCGACCTCCGGGTGAATGCCCGTTTGAATGGCGTACTGCTCTGCGGGCAACCCGAAAGAGTCGTAACCCATCGGGTGCAGCACATTAAATCCACGAAGTCTCTTATAACGTGCGAGGATATCCGTAACGATGTAGCCCAACGGGTGGCCGACATGAAGCCCGGCGCCGGAAGGGTAGGGGAACATGTCGAGGATATAGTATTTGGGCTTACTTGGTTGATTGTCAACTTTGTACGTCTGGTTCTCTTTCCACCAGTTTCGCCATTTAGGCTCGATGTCGCTTGGACGATACTCCATTCTGAAAGGTTGGTCGGTGATAATTCGTGGTTTGTATCGGAAGGGAAACCGGCATTGCTGCCGCTTTGGTTCCCTGTCTGATTATACCATGCTTTGTTTTGCGGAGCTGCGAAATTAGGGGTTTTAAAGGAATTTTATTTTTTTGGCTGTCGTAATGTGTGAAAAGTTGGTATTCTGTTTTTGGTCTGTGCGTTTTAGACGTTGGTTGAGTTATTTTTGCCAGGCTCCGAAAGCGAATTTTGCTGTCAAGGTGGCGTAATTTTGCTTTTAAGAAGAATCCGGGAAGTGGCAGTTTGCAGTCATCCGATGAATCGAAGTCATCAGATGACTGCAAACTGCCACTTCCCGGATTCTTCTTAAAAATAAAAAAATATCCTATCCCTGTCCACCTTCGAAAAAACCACACACCCAACCCCAAACACCACTTATGTTTACCTCTATAAACTAAACAGTTATGCCAGCTACTCCTCTACCGGAAATTTCCGAATACCGGCTTACCCAATACTCCCACGGCGCCGGCTGCGGTTGTAAAATAGCGCCCAAAGTGCTCGACAGTATCCTGAAAACCGGCATTTTCAAGCCCGACTATCCAAATCTGCTGGTCGGCAATGAAGAACGCGACGACGCTGCGGTGTTCGACCTGGGCGACGGCACGGCACTCATCAGCACCACCGACTTTTTTATGCCCATCGTAGACGACCCGGAAGATTTCGGACGCATCGCTTCCGTTAATGCCATCAGCGACGTGTACGCCATGGGCGGCACCCCTTTGCTGGCGATCGCGATTCTGGGCTGGCCGATCAATACGTTACCTCCGGAAGTCGCCAATATGGTCATCGAAGGAAGCCGGAAAGCCTGTGCGGAAGCGGGTATTCCGCTGGCCGGCGGACACAGTATCGATAGTCCGGAGCCGATTTTCGGACTGGCAGTGAGTGGCCGTGTTTCCATCGCTCACCTGAAAAAGAACGGCGGCGCTACCCCGGGAGCACAACTGTTTCTGACCAAGCCCATCGGTGTAGGTATCCTGACAACCGCCCAGAAAAAAGGCTTGCTGAAGCCGGAACATGCGCGTATCGCTCCCGACAGCATGAAACAACTCAATAAAGTCGGCGCCCGTTTCGGCGCTTTGCCATACGTGCAGGCCATGACTGATGTGACGGGTTTCGGATTGCTGGGCCACCTGTCGGAAATGTGCGAAGCGAGTCATACGAGCGCAATCCTGCATTTTGAAAAAATTCCTACCATCGACCGGTCTATTCTGGACTTTTATCTGGACAACAAATGTGTTCCCGGCGGCACCTTGCGCAACTGGGACAGTTACGGGCATAAAATTGCCGGTATTGACGACTACAAACGCAATATATTGGCAGACCCGCAAACCAGCGGCGGCCTTTTAGTGGCAATAGAAGCCGGCTACGAGGCTGATTTTCAGGCCATTGCACAAGAAGAAGGATTCGATCTCCAACCTTTTGGATTTATGATCGAACAGCAGGAAGTAGCCATCACAGTAGTTTAAAGTGGGTGTTTGGTGTGTAGTGTTTGGTGTTTGGGGCGCATTGCTCAATTCACTCATAATACGAATAAAAACTAAAGCCAAACGCCACCCGCCCCTAAACACAAAACACCACACACCAAACACCATGATACAATACGCGTTGCGCCGCCTGGCTTACGGATTACTGGTAATGGTGCTGGTCATTTGTACCGTTACCAGCATCATTTACCTGACGCCCGTCGACCCGGCCCAACTCACGTTCGGGCAGCGCAGCGATGTATCCACCGTAAAAGCCAAAACCGCAGAACTGGGGCTGGACCAACCGCTGTACAGACAGTTGCTGGCTTACCTGGCCGATATTTCGCCCGTTTCCATATTGAAGCAAACGCCCGAAAACCAGCGGAAATACCATTTTTACCCGCTTTTTTCAATCGGCGAAACCGGGGCGCTGGTGCTCAAGGCACCCTATCTGCGGGAATCTTATCAGTCCGGCAGGCCCGTTTCCGAAATTCTGGCAGAGGCCATCCCCAATACGGCCCTGCTGGCAGGAATCGCAATGCTGCTGGCCACCCTGCTGGGCATTCTGTTCGGGGTGCTGGCTGCCTTGCGCCCGCATACCGTAGGCGACCATTTGATTTCCGTATTTTCCGTTTTCGGGTATTCACTGCCTTCCTACGTAGCCGCCATGCTGCTGGCCCTGGTGTTCGGGTTCTGGCTGGGTGACCGCACCGGACTGGAAGTGCAGGGGAGTCTGTATGTGCTGGACGATTTCGGCGACTGGGAATTCCGCTGGAGAAACCTCGTTTTGCCGGCGATTGCGCTCGGTATGCGCCCGGTTGCGCTCATCACCCAGTTGACGCGCAGCGCCATGCTGGATGTGTTGTCGCAGGATTTTGTGCGCACGGCTGCAGCCAAAGGCCTGCCGGCGCGACGCATCGTGGTCGGTCACGCTTTGCGCAACGCACTGAATCCCATCGTTTCGGCTGTTTCGGGTTGGTTTGCAGCGCTGCTGACCGGCGCTTTTTTTGTAGAAAATGTATTCAATTTTAAAGGATTGGGCAGTGCCACGATTACCGCACTTCTAAATTTCGATATTCCGGTAGTACTGGGCTGCGTATTGTTCACAGTCTCGATTTTTGTAGTAGTTAATATTATTTCCGATCTATTATACGGTTTGTTAGACCCGAGGGTCACATTGTAAAAAAATATAATGGCATGGATTTTTTATATATAGAGGTATAAGCACGTCTTACCCATTTCAGAAACCTCTATCTATAGCCTGAAATACGGCGGGTCGCTTGCTCCCGTATGTACTTACCTATTCTTCAACAAAACAATCTGAAGTTTTCAAATGAAGGCCATTGAAAATTATGCCTTTCCCAAAACGCCCAGTGGAATTTCCGGGCTGGATGAAATCACCGAGGGTGGTTTCCCCGCAGGTCGCCCGGTCCTGATTTGCGGCAGCGCAGGCTGTGGAAAAACCTTGTTTGCCATTCAGTTTCTGGTGAATGGTATTCTGGATTACAATGAACCCGGCGTATTCATGAGTTTCGAAGAATCTACCAAAGATCTGTCGCAAAATGTGATGTCGCTTGGTTTCGATCTGGAAAAACTGAAAGCAGAAAACAAACTGCGCGTCGATCACGTACATATAGAACGGTCGGAAATAGAAGAAACCGGGGAGTACGATCTGGAAGCCATTTTCATCCGCCTGAATTATGCCATCGAATCCGTCGGCGCCAAACGTGTGGTCATCGACACAATCGAATCCTTGTTTTCCGGAATGAAGAACCTGGCATTGCTGAGATCTGAAATACGGCGGCTTTTTCACTGGCTGAAAGAAAAAGGTGTAACGGCGATCATTACCGGCGAGCGGGGCGATAATTTTCTTACCCGCCAGGGCCTCGAGGAATATGTGTCCGATTGTGTTATTTTACTCGATTTCCGTGTGATAGAACAGATTGCTACCCGTCGGCTTCGGATCATCAAATACCGCGGTTCCATGCACGGAACCAACGAATATCCGTTCCTGATCGACGAGCACGGCATTTCAGTTATTCCCGTTACTTCCCTGAAACTCGATTACAAATCATCCAACGACGTGGTATCTACAGGCCTGCCTGCGCTGGATAAAATGTTTACGGGCGGAGGTGTTTTCAGGGGTAGCAGCACGCTGATAACGGGCACAGCCGGCACTGCCAAAACCATCCTGGCATCCTATTTTGCCGTAAGCGGATGCAAGCGCAACGAACCGGTGGTTTATTTTTCTTTTGAGGAATCCCCCGACCAGCTGGTGCGAAATATGGCTACGATCGAACTTGATTTCGCTTCATATATTCAATCCAACCATCTGCATTTGCATGCTTCGCGCCCATCCTTGCAGGGCCTTGAAATGCATTTGCTTACCCTGCAAAAAATGCTCGACGAGCATAAACCCAAAACGGTAATCATCGATCCCATCAGCAGCCTGATCACCATCGGTTCAGGCAGTGAAGTACGCGCTATGCTGGTTCGATTGATGGACGTGATGAAGACGCGGCAGATAAATTCCATTTTTACCTCGCTGATACACCGGTTTGACAATGAATTCAGTGACGCTATTTCGGAATCCGTTTCTTCTCTGGCCGATACCTGGATCAACCTCCGAAATGAAGACAGCAATGGAGCACGGGTCCGGAGCCTGTTAATTGTAAAATCACGCGGTATGGGACATACGAACGAGCAGCATGAATTTATCATTACCAATAAAGGAATTGAATTCCAAAATGCTTAGTACATATATGATGACGAAAGAACAAAGGTGGGAACTTCGACTGTATATCGCAGGACAAACCCCGAAGTCGATCCTCGCTCTAAAAAACATTACCAAATACTGCCAGGAACATTTAGCAGGTAAATATTCCATTGAAATTGTAGACCTGCTCGAAAATCCGCAACTGGCAGAAGGAGATCAGATTTTTGCTATCCCCACGCTGGTAAGGAAATTTCCACCACCACTGAGAAAAATAATAGGCGATCTCTCTAATGAAGAACGCGTGCTGGTAGGGTTGAATATTCGCCCGATCCAGGATGAAATTGAATAAAATGAAAAAAAGCGAATCGTCGACTTTGAAAGACGATAACACCGTGATGTTACAATTGTATGTTTCGGGCATGTCTCCGAAATCGATGGAGGCTATTGAAAACATTAATAGAATTTGTCATGCCCATTCACAAAAAACATTCGAACTGGAAATTATTGACATTTACAAGAACCCCGAAATGGCTGCGGAAAGGCATCTGGTTTTTAGCCCTTGTCTGATCAAAATCTGGCCCTTGCCAAAAAAAACCTTGATTGGAACGCTTTCCGATACTGAAAAAGTGATCCAGGCGCTCGGGATTTCGATTAAATAACAAGTTTATGAAAGAAGCAGAAATGCAAGAACTGCTGGAAAAAATCCGGGAACTGGAAGGGCGGCTCGAAGAATCCGAACAACTGGTCGATGCCATAAAAACGGGTGAAGTAGATGCTTTCGCTATTCGCGGAGAGCATTCATCCGAGATATATACGCTTCAAACAGGTGATTATGCATATCGGGTTTTGATCGAAAAATTCGGCGAAGGCGCCGTCAACGTAACCGAAGATGGTCTGATCGTGTACACCAATGTGTATTTTTCCGAATTGCTGAAATTACCTTACGAAAAGGTGATCGGGAGTTTTATTCCTGATTTTGTGCACCCCGACTCGCGGGCAGCATTTAAAAAACTATTTACGGAAGCGCTCAAAGGTAAAAGTAAAGGCGAAATCAACCTGTGTGTACATGAAGCCATTATTCCGGTATACGTTTCCCTCACGTCGCTTCAGCCCAAACTGCCCACGGTAGGTATTGTTATCACGGATTTTACGGAAAAGAAAAAAAACGAAGAGATCATCCTCAATTACCAGGCTGACCTGGAGCGCAAAAACCTGGCGCTGGAAAAAAGCAATACCGAGCTGGCTTCTTTCGCCTACATCGCCTCGCACGACCTGCAGGAACCGCTCCGTAAAATCAAATCTTTTTCAAACCGGATTGTGGAACGCGAGGCTGAAAAACTCTCTGAAAACGGAAAGGATTACCTCGGCCGAATGCAAAATGCCGTCATACGTATGCAGACGCTGATCGAGGATATTCTCGCATATTCCCGTACCAATACTTCCGAGAAGGCGCTCGAACGGATCGATCTGAACCGTATTCTGGAGGAAGTAAAAGATGAAATGAAAGAGGAATTGTATACCAAGAAGGCAGTGATAGAGTCGGATAAATTGTGCGAAATTGACTTGATCCCTTTCCAATTCCGCCAGTTACTGCATAACCTGATCAGTAATGCACTCAAATTCGCGCATCCCGACCGCGTACCGCATATCGTCATCACAAGTAAAATGGGTACCGGCGCATCGTTTGGGATCGAGGCTCTTTTCAAAAATGTGCAGTATTGTAACCTCTCGGTTCAGGATAACGGTATTGGTTTCGAGCAGCAGTACAGTGAAAAAATCTTTGAAATATTTCAAAGGCTGCACGGCAAGTCCGATTACAAGGGCACGGGTATCGGTCTGGCGATTGTAAAAAGGATTGTCGAAAACCACAATGGCATTATCAAGGCTAGCGGAGAATTCGGAAAAGGCGCCCGTTTTGATATTTTTATCCCCGTGAATTGATCAAAAAAAGTTCCATCGACGGGCCTTTCCGAATACTTGATACAAGGTTGGATTTGAATAGTTCAGGTGCGTCGGCATACGTTTTTGACGGAAGTGTACATGCGCTTGTGCGCCGAACCCTGCCTGTTTTCAAGGCTGTCATAAATTCATTTTACTGTCTAAAAAGTATTTTTTGCATGCGCCCTTACTTTTATTTCTGTAGCATTTTGCTCGTTTTCACCACTGCTATCGCCTGTTCCCGCACCAACAAATCGGTAGAGGCGCCGAAAGACAAACCTGCCGCAACGGAATACACCGGCAAACTACCTATCAGTCGTATCAAAATGCCACCCGGTTTCAAGATCGGCGTGTATGCGGAAGGTGTTGAAAATGCCCGCTCCCTGTGCCTGAGCGAACGGGGTACACTTTTCGTTGGCACGCGGGAAGAAGGCAGTATTTATGCCCTGCGCGATACCAATCGTGATAATAAGGCCGACCAGATCTTTACGATTGCCAAAAAATTGAACAAGCCAAACGGGGTCGCACTGCACAACGGCGCATTGTACGTGGCCGAGGTGAATCGCATTTTGAGATACGATAACATCGAAAAATGTATCGATGCGCTGGCAAAAGGCGAAACGACCTGTCCGCAACCTGTCACCGTTTACGACAAATACCCCACCGAAGCGCACCACGGCTGGAAATACGTCGCATTCGGCCCCGACGGGAAATTGTACATTCCCGTAGGCGCTCCCTGCAACAATTGTGAATCGAAAGACTCTATTTTTACAACCATCACCCGGCTGGATGTGGACAAACCCGGCGCCCGCCCGGAAATTCTTGCAACGGGTATCCGGAATTCCGTCGGATTCGACTGGCATCCTGTCACCGGTGAATTGTGGTTTACCGAAAATGGCCGCGATATGATGGGCGACGACGTACCTCCCTGCGAACTCAATCGCCTGACTAAAACGGGGCAACATTTCGGTTATCCTTTTTGCCATGGCGGCAATCTTGCCGATCCGGAATTCGGTAAAAAGCACCCTTGTTCGGATTTTACGCCGCCCGTTCAAAACCTGGGGCCGCACGTGGCTCCGTTGGGGATGAAATTCTACACGGGGAAAATGTTCCCCGATA
>ERZ795056.4214-NODE-4214-length-14977-cov-16.180204_pt1 | contig 14977 bp, 9 predicted proteins | sample MGYA00375140_ERZ795056 | MGnify/ENA primary metagenome ERZ795056 (study PRJEB30185, sample SAMN05720227) | activated sludge metagenome | isolation source: Anaerobic digester | place: USA | collected 2015-03-09 ...
AGCTTTGATGTAAATCCTTATGTATGCCTGTTGAAACCGCATGGCAGGCTCGTTACGGTTGGCTTACTGGGACCATACAAAAAACCACTCGACAATATGGAAGCTGCCAAATATGAAAGAAGCATTGGTGGATCACTCATTGGCGGTGTAAAAGAAACACAGGAAGTACTGGACTTTTGTGCTAAGCATTCTATTTTACCTCATGTAGAAATGATCAGCATAAAAGACATTAATGAAGCATTTGATAAATTGATCAATGAAGAAGTTCGTTTCAGGTATATTATAGACATGAAGTCGCTGAAGTGATCCGGCTTTTTTCAGTCAATATCAACAACTGTTGTACTCATCCCGAACGTAGAATGGACTTTGAGAATAAACAGATGCTCACATCATTAATGGGCAGTTGCCGGCAGCAATACTAGATTATGCAACAGCAAAAAGTTCCCTGCTCTGCAGGGCGGACAGAGGCTTTGAATTTTAAGAGATTCTGACTTTTTATTGTCTGCCATCCTGCAATGAACAGCAGCCTGCATTCATAGTAAACTATGTCATCCCGAACCCAGTGAGGGAACTCCATGAATAAAGGCATTTGTTTTTCAATGAGCCGAACCAAGCAGCTGCACAGAGCTTATGCATATGCAAAGAGCTACCTCCTTCGTCGGGAAAAAAGCATCTCTTGATATGAAAAGATTGTAATATTTTCAAATTTTATTTAAAAGCCTGCGTCCCATGCCTAAAATCTTACAACAAAGCCAGCAAATATCTCTTATGAATTTTTGTTGTTAACTTCATGCAACAAAAGACGATCAGGAAATATTATCCTGATATTAAATTGAATATTGACTGCGTGAAACACTTTTTATGAAGTTACTGTTGTTTCTAACTGCTTCACTTTGGTTGCTGTCCTGTAAAAAAGACAGTAAAGAACCTGCACAAAAGCTATCCCGCCGGGAGGAATTAACGGACAATGGCACTTTGATAATTACACAATACGAATATGATGCACAAGGCCGTATTGTTGCCATCAAAACGGGGCAGAACAATGACCCGGTTCAACCCAATATAACGGTTACGTATAATGGCAATGAAGCCAGCTTGCATTTTCTGCCTTATGTTGATGGTGCAGTTACCACTACCAGGCAACTGCATTTAATATTGGACGCAGGTGGCAAACTGCTAAGACGAGTGCTTTCTTCACAAACAGTGGACATGCTTCATCCAGCCAATTACCAGGCCGCTTCAGACACAATGGACTGTGCATACGATGCAGCAGGATTTTTAGTAACCGTTTCAGGCCGAAGATCTGATTCTTCCTGGTACCAGCCCGCCACCAGCATCACCAGCAGAAGAACCTTTACAACACTGTATACCACGGTGGATGGCAAACTTACTCATACAGACCAAACTGGTTTGGTTAGCCGTATGGTTAGTGATAACAGCGCTGTTACTTCCATCACAAAAACGCTTGACTACCACGGTATATTCAGTTACACAAAACAGTATCCCAATAAATTTGATTGCCGTAATGCGGCGATATTGAACCAGACAAGTGGTTATGGCGGCTCAGATATGTATTTCACTGTAAATGTATTTGAACCATTGGTAGATGCTCAATATTTATACATGCCAGAACGAACACAATTACAGGCCCTTGAAAAAGAGAACGGCAATGTTGTTGTTGGTTTTAATTCTGACGTGGAAGTTGCCAGAACCTATAACCAGGATGGTATGCTGGCCACCACAGAAATAATAACGCCCAATCATGGCTTACAAAAGATCAGCTATTTTTATAGCCGGTGATATGCAAATAATCAGCTGGCAATTTTTGCACTTTGTATCTGGCCCTTCCAATATTTATCCTTCCCTTTAGAAGTTAAATGAGCAGCTACCATTAAAGTTCTGCCCAAGTGACACATTGAGTTTTATTTTATATTGCACTACATTAACAAAAACGTATGAAACAATCCCGGCTGCATTTAATTACCGCATTTTTCTGCCTCCAGTTTTTAATGGTCAGCAGCACAAATGGCCAGTCAGGTAAACCAGCCGCCATGAAACTGAATAGCCAGGAATACCTGGAATACCAGGGCGTGAATGTAATGCTGGCCCACGATTTTTATCCCGAGAGTCACCAGGGCGGCGTGGGCATTATTCAAAATGGTTTACGAGTGGCTACCAATGGTGATCTGCGATTGGAACCAACACCCGGCCAATGGCAACCTACACCTAAAGTGGGTAAACGGATTACCAACACGGCCAGGCAGGAAGTGAGTGTGCAAATGTCATTTCCTAATGAAGAACTTGACCGCAAAGGTTTCAATCCCATTATTTATCCTGATCTGAAATTCAGTTATACCACCAGGGTTCTGCCTGCAGGTAAAGGATTTAAAATAATTGTTGATCTTGATAAACCATTGCCTGATGAATGGATCGGTAAAGTGGGCTTTAACTTTGAATTGTTTCCCCAGGTACTTTTTGGCAAGTCATATTACATGGATGAACAGCACGGAATTTTTATCCGCCAGCCCAATGGCCCTCACTATACGGATAAAGAAGGCGAACTGCAGATCGTTCCTATGGCAAGCGGTAAAAAACTAACGGTGGCGCCTGAGAGTGAAAGACAGCGCATGACAATTGAAAATTTAAAAGGCGGCGACCTGCAATTGATAGACGGAAGAGGCAAACATAACAATGGCTGGTTTGTGGTACGGTCGCTGGTAGCTAAAGGCGCTACCACAAATGCGGTAGAATGGCTGGTAATACCCAATGCTATTGAAGGATGGAAATCGGCACCGGTGGTACAGGTTTCGCAAGTGGGCTACCATCCTAAACAACAAAAAATTGCCATGATAGAAATGGATGCAAAAGATAATAACCTGCAAACCGTTTCGTTGCTGAGGATAAAAGAAAGCGGCGGTGTAGAAACCGTTTTAAAAACACAACCAAAGAAATGGGGTAAGTTCCTGCGCTATAATTATTTTCAGTTGAATTTTACCGATGTAGAAAAACCCGGCATGTACCAGGTAAAATATGGCAGCTATCTAACGGAGCCTTTTCAAATAAGCAATGATGTCTACAACCGGAATGTGTGGCAACCTGCAGTAGAGTACTTTTTGCCTGCACAAATGTGCCACATGCGGGTAAATGAAAGATACAGGGTTTGGCATGGCTGGTGTCATTTGGATGATGCAAGAATGGCGACGGTGGACTCTACACTTTTTGATGGTTATATACAAGGGCCATCTACCCTTACTTCATTTAAACCAGGTGATAATGTACCGGGCCTCAACAGCGGCGGCTGGCACGATGCCGGGGATTTTGATCTCCGGGTTGAGTCACAGGCTGAAACAGTGCAAGGGCTTGCATTGGCCTACGAAGAATTTAAAGTAAACTATGATAATACAACGATTGATCAAAAAAATAAGTTGGTAGAAATACAGGTACCGGATAACAAGCCCGACCTGCTTCAACAAATGGAGCATGGATTATTATCTATCATTGGTGGCTACCGGAGTATGGGCAGGTTGTACCGGGGTATCATTGAACCTACCAAGCGGCAATATGTTATGTTGGGTGACCCCATTAACCTTACAGACAATGTTCCCTTTAAAATGGGCACCACATCTTCTGTACCTGAAGTGGGATTGCCCGGTTCGGCAGATGACCGCTGGGTATATACAGAAGATAATCCAGGCAGGGAATTAAATGTTGCAGCTTGCCTGGCAACGGCAGCAAGGGTTATAAAAGGATACAATGACACGTTGGCTGCACAAAGCCTGGAAATTGCAGAAGCATTGTGGAATAATACAAAAGAAAAAAACGTGATGGCACGTGTGGAACCGGCGGTTGAATTATTGTTAACCACCGGCAATAAAATATATGCTGATTTTCTGGTAAATCACACAAAAGATATTGCCGAAAATTTTGAACGTTCAGGTTATGTGGTGGGTAAATCTTTAGCGGCTATAGATAACCGTGAGTATAAAGAAGCGGTATCTGCTGCAGCAAAAAAATATTATGGCAAAATTGTGGAGCAGGGAAAGAAAACACCCTATGCTGTGCCATACGAACCAAATATATGGGGCGCAGGCTGGGGTATTCAAAACTTTGGCTTCCGTCAGTACTATTTGCATAAAAATTTTCCGCAGGTTTTTCCAACTGACTATATGCTGGCAGCCATGAACTTTATTTTAGGTTGCCATCCTGGAAGTAACACGGCTTCTTTTGCTTCGGGTGTTGGAGCCAATTCTATTACCACGGGTTATGGTTTTAACCGTGCAGACTGGTCTTATATTCCTGGTGGTATTGTGTCGGGCACGGCATTGATACGTCCTGATTTTCCGGAACTATTAACCTGGCCTTTTTTGTGGCAGCAAACGGAATATGTGCTGGGTGGCGGCACAACGGACTATCTTTTTTTAGTACTGGCTGCTGACCATTTATTAAATAAAAAGTAAATTGAAGCTTACTTGCGAATCAGTGGAGGGATGGCGCTACTTCTTTTCTTTGTAAGTACTCCAGACTTTTGTAAAGGCCGCTCCAAAATATAAGATCATCGCTGAATAAAACACGAATAATAACAGTAACACTATAGCGGCGGAGGCCCCGTAGATATTGTTGATATTATTGTACGTGAGCAGAAAATGAAGTATTAGTTTTCCAATAGAAAAAAGCACACTGGTGAATAACCCGCCAGTAAATGCCAGCCGCCATGCCGGGCGGTTGTCGTTGAGGTACCTGAATAAAACCGCAAACCAAACGGCGATAAAAAACAAACTGATCATAAAAGCCAATAACTGACTGAGCAAGCCAGAAACAACCGGAAACAATTTTATAAAAAAATTACCTGCAAATATTTCTACTGTTTCCAGCAGCATGCCGATTGAAAAAAGCAGGGCTGTAATCAGGATCACCCCTATTGACATCAACCTGTCTTTTAACCCGGTGATCGCTTTTTTATCTGCAGCTGATGCCACTCCCCAAATTTGGTTGATAGAACTCCGGATAACTTTGAATACCGTGGTAGCCACAAAAAGCAGGAACACAAATAATAACACTGCAGAAAACAAATTACTGTTCAACTGCCTGAGGCCTCTTATTATTGAAATGATCTGCCGCACTGCTTCTTTCCCAAACAGATCTGTAAGACTCACAAACATTTCTTGCCGGATAGACTGCGGATCGATAAACAAACTTAACAACTGTACCAGGATGGTGAGCACTGGTGGTAATGCGAACAAGGTAAAAAATGCAGTAGCACCGCCTAATTTTAAAGGTTCATTTTTTATAAATAGTGTGAAGGTCTCTTTTAAAATACTTCCGTATGCTTTTAGTGCCATTGCCATGTTGTAAATATAGCTGTATTAAATCCCTGCGGTAAGGAGGTTCAATGCCAACGCGGAGTAATTTTTTATAATTCCCGTTCTTATACCGAAAGCAGATGGATTCTGTAGAAAACTTTACACAGCCAGCCTTGCACAAGAGCATTTTTAAACCTGCATAACAATGGCCTGATTTTCCATTACAATTCATCAACTAAATGTTGAAAAAATGAAATGGTTTGGCAAAAGACAAAGCGGCAATGTGGATGACCGTCGTGGTGTATCGGGTGGCGCCCTTGCCGGTGGTGGCGGCATATTGGCTGTCATTATTTATTTTGTAAGCACCTTCCTCAATGGCGGCAGCATCGACCCTTCTCAAATACCATCTGCACAAACGCAGCCGCAAACAGAAATGACAGCAGCAGAAAAACAGGCAGATGATGAACGGGCCGGTTTTGTAAAAGTGGTATTGGCAGAAACAGAGGATGTGTGGAATAAATTATTCCAGGATATGGGTAGCCGTTACCAGGAACCTATACTGGTTCTGTACAGGGATGGCGTCTCTTCTGCCTGTGGTAATGCCAGTGCTGCGGTAGGACCCTTCTACTGTCCCGGTGACCATCAGTTATATATAGACCTTTCTTTTTATCAGGACCTGCAGGAAAAACTGCATGCGCCGGGGGATTTTGCCATGGCCTATGTGGTGGCACATGAAGTAGGTCACCATATTCAAAACTTATTGGGTACGGTGGACAAAGTAAACCAATTAAAGCAGGCTGCAGGAAATGAAACAGAGGCCAATAAGCTATCTGTAATGATGGAACTGCAAGCCGATTTTTATGCTGGTATATGGGCTCATTATGTAGAAAAATATAAGGATGCCCTTGAGGAAGGAGATATTGCTGAAGCCATGAATGCTGCCAATCAAATTGGCGATGATAACCTGCAGAAAAAATCTACAGGGCAAGTGGTGCCGGATGCGTTTACGCATGGCAGTTCGGCACAAAGAATGTACTGGTTTAAAAAAGGCTACGAAACCGGTGATCTGCAGCAGGGCAATACGTTTGAGAGCAGGTAAAAGATAAACATGTTTTTAGTTATCCTCCAGGTCAATCAGCACTTTCGCATTCTTTTTTTCAGAAGATGAAATAAATACCTCATAACGTTTATCAGTAGTGGTAACCACCATCAAGGATGTATTGGGTGGTATGCTGCCGAGGTTATTGGCCACCATTACCAGTTCGTGGTGAGGATTGTCTTTATCAACTTTGATAGTAACAGTAACCGGTTTTACGGACAGGCCTGCCCGTGATACCAGCAGTTTATTATTGTGATAGATCGTTACCGTGTCGCCGTCAATTTCGCCATTATCATACAACTCAATTTTAATCTCCGATTCCCGGGTAACAATTTTTTGGGCTATGGGGTTATCCCTTTTCTTAATTACATCTGGTACAGGCAACGCAGCCGTTACTGACTTTACAATAGTTTTCGCTGCCGGCGGTTCTTTCACAATAGTTTCTTTCTTTACAACCGCTGTTTCTTTATTTCGAATAACCGGCTTAGGTGTTTCTTTTTTTTCTACCGGCCTGGGCGTTGTAACTTTATTTTTTGGTTTTACAGCCACTGTTTTAGGTTTGGGTGCCGGCGGAGGGTCCGGTTGAATGATGCGGCATTCCCTCACTTCAATATCATCCATCGCAAAATCGTTACCACAGCCCCCCGTTGTAAGGTCATCCATTACCAAAATGATACTTGAAAAAGAAGCCGGCGTTTTAAAGCTGCCTGCATACCTTTTCCAGGAAACACCGCCAGTGGTTGATATGGAGCCCGTATAAAATACAGACAGCGGCCTGGCATCTGCAACTACGGCAATGCGTATTTGCGGAGGCGTGGGTTCGCAACCTTCACTGCCGGGGCACACATTTACCAGCCAGGTGGAAAGTTCGTACTCCGTAGCAGGTTTTAAGCCTGTTAAGGCAATAGAGAAGAATGTGGCGGGTTGGTAAGCAGCATTCACCAGCATCATCCTGCCGTTTACGCTGCCTGGAGTATGATCCTTATAAAAAGATATCCAGTTTCCATTAAAACAATCCTCCGTATAGGAAGAAAAAGTAAACTGTCCGTCATCAGGACAAACCGATCTTACTCTCCGGTAATTATTTTTTAATTGAGATAAAGAAAAATCCTGTGGGTTCCGGTCATCACCAAAATCAATCTTTATTACAGGTTGCGCAAAATAGCAATCTTTTGTTTGAGCAACTGACAATGCTATGCAATGACAACAAAGGAACAGTGCAATAATCTGCTTCATACAAATCGTTTGAATTTAAAAAATGGCGTATACTATAAAAAACTGAGTTGAAGCAGATGCAATGTAAATGTTGTTTCCATAAGGCAGATACCGCTTATGGAAAAATAAAAGCGTATTATAAAAGGCAACTGGATTTCACTCAAAGACCGATGTGCAAATAAGTCACTATTTTTTTGACACATTAATAAGAAACCAGCTTAATAGTGCCAATTCCTCCAGGCTTGTCTCTTCCTTCTACTTCAATAAAGTAAGGCTGTTCCTTGTACAATCCTGCACCAACAACTGTTGAAGTTAAAATACCTTTTTTACCAGTGCAGGAAGATTTACCATCCTTGTCTGTATAACACACGTTCGCAACCCTGTCTTTAACGATAACTGAAATCATGATGTCGTCTTTAGTCTGCAATAAATAACAGCGGTCATAGCCGTCCAACCCGGGCTTTACATCGAGTTTACTGGCGTATTTCTTTTTGGCCCCGTAAAAATCGCTAAACAACACATATGCCGCTGTTGATCTGTCTCCATTGGCAATGGTGAGGTAGTGATTTTCAGAAGGTCCTGCCGTCAGTGTAAGAATACTATTTTCCCGGGGCAAATCCTCAGATACAACATTGGCACTTTTTTGATTATCTACACTAAAAAAAACAGCTGAATCTTTTTTACTCAAATAATATGATGCATATGAATTGACATATGGATTTGCAAAACCGAGCGATGACATATAGTTACCCATCATTTGGTATTCCTTTCTGATTACATCTCCTGTTTGAATATTTAACTGGAGAAAGAAATAAACGGGATAGGCTTCGTATGAAAATGTTTTGCCGGCATGATCAACCTTCCTGTTAGCATCAAAAGACACCAGTGCATTTAACATCTTACCAGAAATGTTGATGGAGTTAACTGCCTGAAGGCTATCCAGTATTTTGCTCCATACTACCCTGCCATTGCTGTCAAATTTTTGGATCTGAATTTTGCCATCTTCTCTCATTCCTTCGCCTGCGTACAAAAACCCACTGTCTTCGGCCAGTGGACTTGCACCTGAATATTTAGAAAAACCAAGGGGCCGTTGCCATTTTAACCTGCCTGTTTTATCGAGGCAGTATAAGACCGACTCAAAACCATTATTAAAAAGACTGGCATTGGTAACTATAAAAGGCACCTGCAAAAAATTCATTGGAGCATTGGCTTTTGGGTGCGAAGCCTGTTTTATTTCCTCTTGCGACGGATTGTATTGTTTTATAGAAACTGCAATATCTTCTCCAATTGCCAGGGTGGATGCCTCGGAAGTAAAATATCCTTGCGGTGCATCCTGTGCTGTAACGTTTAAAGATATCACTGAAGTCAGGGTTAAAAAAATCAACTTTTTCATGATCATATTTAAAAATTGGTGATGGCTAAAAATATGATTTAAATTTATATGCTTGCCGAAAACCTGCAGGAAATATTGTCTCTGCCGTTGTCGAAGCAGGCTTATCATAAACAGGCATCCGTTCCTGTACCTGCCGCCTGCTAAATAAATTATACCGAAAACTGTTTAACAAAAATTTATTTATGTCCGTTGTTGTACATTTAAAAAAATTATACAACATTTATGTTGCCAATTAAAAACATCCCGGAAAAGCCGGGACAGGCCAGTACAACCATCCTGGTTTTGCTGAACAAATCAAATCAACACCAACATATGGACGCCGACGCTGCCAATTGCCCTGAAAAGTTCAGTGTAACTTTTTTGCGGCACACCCTGTCCCTTACCAGGATAGGGATGCTGTTATTCACTACAGCCATCCTGCTGTTTGCCTGTAAAAGTTCCGACAAGTGGATCGAAGTGGATCCTGCCTTTAGCAAGTACATTGATGCCTATACCACGGGCATCGTGTCCAAAACATCTGCTGTACGGATACAACTGGCCAATTCCGCCAACACCACCCATACAGTGGGTGAAGAAATTACAGCATCCCTCTTTGACTTCTCCCCTGCTGTAAAAGGAAAAGCTTTTTGGATCGATGCCACTACCATTGAATTCAAGCCTGCTGAAAATCTTAAGCCAGATCAGCTGTATGAAGTAGTATTCAACCTTGAAAAAGTAACCACTGTTGCCGAAAGCAAACTAAAAAAATTTAAATTCAGTATACAGACCCTTAAACCCTCTTTTGTGGTTGAAGAGTTTGGCCTGCGAAGCGCTGCAGCAAAGAACAAAATGTTTTTAACCGGCGAACTGGAGACGGCTGATATTGAAGATGGCAAACAGATCGAAAAATTATTGGTGGCTACTCAAAACAATAAACCACTGGCTGTAAAATGGCAGCACAACGATGCGACTAAATCTCATGTATATACGATCGAAGGAATTGAAAGAGGCAGTAATGCCGGCAACTTATCCATTACCTGGAATGGTAAACCGCTGGACATGGAGGTAAAAGGAGAAAAATTAATTGCAATACCGGCTGCCGGCGATTTTAAAGTACTGAATGTTATGGCTATGAATGAAGCACAGCAATATGCTTCGGTTCAATTCAGTGATCCCATCGCTATTGGGCAAGACCTCACCGGGATGATCTCTTTCAGCAATCAAAGTGATGTATCCTATACCATCAATGGCAGCGAGGTAAAAGTATTTGCCAATGGCAACCTGGATGGAAACTATACCGTGAATATCAACAGCGGCATCAAAAATACCTGGGGTAGTATTTTAGAACAGGGTTTTACCTCCAACATCAATTTTGAGAACAAACTGCCTTCTGTAAAAATTCATGGCAAGGGAAATATTCTTCCGAATAGCGGCCGGCTGGTGCTGCCCTTTGAAGCAGTGAACCTGAATGCAGTGGATATCAGTATCATAAAAATTTATGAGAACAATGTTCCCAGGTTCCTGCAGGATAATTCACTGGCAGGCAACAGTTCCCTGAGAAGAGTTGCCCAACCGGTAGTGGAAAAAACTCTGCGGCTGGATAATGACAAGACACTCGATCTTCATAAAAGACAACGTTTTTCCCTTGATATTGATAAATTTTTAAAAACGGAACAAGGCGCAATCTATCGTGTTACTATTGGCTTTAGACCTGAATATTCTTTGTATAGCAAAGTGGACACCTCACAAAAAAACAGCAATGAGGAAGATGAGGAAGACTATGGATACTATGATGAAGATTCACAAAGTGGTGTGGATGACAATGAGGAATTCTGGAGAAGGTACGACACTTATTATCCTTATGGCTACAACTGGAGCAGGCGTGATGACCCCAACAGCAAATCATACTACAATAAAGACCGGTGGGCTACCAGGAATATCTTAGCCAGCAACATCGGCCTTACTGCCAAACGGGGAAATAATAACCAGCTCACCGTTGCCGTTAGTAATATCCTTACCACCGAGCCCATGGGCGATGTGGACATTGAAGTGATGGACTACCAGCAGGCCATTGTTGGCAATGGTAAAAGCGGCGGAGATGGATTTGTCAATATTGACATGAAACGCAAGCCCTATTTACTGGTTGCAAAAAAAGGTAACGAAAGAGGCTATTTGAAACTGGATGACGGAAGTTCTTTAGCACTCAGCCGTTTTGATGTGAGTGGCGAAGAAATAAAGAACGGTATAAAGGGATTCATTTTTGGTGAGCGTGGGGTATGGCGACCTGGTGATACCATGTTTATCAATTGCATCATAGAAGACAGGGAAGGTAAATTGCCAAAAGACCACCCGGTTGAATTCAGCCTGTACACGCCCAACGGCCAATTGTATAAACACACCGTACAAAGCGATGCAGAAGATGGTTTTTATCTCTTCAAAACCAATACAGATGCCTCCTCTCCAACCGGCAACTGGCTGGCAAAGGTAAAATGTGGTGGTGCGGTTTTTGAAAAACGCATTAAAGTAGAAACGGTAATGCCCAACCGCTTAAAGATAAATGTGGACTTTGGTAAAGACCCATTGCTTGGTACTGGCGGTACTACTGCTGGCACCATCAATGCCAAATGGTTGTTTGGAGCCGTGGGCAAAAATTTAAAAGCAAAAATTGATGCTTCCCTCTATGCAAAACAAACAAGCTTTGCAAAATTTGCCGGCTATATATTTGATAATCCCACTGCTGATTACTCTACCCAAACAAAGACGATGTTTGATGGCACACTGGATGACCAGGGGAATGCAACATTGAAACCGTCATTTGAAACTGACGAAGCTGCACCGGGTATGCTGAATGCCAACCTGCTTGTAAAAGTGTTTGAACCAGGTGGTGCATTCAGTATTGATAATGTAACGATGAGCTATAGTCCCTATGCCAGTTATGCCGGGCTAAAACTGCCCAGTGGTGAAAAGCCCTTCAACTTTTTACTGGCTGGCAAAACGCATACTGCAGAGCTGGCTGATGTGGATGCAAAAGGAAATCCTGTTGCCGGCACCTCCACATTGGAGGTTCAGTTCTACCGCATCCAATGGCGCTGGTGGTGGGATGACAATGGAGATAACCTCAGCAATTTTACCCAAAACTCTTACAACAAGCTTATCAAAAGTGAAATCGTAACCCTTACTAACGGTCGTGGACAGTGGCAATTTAAACCCTCCGCCAACGAATGGGGCCGTTATCTTATATTGGTAAAAGATACCAGGAGTGGTCACATGACGGGTTCTGCCTTTTACATTGATGAACCAGGATGGCAAAGCCGCAGTGGAAATGATGAGGACCAAACAGCCGCCACCATGTTGTCGTTCAGCAGCAATAAAGAAAAATACAATGTTGGGGACGAGATCGTACTCAATATCCCCAGCAGCAAGGGTGGCCGTGTACTGGTAAGTTTAGAAAACGGCAGTAAGGTGATCAAATCTTTCTGGAAAGAAACAGAACAAGGGCAAACACTTATCAAGTTTGATGCAGAACAGGGCATGGCACCCAATATCTATGCAACGGTAAGCCTGCTGCAGCCCCATGCGCAAACATTAAATGATCTTCCCATAAGAATGTACGGAAGCATCCCGCTATTTATAGAAGATAAAAATACCATCCTCAAACCGGTACTGAATATCCCCGGCAGCATCCGGCCCGAACAACAGGTAAGCTTTACCGTTAGTGAGCAGTCTGGAAAAGAAATGACCTACTGTGTGGCCATTGTGGATGAAGGTCTGCTGGATCTCACCCGGTTCAAAACACCTGATCCGCACAGCGCCTTTTATGCCAGGGAAGCGCTGGGTGTAAAAAGTTTCGACCTGTTTGACCAGGTGATCGGTGCCTGGAGCGGGGGTTTGGAAAGAATACTTACTATTGGTGGTGATGGCGAAGGAGGTCCGGTAAAACAAAAAACAGCCAATCGTTTTAAACCAGTGATTGCTTATCTCGGGCCATTTCATTTGGACAAAGGCGAAAAACAAACGAAGAACTTTACCCTGCCCTCTTATATTGGTTCGGTAAGGGCCATGGTAGTGGCGGCACACAAGGGCAGTTATGGTTTTGCAGAAAAAAATGTAGCTGTTAAAAAACCCTTGATGCTATTGGCCACCATGCCAAGGGTGCTGGGTCCTGGTGAAACGATCAAATTACCTGTCACAGTTTTTGCCATGGAAAACAATATCAGGAATGTCAGTCTTTCACTGCAGTCTAATCCATTTTTAGAGGTAGTGGGCAGCAATGCACAAAATATCTCTTTTACCCAAAATGGTGAACAGATGGCATATTTTGATGTTCGTGTAAAGTCAAACGTTGGTATTGGAAAAGTAAAATTACTGGCCAGCAGCGGCGGAGAAAAAGCCAACTATGAAGTGGAGCTGGAAATACGCAATCCCAATCCTCCTGTTACGAGTGTTTCAGAAATGGTATTGAATGCTGGACAGCAATGGAATATTACAGCCTCTGCCATTGGCACACCCAATACGAGTACCGCCACGATAGAAATATCCAGTGTGCCGCCGATGAATTTGCAAAAACGCCTCGACTACCTGATTCAGTATCCGCATGGTTGTATTGAGCAAACCACGTCTTCTGTGTTTCCTCAATTGGTGTTGAACCAACTGACCGACCTGGATGATTATAAAAAATCATTGGTTGATAAAAACATAAAAGCAGGTGTATTGCGGATACAAAATTTCCAGCGGCCGGATGGTGGTTTTAGTTACTGGCCGGGTTTAAGTGAAAGTGATCCCTGGGGCAGCAACTACGCCGGTCATTTTTTACTGGAAGCGCAGGCCAGTGGATACCTGGTAAGCGACTACCTGCTACAGCAATGGAAAAATTTCCAGAAAGGGAGAGCCAATAGCTGGACGGTGACCAGTGAAAATTATTATGGCGCTGATCTTGACCAGGCCTACCGCCTTTTTACGCTGGCATTGGCCAAAGCACCTGAGCTCGGAGCAATGAACCGTTTGAAAGAATTCAAATATTTATCTGCAGAAGCCAAATGGCGGCTGGCGGCGGCGTATAAGTTAGCTGGCCAGGAAAACACAGCGCTTTCACTCATCAGTGGATTACCCACCACGTTTGAAACCCGGGCAAAACCCGGTTTCACTTTTGGTTCTGAATTAAGAGACCAGGCAATGGTGTTAGAAACACTTACCCTCCTGGGACGAAAAGCACAAGCGGCAGCGTTACTCACCACAGTGGCAGCAAAACTATCACAGGACTATTGGTACAGCACCCAAACAACTGCCTATTCTTTAATCGCGATAGCGAAGTATTGTGGTAAAAATCCTTCGGGCGCCAAGATCGTGGCGAAAACAACTATTGGTGGTAAGGCAACGGATATCAATTCCGCAGCCTATATCAGGCAATTACCGGTGAATATTGAAAAAGGCAGCAGCAATGTTGTGGTGAACAATAAAGGCAGCAATGTGCTGTATGTACGGCTGATAACACAGGGTCAGCCATTGGCTGGTGACAGTTTGCAGGTAAATAATAATCCTGCTGTGCTGAGCATGAACGTGAGTTATATTTCACAGGATGGAAAAACGCTGGACGTAGGTAAGCTTACACAGGGCTCAGACTTTGTGGCGAAGGTCATCATCACCAATACAGGTAAGCGTGGCCGTTATGATGAGATGGCGCTCACCCAAATCTTCCCCAGTGGCTGGGAGATATTGAATGCCAGGATGATAGGTGGAGAGGGTGCTTTCAAATCTTCATCTTCCACCTACCAGGATGTGAGGGATGACCGGGTATACACCTATTTTGATATCAACGAAAATGAAACCCTCACCTATTATGTGCAGCTGAATGCATCTTACCTCGGCAGGTTTTTCATGCCGGGCACCTATGCTGCGGCGATGTATGACAATACGATCAATGCGGGTGTGAATGGTAAGTGGGTGGAAGTGGTGAATTAATTATTTATAACCAACCCCGCCAACGGCTAAGAG
>ERZ795056.4216-NODE-4216-length-14976-cov-7.807587_pt1 | contig 14976 bp, 2 predicted proteins | sample MGYA00375140_ERZ795056 | MGnify/ENA primary metagenome ERZ795056 (study PRJEB30185, sample SAMN05720227) | activated sludge metagenome | isolation source: Anaerobic digester | place: USA | collected 2015-03-09 ...
GTTGTGTCGTACAGACAGCCGTTTCCAGGTCCCTGATCCAGAATCCGCAAAGTGTACAACTGGCCAGGAGCCCGTGTCGACAATCCGGTTAAGCGAAGTGTATCTTCACTGAGAAGGCGGTAAGGCGTAAAGTTGCCAACAAGCGTGTCGAATGAATACTGGTAACCTGGCTGTCCTCCCTGCGGAACAAACTTCACGATACCATCAAAATTCTCGCAGGTACTTTGAACAAATCCTGCCACATTGAAACGAATCGTTGGCGGAGGTGCCACTTCACGGGTGTAAATGACTTCACAGGTTGGTGAAGAATTGTCCTGAATGGCAATGCTGTAAGTGCCGGGACGGAGTTGTGTGAAAACCGAATCAGACTGTACCCGAAGCACCTGACCCTGATCGTTGCTCAGACGGAAGGTATATGGTGCCGTTCCGCCGGAAAGACCGGACAGGCGAATCACTCCATTTGTGTCGTTAATACAAGGTTTAATGATCGTAATCAGATTGGCTTTCGGACTGTTGGACGGCACATTCAGATTCAGATCTTTCGAACAGTTGTTCTGGTCGATGATCCTGAAAATATAATCTCCACCAATCATATTCAGCATGACTGAATCTACCGGAATCGTAACCGGCACAAACAGGTTGCTTCCTGGCAATTTCATGCTGATGTTCAACGGACCGGTTCCTCCTGAGAATTGCTTGAATTTGATCTGACCGGTTGGAGCATAACACTGAGATCCAATCACCACATCGGCAGCAAGTTTCAGAGAATCAGGCTGAGAAATAACCTTGCTGACGGTATCAATACATCCCGTCTGAACATCCCGGATGAAGAAATTCGCTAGTCCGGCGCCGAATCCATAAGGGATCGGATTGTTGATCGAAACATTAAAATATGTTCCGGAATCACCGCTCAGACTATATTGATAGAACCCAGACCCATTGAGGACGGTATCCAGATAAATCTGTGCATTTGTTTCACCATAACAGGTTGGAATGGACGCGATAAATGTCTGTGCATTCAGAGCGGCCGGAGCAACCAACGTACGACTCACCTGAGTGAGACATCCGCTGATGGTATCGAGAATTTCCATTGAATAGGTTCCTGCAGACAAACCGGTGTACAATCGGTTGGTTGTATACGGATCGGTTGCCCGGATACGGAATTTATATTTGTTCAGGTCTGATGAAGCATCGGTCACTGAAACAAACTCCAGTTTACCATCTGCATTCTGAACGCAAGGTGTCGGGTTAACTGCACTCACAGCGACACTGTAGGAATTTTGTGTGATGAGGTTGATTCCGGAAATCGTCTTGGTACAACCCGTCACGGTATCTCTCACCAAAACAGAATATGTACCAGGAGCAAGACTGAAGAAGAACGGAAACAACTGGTTCGAAGGTCCGGATGGCAACAGGCTGTATTTATAACCGCCGCTTCCGCCAGTCGCCTGAACTGTAATTGCTCCGGATGCGGCTCCCGCACAATTGATATTGGAAGGAGAAACCGTTGCGTTCAATGAACATGGCAGACATCGAATGTCACCTGCTGGTAACACCTGAATCTGAATCACTTTGGTACTGTCTTTACCAGGACCGGAATTGGTCGTTACGCAACTCAGTGTGGAATCAAAAACCACCACTGCATTGACACGGGCTCCATTTGGCAAACCGGTGAACGTAGCAAATGTATCGGTACCAGCAAAGATGAGGGTGTCATTCCGGAACCATTGCACCTGATACGGAACTCTTCCCCTCAGGTTGGATTTTACAGAAAACTGAACCGGTGTTGATGGACAAATAACCTGACCCGGTGCCGGAGAAATCTGACGGATGGAATCCACTGCCACAAATCCCTGAAGTTGGGTCACCAAAACCACATCCGAGGTATCACGAACTTTTGAAATACAGGATGATGTTGAACGTGTAAAAAGAATCAACTCAACCTGATTTACCGGAAGACCCGGGAAAAGAACCAGCGTCTCATTGGTATCTGTCGGCAGCACCACGCCATTCACTCTCCAACGATAGCCAACATCTGGCAACTGATTCAGATTGAGCGCCTTCAGTGTGGCCGATTGTCCGATACAAGCCTGAATTTTCACCGGGTTGATACCAGCGAGAGCCTGGATGCCTGCAGGAAGAACCTGAATGGTCACCGCTCCGGAAACAGCAGAATCCGGACTGAGACAAGCGGCATTTCCGGAAATCCGGACTGAAACTGCGTCGTTGTTTTTCAGCGTATCCAGTTTGAGGATGGATCCGCTGGCATTGAGAAGGGTATTGTTCAGGAACCAGGTGTAAACCGCATTTGGAATATTTGCCGGATTCTGAGCAGTGAATGTGACCGTATCACCAGCACAGATCGAAGATTTGTCGGCCGTCATTGTAACTGACGGAACTATCTGGTTGGTTCCGATGGTGAAACTGGTCGTATCGGAACAGGATTTTCCATCCAGAACCACCAGCGAATACTCACCGGAAGCAAGGTTCAGAAGCATCGAATCTGCAGCCAGAAGGCCACTTGTGTAAGGATTACCATTGAGGAATAACTGGGTATTCCAAGGAGAACCATTTCCACCTGTCAATGTCAAAACTTTCGCTGTTCCAGTTGAATCCCCACAATTCGCATTGGTCAGATTACCAACGGCAACAACCACTGGAGCCGGTCCTGAAATCGTAAAGAAGGTATCCAGATCGCAGGAAGCTGATCCCCGGATGCTCATGGCATATGTACCTGCCTTCAGGTTTGAAATCACAGATCCATTGGAAAGTGGCTGGTAGTTCTGACTAATACCAGGTATAAAGTATTGGAATGAAGATCCACCGGAAACCGAACTTACTTCGATGTTTCCGTCAGATGATCCATTGCATGAAGCAGGAACTACAGTTCCAAATACAACCGAAACTTTCTGAGGTTGTGACAGTTGAATACCCAGAATTGAGGTAGCGCAACCCTGCACATTGGAAACATTCACAGAATATGTTCCGGCAGAAAGTCCGGTAAATGTGGTGTCACCATCATTGGTTACAAACGTCTGGGATCCAAGGGTGATGGAATAAGGACCGAATCCCCCGGAAACCACGACCCGAATGCTTCCATCACTTCCGGCACAGGTTGGATTCTGTGTGAAAGCTGAGGCAGAAAGGCTCAATTGGGTTCCGATAAATCCGGAAACGGTATCCGAACAGAAGGTTGTCATATCCTGAACAATTACCTCAAACGGACCGGCCGGCTGATCGGTGAACGAGGCCAGGAAGTCAGGCAGTGTTTGTGGTGCATCACCATTCAACTGATAATTGAATGGCCCTACTCCCCCAGAAGTGACGAAAGCAAAGGCGGTTCCATTGCTGATTCCGTCACAGGTTACCGGACTGGATGATGCCAGTACCTGCAACGTACAGGTTCCGCAATTGGCAGGCTTTTTAACAGTGACAAACAATGAATCTTTACATGCTCCATCACGGACAACAATTTTGTATACGCCGGCAGTAAGTCCTGTCAGATTCTGATCGTTCGAACTAAAGGTTGGCGACCCAAATTTGGTCCATGTGAAGAGCGGATTTGTTGCACCTGAAACAGAAAGGGCAATTCCACCATCATTGTCTGCACAAGTAGCTGAATCCTGAACAGCAGACAATATCAAAGAACACAATGGGTTACAATTGGCTGGTTTGTCGATTACCACATCGGTTGAATCAAGACAGAAACCATCGGCAGCCACAATCCGGTAATTTCCGGAAGCAAGATTCAAGGCTGTTTGGTTCACAGAAACTGAAACCCTTGCCGGCATCCGGAATATGCTGTATTGAGCCGAAACGGAAGCATTGAGTAATTGAACCGCCACCGAACCATCGTTGTCAGCACAGGAAGCTGAATCGGTTGTAAATGAAATGGTGAATGGAATTGGATTGGCCAGATTGGCATCGGATGAATCTTTACAGGTTCCTTCTGACGCAATCAGTCTATACAATCCTCCTTCAATTCCGGAAAGTGTCGCACTGTTTCCAACCGGCGTTCTTCCCGGCATTTTTAGCCATTGGTATGTTGGATTTGTCAGACCAGTGACCACAGCAACAATTTGTCCGTCACTTGCACCACAAATAGTTGGTGATGTCGGTGTAAAGGCAATCGAAACAGAGCAGGTACTGCAATTGGTTTTCTTCGGAACAAACAAAAGAACGGAGTCTGCACAGCTTCCAGTGATAACCTTCACTTTGTAGTTTCCGGAAGCCAGATTTGTCTGGCTTGCACCACTTGCTGTAAAGGACGGAATCGCCGGATTGGTCCAGATGTAAACCGCATTGACAAGTTGAGCTGATGCCGAAATCGATGCGATTCCATTGGCATCGTTGCAGTCAGCCGAATCAACTGAGGCAGCTAAACCAAGTCCGGTACCGTCAGTAAGATTGAAAGAATAGCTATTGATGCAGTCTACATCCGTATTGGGAACATCTGTCGTGATGATCAGACTATAATTTCCACTGGTCAGATTTTGGATGGAATATCCTGAACCAACAGGAATCCCACCTTTCAGCCATTGTGTATTGCTGAATGAAAGGACAAACTGAGCAGAATCCCGAACAGAGATACTTCCATTGTTTCCTCCACAAAACGTTGGCGAAATGACCAGTTCATTCAACGATGGTTGCGTCTTCGCAGGAACTATGAAGCTCGCAGAGTCGGAACACAAACCATTACCGGCAACCAGGCGGTAAATTCCTGGTCGAACGTTATCAAGTATGCTGGTTCCGGTTCCGACAGAAATCCTTGATGGAAGCTCAAACCACTGGAATGTGATTCCCGGAATGGCAGGAACGGAAGCTGTGATTTTACCATCTGCGGTGATGCAGGTTGTGGCTGAATCAATGGTGGCCGAAATCGCGATACCGGAAGGCTGAACCAAATCAACAGAAACCGAATCGAAACATTCTGCAGAGTTGACATATAATTTATACTGACCAAAACTAAGTCCGGTGAGGTCTTTGGCATCGCCAAAAGGTTGTCCGTTTTTGAGCCAGGTAAAGGTGCTGCTTGTCGCGGCATTCGCTATTTGTACGGAAATCGCTCCGTCTGAAAGTCCGCATCCGGAAATCGGAGTCGTGGTTGGTGTGAGAACCAATCCAGGACTTGTCAAAGTGAAATCGGCTGAATCGATGCAGGTTCCGGCCTGAATAATGACACGATAGTTTCCAATTGACAAACCAGAAACGGAAGAATCGGTGTCAGTCAGAGTTGATGCAGGAAGCTGAATCCAGGTGTAGACTGCATTCTGAATTCCGGTCACCACCGAAGCGGTACCGTCATTCGATCCGCAGCTTAACGGATTCTGCTTCACCACTTCAAATGCAACGGTTCCGTTTTCCTGTAAAATCAGGTTGGAAAGAGTGGAAGCACATTTTGAAACGGTGTCGGTTACTGTTACCGAATAGGTACCTGCTGAAAGGTTACTTTGAATAGCAGAATTCGGCACAATTCCGGAACCAGTGCCAGACCAGGCGAAAGAATAAATTCCGGACCCGCCAGATGTTTGCAAAGAGATCAGACCAACGCTTCCACAGGATGAGGGCTGTGTAATCGTACTGGAAACGACAATGGTATCCGGTTTCGAAACCACAATATTTCCAAATGTTTGTGCACAGCCAGAAGTCTGGTCTGTAACCTTGACTTCATAATTACCTGCCTGCAAATTGGAAAGTGTGTTGGTGGTTTCGGTGAATCCCGTCCACTGGAAAGTAAACGGACCGGCCGCACCTTCCGGATTCAGTGTGATGGTTCCATTATCAAGATCACATCTGGTGTCATTCAACACAACCGGAGTTCCGGAAATAACCGGAGTCGGAGCGATGATCAGATCCTGAATAGCAACGGTACATCCGGTACCTGCATCGGTTACGATGACAGAATATGCACCCGGAGCCAGATTGGTTTGCGAAGCAGAAGCTGGTAAAGCAGGCGTCCACTGATAGGTAAAATTACCGGATCCTCCTGTCGGAGAAACCGTTATCGAACCATTGTTCTGAGGATTTCCCCCGACACAAGAAGTACTGATGATAGTGGTATCCAGTGCAAAATTGGCTGCACCCTGGATGGTAGTGAACACTGCCGATGTATCGGAACAACCCGTTACGTTTGAAACCATCACCTGATAATTACCAAACTGGTTGGCCGTAATGGTCTGGGCATCCTGATTTGGCAAAGCTGAACCATTGAACAACCAGGCATAATTCGAATTGGCGGATGCAGTTAAAATAACAGATGATCCGGCACAAAATGATGTTTCTCCGGAAATAACAGAAGCCGTCGGTGGCGGAATTTCGGAGACCACAAAAGCATTTGATGTGGCACTGCAACCATTTCCGTCTGTAATGGCAACTTCATAAATTCCACCTGAGTTTACCAGAAGGCTGTCATCATTAGCTCCCGGTATCGGAGAACCATTGAATGACCACTGATAGGTTACGCCCGGTGAAGAAACAAGAAAGGTACTTCCTCCAATGCAAATATTTCCGGATCCTGAAATCACCGGAGCTGGAGGAGCGGTAAAGTTTGAAATGAAAACTGAATCTGAGAAAATACGGCAATCGGTCACATGGTTCACAACCCGGATTCTGTACCATCCTTCGATGGTTGCATTGATTTGTTGTACATCCTGGAACGTGATGAAATTGTTATTCCGCATCCAGGTATAATCATACGTTGCACTGTCAAAAGGTGTTGCTGTCAACTGCGTTTGACCACCCGGACAGAATCCCGTGTTTCCGGAGATTGTCGTGACAGGCGGAATCGGATTTACTGTAATGGTCCGGCAACTATTTCCGGAATTGATACATCCGTTGGTGTCCGTTACTTTAAGACAATAGGTTCCTCCTGTTGAAACTTCCAGAAACTGTCCGGTTGCACCTGGAATATCTGAACCATCGAGGGTCCATTGTTTGGTTAAAGTTGATGTCGTTGAAATGGATGTGGAAACACCCTGACAGATCTGACCATTTCCACCATTCAGATTTGGATTTGCCGGTAGTGGATTGACAATTACAGCCAAAGTATCCGATCTCGAAAAACAATTCGGGAATGCCGGATTGGCCACCCGAACATAATAAAGGCCACTGGTTTTGACTGTAAGTTGGTTGGTTGTCTGACCTGTTAATGCGCCACTTCCGATTCGGGCCCATTGATAAGGACCAACTGCTGAAGTGGATAGAATAATGGAATCACCTGTACAAAACTCAAGCGGGCCGGACGATACAATATCTGGTTTTGGTGGCTGATTATTTCCTACCTGTATGCTGTCGAGAATGAACACGCATCCGGTTGATGTTTCTGTAATCCGGACGGCATACGTTCCGGCCGGGATATTGGTCAGGTTCTGGCTGGTCGCTGAAACCGGACCGGTCCAGCTGAAAGTGAATGGTCCGTTTGAACCAGTGATGTCCAGATTAATCCGGCCATTATCACCGGCACAAGAGGTAACATTGGTAACCTGTACTGTAGCTGTAAATGCGGCAGGGTCGTTAAGAACCATTCCTGCCACAATCTGGCTGCAACCGGATTGAATATCCTGAACAAGGACAGTATAATTTCCTGCTGATAATGCTGTCTGATTTTGAATTCCCTGTACAATTCCTCCCGTAACCGGCGACCATGTATACTGGAACTGACCTGATCCACCGGTAACGGCAAGTGAAATGGAACCATTGGCCTGCCCGCAGGTTGATGGATTCTGAAGAGTGGCTGTCACATCAGGAGTTGTGGTATTTGAAAGCACAAAAGGTTGAGAAATCGCTTTACAACCTGAGACATTTATCACCTGAACTGTGTAGGAACCAGCAGATGTTGCTGAGTATGAATTGTTGTTGGCTCCTGTAATCTGAACTCCATCCTGGAACCATATATTTCCTGCCGCAGAAGAAGAAGTGAGTGTATTCGTACCTCCCTGACAAATCAGGCTCAAACCAGAAATGGTCGGAGTTGGAGGTGTTTCTCTTTGGGTGACAGTCAAAGGAAGAGAGGTGGATTTACAGCCTCTTGGAGAATGAAGCGTAACCGTATACACACCCGTACTTTTCACAATCAGTGTCCGAAGAGTATCATTCAATAATGCGATACCGTCTTTAAACCATTGGTTTTTCCAGGCAGGATTCTGATTTTCTGTTGACAGGATAATCGAATCACCGGCACAAAAACTGTTCAATCCAGAAATAGTCGGAATCGGATTCGCAGGAATGCCTTGCACATTGTAGACATTCGAGGTGGCAGAGCAACCGTTTGTATCCTGAATGGTCACAAGGAAATTTCCACCATTTGTGATCGTCAGCGTCTGATTGGTCTGGTTTGGAATCGGATTATTGTTCACCAGCCATTGCCAGGAACTGGCATCAGAAGCAACCAACACGCCGGTATCTCCGGAACACAGAAAATTATTTCCTGAGATTGAAGGCTGGGCAGGTGCCGGAAAGACAGACACATGGAACGTGTCAGACACAACCGCACATGTTGTATTGGTTAGACGGACAGTGTAGGCTCCGGCGAATTGGGCAGTCAGAACAGTGTCAGTTGCTCCCGTAATATCTGCCCCGTTCAGTTGCCATTGATTACCGGAATTGGCATTTGAACGCAACCTCGACGAATTTCCGGGACAAAATGCTGACAATCCGGTAATTACTGGTTTGGTAGGAACCAAAATCAGATCGATTCTTGTCATGGCAGAAGTAGATGAACAACCATTTGAATTTGTGAACACCACGTTGTATGATCCGGAATCCGACACAACCAATGACCGGTTGGTCCCGGTCGGAGCGGCGATGGCAACACCATTCACAAACCACTGATTGCCAAAAAGCTGATCACTGGTGAGGGTAAGGCTTTGTCCCGGACAAATTGGAGAGGATCCACCCTGAACCGAAATGATTGGTGCTGCAGGAAATGGATGCACATTGATGCGCACCGTCTGCGGTAAGCCGGTACATGGTCCGCTTTGAGGTGTGATGATGTAATCAACAAAACCAGAAGATGATGTACTGACGAGCTGAAGTTTCTGCCGGATGGATGTTCCAACTCCGGAAGATGCACCAGTTACATTCGTACTGGCAATTGTCCAGCTATAGGTTGCACCAGAAACAGATCCGGAAATCTGAATTTTTGCTGTATCACCGGTACAAAGATTATTGGACACCACACTGGTCGAAAACGGAAGATCAGGGTTGATTACATAAATGGTGTCCATTCGGGTACCAGTACATCCTGCACGAACAGCAGAAAGAACGTACCAAACGAATCCTGAATTTCCGGATACCAAACTTAAATTCTGATTGATCTGGTTACCGGACCCGGCAACTGCACCTGAAACATTGAAAATTGCCGTCGTCCAACCAAAGGAAACCTGATCTGATGGAACAGAACTTAATTGAATCTGAATATTCTGACCAGAGCAAATAGTATCATTTGGCTGGGTGAATGAAATCTGAGGAATTGCTTTTACTACTACACGGAGGAACAGAGTATCAGACAAACAGGCAGATTGAGTCCCGAATACTTTATACGTTACAGAATCATCATGAGCCGCAAAATTTACAAGCACACCTGCAAGTTGGGTTCCACTTCCGGAAGTAGCACCTATGATCGGGCTATTTCCTGCAATCCAGTTCCAGGTGCCGGCTGGAGAAAACGTTACCAACAGATTTGAACCTGAACAAATAACCGGTGCCGGGTTGGAAGCTACCGGAGCAGCAACCCTTCTCACATATACTTTTGCCTGTGTTGCCTGCCCGGAACAGGAACCCAGACTCGACTGGATAGAATAAATGGCTGAATCAAGTCCAATCGTAGGTTTTGTCAGAATCTGATTGATTGCATTGCCAAAACCAGCACTTGTCCCAGTCAGACTGTTTGGCTGAACAGTCCAGCTAAATGATGCACCGGAAACTGGAGATGAGATTGAAAATTGGGCCGCTGTTCCGGAACAGATCGTTCTGGATGCAGGTGACACCGAAATTGTTGGACGCGGATTGACAAATACAGTTTTGGATGTAGGTAATCCAGCACAGGTTTGGGATGTTCCGATAATGGAATAGGTGGCTGAACCCTGATTATTTGTGGTTGCCGTCAGTGCATTTCGAATTGGAGTTCCAGAACCGGTTGTATTACCTGAAACGCCGGTACCGGATGATGTCCAGACAAAACTGGTACCAGCAAGATTGGAAACCAGATTGATCCGAACTGAATCTCCTGAACAAACTGTGTCCCGAAGAGTAGTAGTGGTTACAACCGGCAGTGGTAAAACCCGAACACGGTGTCTCTTCACAAGAGAGGTACACCCATTGGCAATACCAGTAACAGAGTATGTTACCCGTTGAACGGTTGAGCCTGGATTGCTATAGGTGTTTGAATTAACCGAACCAGTCCCATCTGTGCCACCAACTGTATTTGCAGATGCAGTCCAGCTGAACGTAGTTCCTGAAATAGTGGAAGCATAATTCTGCGTGCTTAGTTGTCCGGAACATGCATTAACTGTGTCAGAAGGAGTGACAGATACAACCGGTCGCGGGTTCACCACAACGACAACCCGTATGGAATCACTCACACAGGAATTGACCGTGCCGGCAACCCGGTATACAGCCCGGCTGTTTGCTCCGGTTGAGTTTAAAGTCTGAATAATAGAAGTACCTGTTCCGGATGACGCTCCGGTTACATTGGTCGGAATGGCCCTCCATGCGAAGGTGGCGCCAGAAATATTGGAATTAAGTGAAACAGCACTCGAAGTACCCGAACAAATTTCGGATGAATCAGGTGAAGAAGTAATGACAGGTTTTGGCCGGACGGTAACCACCGACTGAAATACAGTTCCCACACACCCACCGGAAGAAATCGGCCGGATATTATACGTAGCGGTTCCGTTAACCAAACCTGTGGAACGTACTGTCTGGTTAATGGTGGATCCTGATCCGGGAAGTGCACCGATTGTACCGCTCTGACTGACTGTCCATATGAATGTAGTGCCTGTTTGATTGCTGCTTAATGAAATGGAAACCGGGCCTGAGCAAACACTTTGAGAAGAAGGTGACGCCTGACCAACCGGAGGTGTGTTTACGGTTACCAAAACCTGATCGCTTGCGTTACAGCCACTGGGATCTGTAACCTGAACCGTAACTGTGGTGGTGGAAGAAAGTGATAACGGGGAGGGGCTGGCTGGGATCACCACAGTTTGACCACTCAGGGTCTGGAGACCATTACTGTTGGTGTAGGTCCAGGTGTAAACTGATCCGGGTGCAGCATTCGACGTAGCCGAAAGGCTGATCGGCTGGCCCAGGCAGTTGGAAATATCATTTCCTCCATTCAGGGTCAATGGCTGCGAATTGGCCAGATTTGCCTGAACGGTGGTATCGAATCCCGAATTCAGATCCAGAATAAAGATCGAATACGTGCCGGCCAGCAGGCCAGTCTGGCGAACGATTCCATTTCCGGAGGTTGGATTTCCATTGGTAGGCAGATTTCCACCCGACCACGAAAAGAAAAAATCGGTGGAATCGCCCTGAAAGCTGAAAATTATGCTCCCATTGATACTCCCATTACACGTGGGATTTATGGTCTGTGGCGGAAAAAGGATGGTTGACTGGGCAGAGGCAGTTCTAAAAACAAGAATGGAAAGCCACAAAATCAAGCCCAAGCGTAAACGCTGTATCATACAGAATTTCAGTAATTTATAAATAGGATTCGAACAGCATTCCGGTCCCCGTTACAAGCCCGGAAAATGCTTTAGTAATGCTACCTACTGATCCAATATGAATACCCTGTATTCCATTCAGTTCCTTACATAGAAAGAATTGCTGCAAAAATTGACCAATACAGGTTTAAGTCAAAGAAAATGAGGATCGTATATGGCGAAGCAAGGACTGAAAAGGGCATAAAAAAAGCGGCCTTAAGACCGCTTTCTCTTCATCAATAACAGATTTCTAAACCAGCTTTGAAATAAAGCGCTCATCCATGCGGATGTGTTTGATGGCTGAGAAATGAGGAATCTCCACAAACCGGAGTTTGTCGATCAATCCTTTTATCTTGACTGGTTTGGTCTTCTTGTTGTCGCCCAGAGCTGTCTTCATTATCTTGATGAAGATCTGCACATGCTCCATTGTGTCTTTATCAGAAATCCGGATCGACCGTTGAATACTGTTCACACATTGGTTGAACAGATCGTAGTCATTCAGAATGCAATACTGGAGGGCAAGCAAAAGTTTGATCTCAATCTGCGCCTGAGGATATTTCTTCAGGCTCAGTTCATTGAGAAGATTGTTGAGGTAGCGGGCTGACTCATCGTATTTCTCGGCATAGAAACATGACAAGGACCGGTATACTACATAAATAATATGTCTTGGCACATCATTCATGTCTACCTCATAGTCTCCGAACAAGGCTTTGTTTTCTTCGTACAGTTGCGCTTCAGCATCCATCCGTACTGAACGATCCAGCTTGGACAAAAGGAACTGAGGCGAGAAGGTGTAAAGATTATAGTTTGAAAGAAGAAGGGCGGAATTGAAATTGACTTCGTCAAAATAACGTTCTGCCTTCCTGTACACTTTATAGAAGTTGTAGTATTCCAGTTTCAGGAATTCAAACACGATGTTGAGGTTGAAGTAGATCGAATCACGGTTATAATCCTCAAATATCTTCTCCACATTCATCAGGATATCCTCAATCGGCTCTTCATCGACATTCTCGTTTTCACGGGTGTCAACAAACAGGCGGTGATAGATATTCACCAGACTGAAATACACATACAGACGGTGTGACTTGTACAGGTTACACACATTGGTGATCTCCTTGTACAAAATCTCAAGACCAAATTTCTCCACATCTGACCCGCTCATAAAAAACTGGCCAAACTTTTTAAAGTATTCTGCTACCAGATCTTCCGCTTTGTCCATGGCAAGCATGTAGGCCACGTGCCGGTTGTACTGCTGACTGTAGGCGAAGTTATCCGGTGTGTTCAGATGAAGCTTTTTGAGCGTCTTGTACACAATGGTCAACTCATTGGCCAGATCATAATCCAATAGTTCTTTCTCCAGTTTCTTTAATGTAGCCGATGCAATGGCTCTCTTTTTGGTGAAAACCACATCGTTGATGTTGGCCACTTTCTTCAAAAGGTCGGTCCGGGGACTTTCCATCTGAGCAAGCAGATACTCCTCAATTTTTTGATTTAACCGCGAACGCAGCGTGTAGTACGCATTTGTGTTCACGTCGAGCTCTTCCATCACTTTGGCATCGCTCATCTGCCGCTCACGAATAAACTTTAACAGATGCGCCGACTTTTCAGCGTTACTGTGCATCAGCGAATCATGAATCGCCTGATAGTCAGACGCAGACAGTTGCTTGATGATGTTTTTCAACTTGGCCATATACTGGAGAAGGGGTAAAGATTTTTTATCAGCTAGAAACTCTAAAAAAGTTGCGGCAATATAGGACAATTCTGAATTTCCAAAGAGATGCAAAAAAGAAGATTTCTATCCATTGTTATTTCTGAAAATCAAATAGTTAACTGATTTTTCGATTCAAATTTATTTCCAAATTATTCGAAAAACATGTCGAAAAAGCTCATTTTTTCGTTAGAATTGCCCCTTCAACAAGGTCATTCATGTACAAAAAAATACTCTTCGTCTGTTTAGGAAACATTTGCCGCTCGCCTTTGGCTGAGGCCATTTTCAAGAAACAACTGGAGATTCGCGGGATTCAGGACCAGTATACAGTGGATTCCTGCGGAATTTCAAACCAGCACATCGGTGATAGACCTGATCCCCGGACCATCCGGAACGCCCGCCATCACGATGTCGAAATTATCCATATTGGCCGCCAGCTGATTCCATCCGATTTCAATAATTTCGACCTGATCCTCACAATGGACCGTTCGAATTTCCAGAATGCAACCGAAGTTTCTGCCAGGGCCAGTGGTAAAAAAGGCGATCTGAAAATGATGCGAAGCTTCGATCCTGAATCGCTCGGTACGCAGGATGTTCCTGATCCATGGTATGGAAATGAAGAAGGTTTCGAAGAGATTTTTCAGATCCTCTCGAGAACCTGCGAATCCCTGATTGACTTTCTGGAAAAGCAACAGCAAACCGAAGTTAAAAAGGCCAGAATCCCGACCAGTCTTTAATATCTGCTGATCCAATGGTTGCCCCGGCACCTGCAGGAAACATTCTCCTTGTCTGGGACAGGCTGGGTGATTACCACGCTGCCCGATTCGAAGCACTCCGGAAACTCCTTCCGGACGGTACCGTATTTATCTCAGACCTTGGAGAATCGGATGGATTGTATAAATGGAAAAATCCACTGGCCGGCGATCCTTCATACCAACAACTTTCTCATAAATCAGTTGAACAACCGGATGCCTGGGCTCGTTTTCAGGCCTTCAAAAACAGGGCCATCCGCCACAACATTAAAGTAGCCGGAATTGCGGGTTATGGCAGACCTGAATACAACCTGATTCTGGTCTGGTGTAAAATGAAGGGAATTCGTGTGGTGCTTTTTGCCGAATCCTGGTACGGAGAGAATCCTGTATTCAACCGTATAAAAGGACGGTACCTTTCTGCCGTGTGCGATGGTTTTCTGGTATCTGGCGAGAAGGCAAAGAACCATTTCAGAAACAAACTGGGAATCGGAGAACGGCCAATGGAAATTGGCTATTCTGTGGTGGACAATGAACATTTTTCTTCCGGAATAAAAACCATTCACCAGAACATGATTTTGTGTGTGGCCCGGTTCAGTGAGGAAAAAAATCTGGCCCGTCTGATCAAAGCATTTCAGAAAGCGAAATTATCAGAAGATTGGTTTTTGAAACTGGTTGGAGGTGGCCCATTAAAAGAAGAACTGCAAAAACTGATCGCCGGAAATGAGCAAATCATATTATCCGACTGGCTCTCTTACAATGAATTGCCTGACCTGTATGCTTCAGCATCCTTTTTTATCCTTCCCAGTTTGTTTGAACC
>ERZ795056.4218-NODE-4218-length-14974-cov-22.724915_pt1 | contig 14974 bp, 11 predicted proteins | sample MGYA00375140_ERZ795056 | MGnify/ENA primary metagenome ERZ795056 (study PRJEB30185, sample SAMN05720227) | activated sludge metagenome | isolation source: Anaerobic digester | place: USA | collected 2015-03-09 ...
TATCAGCAAGGAATGATGGTGGTATCAAACCGCAAGGATAATAATTTCCTACTTTATCCTTGGTCCGATATCGCCAAATCTGGCGGACTGAAGTAGTTGTCGCATAGATAAGTGATTTAATATTCGCTTATTACAATAAGGCCGCTGCGCTCACTGGGGAACAGGCTCCTCTCGCAGCGGCACCGAGAAGAACAGCAGCCGACGGTCACCCGTGAGCTCTGGCTGATCCACTTCCAGCAGGATTTCGCGACTACCGGGGAAATACGGGCCCAGCTGCAGCGCATTGGTCACGGCCCCGACGCCGCGCAGTAATAGCGACGACGACCCCTGCTGCTGATCAATGAGCTCGACGCGATTGTGCGGACCCAGCACCGCCAGATCCGTCGCCGCGATTAAGCGCCCGTCGGGGAGCAGCTGAAAAAAGCCGACATTGCGCGCCAGCAGCAGCGAGCGGGGCCACGGCTCACCAGCGACAGAGGGTAGCTCTTGCAGCCGCAGTTCACCGAGCTTGCGCAGCGTCGCGGCGTGCTCTTTGAAAAACAGGCGGCTGCAGTCCTGCGAAAAGCGCGCGTCGCGACCGCGCTCCATAAAGCGCCGTGCCCCGATCCAGCCATCCCCAGCCCCGGGACCGTAGCGCTCAGGCGGGTCCAGTGAGTAGGCCACGGCTTGGTCCCGACACACCGACAGCAGCTGCCCAAGTTTCAGCTCTTCCAAAGAGCTCAGCAGGGTCTTGGGCCGGCTCTTGCCGTCGAGCATCACCGAGCGCAGCTCCTGATTGTGATAGTAATCCACCCGCTCGGTACGGCTAAGTAGCGTCGATCCGCCGACGGTACATGGCTCTGCATCCAGCACCCGCTGCCGCGCCACCAGCGCCAGCCCGCCGCGAGGCTTTAGCTCGACGCTACGCACCCCGTCCCAGTCGCAGGTCAGAAGCTCGCCCCGGGTCGCGTCCACACCCAGCAAGTTACCGTCGGGAGACAGCCGAAACCCCACGCTATATGTGCGCTGCTCCGTCAGATCATAGGAGTGCAGATAGCCGTCGATATCGACGTAGATGTACATCCCCAGCGCGCTGCCGCCCAGGTAGTGGACCCCAAGATCCACATCCTCGCCGGTGTCTAGCGAGTAAAGGTGCGTGCGGTAGTCGCCCGCCAAGACCACCAGCACGCTCTCGTCGGCATCAAAGCCCTGCGGTCCTTGGTCCCAGTCGGGGTTGGCGCGAGCCGGCCACGGCAGTCGCAGCGTCTTGACCGAGCCGTCAGGTTGTCGCCGCGCCACCTCGATATGCGTCGCATCCTCGGTCGGCAGCCAGTACACCAGCGTCTTTTGCCCGCACAGCATGCCGGGCTCGCGCGTGTAGGGCGGATTAAACTCGGTGGTGGCAGCGTCGTCGGGACGCTGAAAGCCGACCAGATAGGGCTGCGCTTGGCCGGGCAGGTGACGAAGCGTACACACCGACTGCGCAGGCACCGCTGAAAACAGGCTGCGCGCCAGCAGCAACGTCCGCTTCAGATACGGCGGCAGCAGCCGCGACAGCTGCACCGTGCCACTCTTGGCGGGATGGCTGGCAATCCACGGCACACCGTCGGCACCTTTCATCAGCGTGCTTTCTTTGAGCGCCCCAGCGACGATCAGCGGCGACTGAATCAGCGGCACCTGACCGACCTGCGTGATGTCCAGCTGCTCCTCACCGACGACAAAGCCGCAGCTGACCAGCCAGCCCAGCAGCAACAGCAGCGCTGCCCGCGCGCCCACACGCCTCATCAAAATCCCCCCCGCAAGCCCAGCGACGGCAAAATCCAAGAAAACCCAATTAGCTCGGGCTTTGACGCCAGCGACACGTTGCCCGCGCCGTCGTCTGGATACGACAGATAAAGGTTCGTGCGCGAAAACGTGGCATTGACCACCTCGACGAAGGCCGCCAAGTAGAAGCGCTGAAACTGCCAGTGCTTGTCCATGCGCAGATCCAGCTGCACAAACGTCGGCAGCCGGTAGTTGTTGCGCACGCCCAGGATGTCGCTCTGGTCCACCGAGCCTGCGCCTGCGCCGACGGTGCGCGCTAGATCCTCAGCGGTCAGCAGCGTCTCGGGGCGACCGGTTGCGACGTAAAGCCGCGCCCCCACCGAGAAGCCCCGCGGCAGCCGCGCCTGCAGCACCACGTTCAAGATGTGCGTCTGATCGTAGTCCGCCGGGCGCAGACCACATGGATAGGCGCGCTCGCTGCGACTTAGCGTATAGGCCACCCAGCCGGTGACGCGGCCTTCTTTGCGACGTAGCAGCAGCTCTAGACCGTAGGCCTGACCGTCGGTGGTCCGCATCAGCGTCGCGGTCGTCCCAGACAGCGAGGTCGGCGGCGGCGGCGCACACACCCGCGCGCCCAGCGGCGGCAGATCCGTGAAGTTGCGAAACTGCTGATAAAAGCCCGTCGCCGACAGAGAGACCGACTGCGGCAGCTTGATCTCTTCGGTCAGCGCTCCGCCTTGCGCCCGCTGTAGGCCCAGCTGCAGCGCAAAGGTGTCGATGCCGGGCAGCAGGATCGGAAACGTCGGCGGCTGCTGATAGATGCCACCGCCCAGCTGCATGTGCAGCCACGGCAGCAGCGACAGCTCTAGCTGCACGCGCGGGTCCAGGCCGATCAGCGTGACCCCGCCCGCGTGATAGACATCCAGTCGCCCGCCTGCCGTCAGCACTGCGCGCTTTGGCACCAAGTCCAGCGACCCCTGCACATACGCCGAGGTCGTCACGCCATCCCGAGGCCGCCCGAGCTCGCCCAGCTCGTCGGGAGTCATGTCGGGATTTTTGCCGCTGGTCCGCGCCGGTCCTTCGGCATCGCGCACAAAGGCCAGGTTGCGCAGGCCCAGATCGAAGCGCTGGGCGGAAAAGGTCGCCGCCTCAAAGTCCGCGCCTGCCGACAGCCGCAACCTCGACAGCTTGATCTTTAGGTTGGCCCGCGCTCCCAGCGCCAGCTTGCGCACCCCGCGCCCCGAGACATCACCCGCCTCGTCCACGCCGCCGTAGATCGCAGCTTCCAGCGAGACATTGCCCAGCGTCGCTCGCTCTCGCACCTGAAGACGGTGAAACATCAGCCGCGAGTTCTGTGGCGAGACATAGTCGCTGCCCTGGTTGTTTTTGACCTCCAGCGCGTCGTAAGCCCCCAGCGCTTGCACCGTCAGCCCGCGCCAGTCGAGCCGCAGCTGATAGTCCCAGTACGCCAGCGAGATTCGGTCATCCACCGCCTTTAGGATCGGCCCCGGATAGCCGTAGTGTCCTGACACGGTGATGCGCACCTGCTTGGGCAGCGCCAGCTCGAGCAGCCCCGAGACATCGTAGAGCCGCAGCGCCAAGTCCAGGTGATTGCCGTCGTCGCGCGCCGCTCGGGTCTTGGCGACCACGGCTCCGCCCGCTGCCCGACCGATGCTGGCGTCGTAGCCCGAGGGCAAGAAGTCGACCTGCTCGATCAGGCTGCTGTGAACCACGCCACCGCCGACCAGCAAGTGAAACAGCTGCGGCAGACGCATGCCGTCTAGAAAAAAGCCGCTGGTCCCAGGGCTGGCGCCGCGCACCGCATAAATCGGCAGGCCCGGCACCGGTGAAGCGACGCCCGGCAGCAGCGAGACGACCCGAAACGGATCACCCAGCGTGCCCGGCGCGGTCCGCATCGGCTCCCCTTCCAGCGAGAACGCCTCCACCTGCGGTCGGGCATCGGCTCGCACGCGCGTCGAAAAGCGCTGCTGCTCCAGCTCTTGCGCGGACGGCTTGGCGCGAACTGGCTCTGGCGCAGGCACCACTTTTTCGGGCGTAGCCGCAGGCTGAGTCGCCTCCACAGAGACGGTCGGCGGCGCTGGCAAAGTAACGAGAGGCTCTTGCACAGCCGTACTAGCTGAAACCACAGGCTGCGCCGCAGCAGTTCCAAGCCTTAGCAGCAGCCCCAGCCCAGCCGCTGCGCAGCCCAGCCGCCGCTTCCAGAAAGTCCCAGAACCAGCCGCAGCAGGACGTGATCGCGGGGCTTTCCCCATATCGCTGAAGCGCGCGTAAGTCTGCTGAAGCACGGCCTATTATCGCACCAATTCGGCAGATAAAATCCGTATGCGAGCACACGCAACGCCCGCCACTGCGGCTGATTTATTGCGCGACAGAATGCACATTGATCTGGCCTGCGCGCTTGCCTACATTCGGGCCGTGTCCCAACCAACCGATGCTGCCTCAGGTTCCTCTGCCACGGCGCCAGCGAGCGCTGAAACCTCTGCCTCGACGTTGACGAGCGACTCTAGGCGCGGGCCAGAAGCGGGGCCGTCGCAGTCTAGCGGTGGCTCTCTGCGCATGCTGCTGACGGGCGCGTCGCTGCTGCTAAGTGTGCTGCTGGGGTTGGTGCTAAGTCGCGGCGGCGCGGCGCACGACAGTAGCTCGACGGGAAATCGCGGGGTCAGCGGACAAAAGCTGGTGATCGGGCTGTCCTTTGACACCTTGAAAGAGGAGCGCTGGCAGCGCGACCGGGCCGCCTTTATCGCCGCCGCCAAAGCTCTGTCGGCAGAAGTCATCGACCTGTCCGCCAACAGCAACGACACCCAGCAGATGAAGGATGTGCAGTCGCTGCTGACCAGTCGAGTCTCGGTGCTGGTGATTGTGCCGCACAACGGTGCCGCGATGGCCAAAGCGGTGGGCCTGGCACACGCAGCGGGCGTACCGGTGATTGCTTATGACCGCTTGATTCCCGACTGCGACCTGGACTTTTACATCACGTTTGACGCCGTAAAAGTTGGCAAGGTGCAGGCGCAGTATCTGCTGGATCACCTGCAGCCCGTCCCGCGCCGAGGCCGCATCATCCGCCTGCACGGCGCCAAGACGGACCACAACGCGCACCTGATGAAGCAGGGCCAAGATGAGGTGCTGCTGCCGCTGATTCAAAGCGGCGACATCATCGTTGCCCACGAAGACTGGGTCGACGAGTGGAAGCCAGAGAATGCCAAGCGCATCACGAACTCGGCGCTGTCACGACTGCTGCCGATGGCGATCACAGGGCCGGTGCTGCAAGGAATCTTGGCTCCCAATGACGGCACTGCGGGCGGGGCCATCGTCGCGCTGACCGAGGAAGGGCTGGTCGGCAAGGTCGTCGTCACCGGCCAGGATGCTGAGCTGACGGCTTGTCAGCGCGTGCTCGCGGGGACGCAGACGATGACGGTGTATAAGCCGCTGACGCAGCTGGCGCGCAAAGCCGCCGAGGTTGCGGTCGCGATGGCACGCGGCAAGACGGTGGTCGCCAAAGCAGAGACGTTCAACGGACAGGTGCAGGTGCCGTCGATCTTTGTCGATGTCGTCGCAGTGGACGCGAAAAACATGATCCAGACTGTGGTCGCAGACGGCTTTCACTCGGCGCAGAAGCTGCAGCAAAAGTAGCTTGGATACCGCAAGGAGCCACCGCCCGATGAGCGCGCCCGCCCTCACGCCAAATGCCGCAGCGACGGCACCCGTGCTACAGCTGCGCGGTGTGCGCAAGCGCTTTGGCGGGATCGTCGCGCTGGCTGGCGTCGATTTCTCGCTGCAGCCGGGCGAGATCCACGCGCTGTGCGGCGAAAATGGCGCGGGCAAATCGACGCTGATCAAGATCCTGGGCGGCGTTCACCCCACCGGCAGCTTCGACGGTGAGTACCTTGCATTCGGACAGCCAGCGCGGCTGCAGAGTGTGCGGGATGCGACGCAGCTAGGCATCGCGGTCATCTATCAGGAGCTGGTGCTGTGCGAAGGGCTGACCGTCGCCCAAAACCTGTTTTTGGGTCGCGAGCCGACGCACGGACCGCTGGGCCTGTTTGTCGATCATGCGCGCATGCGCAGCGAAGCGCGCGAGCTACTGGGGCGCTTTGGCCTGCAAAATGAGCTCGATATCGATCAGCCGATCTCGACGCTGGGCGTGGGTCAGAAGCAGCTGGTCGAGATTGTGCGCGCACTGCATCAGCAGTCGCGAGTCCTGATCTTGGACGAGCCCACCGCGGCGCTGTCGACGCGCGAGATTACGACGCTGCTGGCGCTGCTGCGTGGTCTGCAGGCGCGTGGCGTGGCACTGGTTTATATCTCGCACAAGCTGGATGAAGTCTTTGCACTGGCCGACCGCATCACGGTGCTGCGCGACGGTCGCAGCGTGATGTCTGCGCCCGCGCACGAGACCGATGCAGCCAGCGTGATTCGTCACATGGTGGGTCGCACGCTGACCGAGCTGTATCCGGCGCGCCCGCTGACTCAGGCTTCGACTGAGACACCGCTGCTGCAGGTTCAATCGCTATCGCTGGCGGCGGACAAAAAGTCGCCCCTGCGACTGCGCGATATCTCGTTTCAGCTGCATGCGGGCGAGGTCCTGGGCATCTTTGGCTTGATGGGCGCAGGCCGCAGCGAGCTGCTGCTACACCTGCTAGGCGCCTGGGGTGAGCGTCGGCAAGGCCAGGTTTTGCTTGGAGCGCAGCCACTGCCCTGGCCGCTTACGCCGCAAGAAGCGATTCGGCGCGGTCTGGTGCTGGTGTCCGAGGAGCGCCGTCGCTACGGCTTGCTGATGGACTCGTCGGTGGGTGAAAATCTGTCACTGTCGTCGCTGTCCTCGCTGACGCGACCGTGGCTGCCGCTGCTGAATGAGGAGCTGGAGCAAGCGCGCAACACCGCCATCAGCCACAAGCTGCGCATCAAGGCCAGCGGCCTGCAGCAGCCAGTGCGCGGGCTGTCGGGCGGCAATCAACAAAAAGTGGTGCTGGGCAAGGCGCTTTTGTGCCAGCCACAAGTGGTGCTGCTGGATGAGCCCACGCGCGGCGTTGACGTCGGTGCCAAGCGCGAGATTTACGAGCACATCAGCCAGCTCTCCGCCGCTGGTCTGGGCGTGATCCTGGTCTCCTCCGAGCTGCCGGAGCTCCTGGGCCTAAGTGACCGCGTGCTGGTACTCGGGGGTGGCCAAGCGCGCGGCCTGTTTACGCGCGAGCAGGCTCAGCCCGAGGTGCTGCTGGCGGCGGCCCTCTCTCAGAAACCCGCTGCTGCTGGCGCACCGACGGTGACACAGGAAGTGCGATGACCTCACGACTGGCCTTTCAAGATCGAACCTCACTGGCGATGCTGGCGCTGCTGGCGGTGTTGCTGCTGCTGGGCACGGTATTTTCCATCGCAGCCCCGCAGTTTTTGTCCGCGCGCAACCTCAGCATGCTGCTAATTGAGTTCTCGATGACCAGCGTGCTGGCGCTGGGCATGCTGCTGCTAATTCTGCCAGGCCACATCGACCTGTCGGCAGGCAGCGGTGTCGGCCTGACTGGCGGCATCACCGCGGTGCTGATCATGCATCACCAGGTCCCCGCGCCGTTAGCGATGCTGGTGGCGCTGGCGGTGGCGCTGCTGGTCTGGCGCGGCATGGGCCACATCATCGTCAGCCAGAGCATCCCTGCGTTCATCATCACCCTCGGCGGCCTGCTGACCTGCAAAGGAGTGTTCTGGCTGATCATCCAAAATACGACGGTGCCAGTCAGCCCCGGAGGTGCGCCAAACCTGCTGGCGATTCTGACGACATACTATCTGCCGCCACGACCCAGCTACGTGCTGGCTGGGCTTACGATCCTGGTGCTGGCACTTTTGCGCTGGCGCTCGTATCAACAGCAAAAGCTGCGCGGTCCCGTCGACAAAGAGCTGCAGCTTTTGTCATTCCTGGTGCCCGCGCAGGTGATTGCCCTGGTTGTGCTGTGTTGTGGCCAGTTCCGAGGCCTGCCACTGCCGTCGCTGATTCTGCTGGTGGTCGCGCTGTTTGTGCATGTGCTGCTGACCCACACCCGCTTTGGCCGCGCGCTTTATGCCATCGGAAGTAACGAAGAGGCGGCATTTTTGTCGGGCATTCCCGTCGGGAAAACCGTAGTTGCTGCGTATACGCTGATGGGCGCGCTGGTGGCCGTGACCGGCTTTATGCAGACTGCTTACGCAGGCGCATCCACCACCACCGTCGGAGACCTGATGGAGCTAGACGCAGTAGCGGCCTGCGTCATCGGCGGCGCCAGCCTACGCGGCGGTCGCGGCTCAGCGCTGGGCGTGCTCTTGGGCTCGCTGGTGATGGCGTGCTTGCTGTCGGGAATGTCGCTGCTGGCGGTACCACCGGAGGCCCGCTTCATCGCCCGCGGCGTGGTGCTGGCCCTGTCGGCGTGGCTGGATGTACGGCTGTCGAAGCTGTCGTAGCCGCGAAGCTGGTTACGGAATGCCCAGCAGCTTGTGGGTCTGAAGGCTCAGTCGCCACTGCGGATTGCGCAGGCAGTAATCGACGGCAGCGGCGGTGTTGGCCTGCTGCGACAGACCATCCATCGGCTGCAGGAAAAAGTGGCGAAACGGCAGCTGCACAAACTGCTCGGGCGCGGCCCCCGACTGCGGAAACACCAGCTTTAGCTCGTCGCCGGATGTAAGCACCAGCTGACTGCCTGCTTTGGGACTGACGCACAGCCAGTCGATGCGCTGCGCCCCGATATCTGGGGCCACCGTTCCGTTGGTCTCGACGGCAACCTCAAAGCCCAGGCGATGTAGCTCGGCCAGCAGCGGCTCGTCTAGCTGCAGCAGCGGCTCGCCTCCGGTGCAGACCACCAGAGGCCGCGCCTGCCCCGTGAGCACGCCAGGAATACTGCCGGGTACACCGCTGCTCCAGCTGGCGGCAATGGCCTGCGCTAGCTCGCTGGCCGTGGCAAACTTTCCGCCGCCAATGCCGTCGGTGCCGACAAAGTCGGTGTCGCAGAACTGACACACCGCTTTTTCGCGATCGACCTCGCGTCCAGACCAAAGGTTACAGCCGGTGAAGCGACAAAAGACCGCTGCCCGACCGGCGTTGCCGCCCTCACCTTGCAGGGTGTAGAAAATTTCTTTGACGGCGTAGCTCATGAGGCGACGCCTGTGCGCTTGGAAGTTTCCGTCGCTGCGTAAGACTTCTGATACGGCGCAGGGTCCGCGCAGCCGTTGTGCGCAAAGCCCGCCAGCCGCAACTGACAAGCATCACAGCCTCCACAAGCCGCGCCGCTGGCATCTGGGTCGTAGCAGCTTCGGGTCACGCTATAGTCCACGCCCAGCGACAGACCGGTCGCAATGATCTGAGCCTTGGTCATATGCAAAAGCGGCGCGTGGATGCGCAATGACGTAGTGCCCTCGACGCCGGTCTTGGTGGCAAGGTCGGCCAGACGCTGAAACGCCTCCAGATACTCGGGGCGACAGTCGGGATAGCCGCTGTAGTCCAGCGCGTTGATGCCCAAAAACAGGTCGCTGGCCCCCAGCACTTCTGCATACGCCAGCGCATACGACAGGAAGATCGTGTTGCGCGCGGGTACATAGGTCACGGGAATTCCCGTCGCAATCGCCTCGCCGCTGCGGCCTTTGGGAACCGGCAAGTCCGAGGTCAGCGCCGACCCACCAAACACCCGTAGATCGATATTGGCAACGACATGCCCAGCTACGCCCTGGCTGCGCGCAATCGCTGCGGCGGCTTCCAGCTCGCCATTGTGCCGCTGGCCATAGTTAAAGCTCAGCGCGTAAGGCACAAAGCCTTGGCTCTTTACGATCGCCAGCACCGTGGTGGAATCGAGCCCGCCACTTAGCAAGACCACAGCGCGACGCGGCGCCGCACCTGCTGGATGTTTGGAGGGTGGGTCGGTAAGCACGGCTCCAGCCGGCGGCTCATGCGAGGCAACTTGCAGTGACATAGCGCGAAATATGAAGCCCAACCACAGCCCCACGTCAAGCGCACCCGCGCACCACTGCAGTCGCAACGACGCTCAGCTTCTGCACCGGCTGCTTTTCGTCGCTAAAACCAGCGAATTCCCCAGCTGGGGGGGAAAGTCCCACTCAGGTTTCTCGTCGCTAACTAGGTCATTTTCTTGTGGATGCAAGCGCCAAAGTGGTGCTAAGAGCCAAGCCACACTTACTGCTTAGCGCACTGCAGATGCCTGGCTTTGAAGTCCGATTCAAAGCTGAGCCAGCGACGGCACAAGCAGCCACTTTGCTGCTCCCCTCCTGGTTGTCCCGCCCCTGCAGCGGCGCTGCATCATCGCTAGCCGCCTTGGTTTCACAAACTTTAGGCCACTTAGTTGGCCGCTTATGGAGAGTACGTCATGTCTACACGCCGGATTGCCCTGTTTGCCGACGGCGGGTTTTTGGCTCACACCACCCGAGCGCTGGAAGTCGGACGCTCTTTGCAGCGCATGTACGGCCACGAGGTCGTGTTCTGCTGCGAAGGTCCCTACGCCCGCCTGCTGCGCGAGGGCGGCTTCCCTGTTCATCCGGTGTACACCGTCGACCGCGAAGTAACGCTCAAGCTCGCGCGGCGCGCCGGACTATGTGACCTGCGCTGGTGGCGCGATGTCGCAGAGAAGTCGGTCGCCTCGGACATGGCGCTATTGCGCAGCCTGAAAGCCGACATGGTGGTGGGCGACTTGCGCATGTCGCTGTCGACCAGCGCCCGGGCCTTGAACTTGCCCTACGTCTCGGTCACCAACGCCGCTTGGACCAGCCGCTACGCAGAGCCCATCAGCGTGCCCGAAGGCCACCTATCCGAAAAGCTGCTGGGCCGCAAGCTCGCGCAGTCGCTGTTTCCTGGCGTCAAAAAAGTGCTGCTGTGGTACTGGGCGCGCGGCTTTGACGGCGTGCGCAAGAGGCTGGGGCTACAGCCGCTGCACTCGATGCATGACCTGATTGAAGGCGATGTCACGCTGCTGGCCGACCTGCCCGAGTACTTCCCGGTCAAAGACGCGCCAGCCTCGTTCCGCTACGTCGGGCCGATTCGCTTCCGCGCTGCGCTGCCCCGCCCGATCTGGCTGGGACGACTCTCCAAGGATCGCCCGACCCTGTACTTCACCATGGGCTCGACGGGAGATGCGCGCTTCTTCTCGGAAGCAGTGCGCGTCTTTGGTGGGACTAAGTACCAAGTCCTGATCACCACCGCCGGGCTGCCGGCGCAGCTGTTCTCGCGCTACGATAACGTCTTTGTCGAGGAGCTGGCCGATGGTGACTCGCTGATGGCGGCCTCGCAGCTGACGATTACGCACGGCGGCAACGGCACCATCTATCAGGCGCTTGGACAAGGCGTCCCGGTCATCGGCATCCCGACGATGTTTGACCAAGAGATCAACCTGCAGCGGGTCGAGGCCCTGGGTGCTGGCCAGCGCCTTCAGCTCCGCGACTGCCGAGGCGAGGTCCTACGCTCCACCGTCGAGCGCATCCTGAACACGCCCAGCTACCGCGAGGCTGCCGCCCACCTGCAGCGCCGCATCCAGACGTTTGAGGGTCCACGCGCCGCCGCTCAGCATGTCGATCACTTCTTGCGCACCGGCGATCCCACCTCGCGACCGACGGAGAGTCTGCCCAAAGAGAGCTCTCTGCCACGCACCGGCAAGGAAAAGACCACCGAAGCCACTGTCAGCACGGCAGCGGGGCTTCTGAGCACGCAAGCACTGCCCCGCGCGTTGTAAGCTCCTGGCCTTCGCAAAGGAGCCCTCTATGTCCAGTTTTGGCGCTGCTGTCGTCGACTCCATCGATTCCCTCAGCCACCGCGAGCGCTGGTCCGCAGATAGCTTCACCGTCAGTCCCAAAGCCGATAGCCTGCTGACAGAGCAAGTCGATATGTCGTGGGCCGAGGCTGCGGTGCTGGCCTTGCGCTCTCGCGGCATCAAGGCCACGTATACGCACGTGCTGGTGCGCGCAGCTGCCCTGGCGCTGCGCCGCTGCCCCGAGGCCCACCAGCTGGTGGCCGGATACCGCCGCCTGCGCCCGACTAGCATCGACATTGGACTCTCGGTCGCCGGGCAGCTTCACGATGCGCGCGTGCTGGTGGTGCCCCACGCGGATCAGCGCAAGCTGCCCGAGCTGGCCGAGTTCTTGATCGAGTCCCACTCCATCACCCTACAGCCCGGTCATGCGCGACGAGCGGGGGTTGCTGGTGCGGGTTGGCTGGTGCCGCTTGGGTTTGTGCGCCGTCTGATCCTGCGGATGCGCAGCCTGAGCCTCCGCTTCCGTCGCCGCCACTTTGGCACCTTCCAGGTGATGTGCGTGCCGTCGATAGACTGCGTGCTGCCGCTGCTGTTTCACTCGGGCAGCATGCTGGCCATGGGTCAGGTCCGGCCCCGCGTCCTTATCCACGAAGGCAAGCCCGCAGTCAGGCCTGGCGCCATCGTCACAGTCGCGCTGGATCAGCGCACCATCGAAAGCCGCATCGCGGCCAAGCTGCTACAAACGGTGCGCCAAATCCTAGAGAGCGATGAACTCCTACTCGAAGCAGGCGTCCACCTCGAAGCCGCGACGGCTCGCGCGGCCCTCCCGCACCGCCAGCCGAGCAGCCCCGAGCCCTTGGATGTCGAAGCAGAGACGCTGCCGCAGACCCGCGTCACCAGCGAGTCCGCAGTGGAAGTCCGACACGGAAGCAGCGCCGCCGCCCGCCGCACCAAGCGCTTTGGCGCGCAGTTATAAACAAACTTGTCAATAATTACACTAGGCACAGTTTTCCGACGCTGTGCGCCCGGGCCCGGACTAAGAAGTGCGCTGCTTTGGGCAGCCGACCAGCAGCCGCGAGCCTGTGCATCCAGACCGGTGCTGTTGACTAACCCCGCGTGACGGTTAGTATTTTTCAATGCTCGGTGCCCAGATCCTGCTCGTCGATGATGACCCGTGGATCGTTCGCATGGTCACAGCAGTACTTAGCAAGCGCGGCCATCGGGTCCACACGGCCAGCGACGGTGAGGAAGGCCTACAAAAAGCACGGCAGCTGCATCCGGACCTGATCATCAGCGACGTCCTGATGCCAAAGCTAGATGGCTGGACGCTGCTGTCGATGCTGCGCAGCGACAAAGAGCTAGGGCAGACTCCGGTGCTACTGCTAACCGCCATGTCCGCCGAGGAAGACCGAATGAAAGCGGGCCGACTCGGGGCGATTGATTTGCTGCCCAAGCCGTTCCGCTTTGAAGAGCTAGACCTGCGCGTCGCCAGCGCGCTCCGTAAGCGCGGTGGAGCGCAGACGGGCAAGCCCCAGCCTGACGCCCAGCCAAGCAAGCTACCGCCGCCAACCGCCGCGCCTGAGGAGAGCCACGCTGCTGCGCCCGGGCAGTCGGGGATTCATGGCTCGCTCGACCAGCTCAGCCTCGGGAGCTTACTGGCGATGATCGAGATGGAGCGCAAGAGCGGTATCCTGCAGCTACAGCGAGGACCGCTACAGGGACGGCTGATGTGTCGGCGCGGGCAGCTGCTGTCCGCCGAGCTGTCCGAGGGCAACGCAGCGCGAAAGCGCGGCATTGAGGTCATCTTCCAGCTCCTCGACTGGACCTGGGGCCACTTCGACTTTACCGCCTGCGAGGTCTACGGCAGCGATGAGATCAACACTCAGATTACCCACCTGCTTATGGAAGGCGCGCGCCGCATGGACGAAGCGCACCAGCCACAGCATGGCTAAAGGCAACTAACAGTGCCGACGTTGCGCACGGTCAGACTGCTGCGGTGCATGGCGATGACAGGGCTGCTCCTGGGCGATGCGGCGCGCGCGCAAGATGGCAGCATTGGCGCCTCGGACCAGACCACGCGCGGAGGCAGCTTGACGCCGATGGGAGGGCCGCTGCAGGCCCCACCGCTGCGCGTGCTGCAGCCACCAGTCGTGCCACCACCCAGCCCGCTCAAGCCTGCGCCAGCGACCCCAGAGGCAACCTCCGCAGGGCAGACGACACCAGCCAGCGATGCGTCCGGTACCGATTCGGCGGTGCCAGCACCTGCTTCGACACAGCCCGCAGAGATTCCCGCGCTGCCGCCGCCTCCTCAGCTGAGCATCACCGACGAAAACGGACTACCCAAGCCAAAGCTGGTGCATCGACGTAGCCTGAACCTGATCTTTTTGGGGATTGGGCTCACCGTCGCTACGTGGTCTGCTGATCGGCTACTAGGGCGAGATCTCTCTGACTCACCGGTCAGCTGGGTGCCGGTGGTGGGCCCGTGGTACCTGCTGCAGCAGCAAAATCACCTGGCCGCGCCCAGCCAGTCCATCCAAGCGCTGCTGGTCGTCGACGGAGTGCTGCAGCTAAGCGGCCTAACGATGGCGATCTTGGGCACCGTGCTGACGACTCCGCGCTACGTCGTCACGGTGAAGCCAAGCCCCACCAGCAACCTCAATCAGCTGCAGTAGGCAGAGGCCATCGCCCGTCGCTAGCGCAGCTCGTGCGAGCCCAGGTCGTAGCCCATGCCGCGCGGTCGCTCGCCGCCGAAAAAGTCAACCAGCACCGAGTCATCCGCCTTGCCTTTGTCGATGGCAATCAAGCGATTGTTCGGCGTGTTTAGCAGTCGCAGGTCGCGATCCAGGTCCGGAATCGCCCGCGCGACACCCTCGTTGGGAGCCAGCGCAGAGACGGCATCCAGCCCGACGATGACCCGCGCCAGCCGACAGCTGCCCAGAAACTGCGTACCCAACGGAAAGCCCTGGCCATCCATTCCCGGCTTACGACCGTTTTGCACCACGATCGAGTCGCTGATCACCACCGCCGCCGCCATCGCATCGCACTGAATGCCGCCCCCATCCTGATTCGGCGGGCCGTTGCTAATAAGCGTATTCCAAGCAAACGTACCGACGGGACCGGCAGCAAACACCACCCCTGCTGCGCCGACCTGGCTTTGCCCATTGGTAGACAGCTGGGTGTTGACGACGCGATAGGCCTTGGTGGCGCTGCCCAGACGCAAGCCGTAGCTGCGATTGCTGGCGATGAGGCTCTGCTGAATGGTTAGCTTGCCGCACGACGGCGCATCCACGCCGATGGTGCTCTTTTGCACCATGACCCGACTCAGGGCCAACTGCGCCCCGGTGCTGCAGACCACCGCTGTGGCATCGCTCTTCACCGTCAGATCAGAGAGCAGGACCCGCGTTCCCAGCCCGGTTACGCTAACCCCGCCCAGCACGGCTGGTGCCGTGAGATCGCGCCCCGGACCGATAATGGCCACGCTGCCGGCGCCGTCGGTGCTGCGCTCGATG
>ERZ795056.4229-NODE-4229-length-14954-cov-9.250285_pt1 | contig 14954 bp, 20 predicted proteins | sample MGYA00375140_ERZ795056 | MGnify/ENA primary metagenome ERZ795056 (study PRJEB30185, sample SAMN05720227) | activated sludge metagenome | isolation source: Anaerobic digester | place: USA | collected 2015-03-09 ...
CCGCGGGCCTGTGCCCTACGGGCCAGGGTTTTGGCGACACCTGGGCAAACGGAAGCAGGATGGCCAAAAGAGGTGTCCCACAGGGTACAGGCCCCCACGCGCCTCGATCCCAGGCATGCCGGGAGCGGCAGCGTGCCAGCCCGAGTCTCCCAGCTGGCCGATCCAAGCGCCAAGAACATGCCTGTCTTCGTCGTAGGTCACAAGGACTGCCAACCTTCCACCAGTTGCACAGCGCCGCCGCCGGTAAGGAGCCATCTATTGGGCTCCCCGGCGGCGGCGCCCCCCGATGGGACCTCGGCGTCAACCCTCAGCAGTGTCGAACACGCGACGTGCGCAAGTCTCTCTTCGGGGCTCGGCAAGTGACCTGCGGATGTATACCAGCCCGCCATATCACGCCAGCGTCTCTAGCTGTGCGTTCTTCGGGAGCCGACTGCCTGGGAAAGCGAGCGTCGCGTACGATTGCATTCAGGCCTGTGGTGCGTCACTCGTGCAATGTGATACCATGTTGCGTGGGCGCAGAGCGCTGGCATCGGGTTTGGGCAAACGGAGGCGCACGTATGGAAAAGCGCGGGCTACATGGGCTACAGATAGACGGCTTTCTACTATCAGCAGTAGCAGCCGAAATTCGAAGTGAACTTGTGGGGACCCGGATAGATCGGGTGTATTCGGCGTCCCGCGACTGCATTGTGATCGCCGCCGACCGCGGGCGCGCGAGGCGCCTGGTTGTGTCGGCATCGCAGGCTGCGCCGCGCGTGTGCCTAACCTCCGCCCCGCCGGCATCTCTGCCCGAGCCGACCCCGTTTGCAATGCTTCTGCGCAAACACCTGACAGGCGGACGCATCGTGGCCGTGCGCCAGCTGGATCTGGACCGCGTCCTCACCATCCAGGTTGAGGGATGGGCCGATGCCGACGCTTCTCAAAACAAGCTGCTCATCGCAGAGATCACAGGGCGACTCAGCAACATCGTGCTCACCGACATGGAAGGACGGATTCTGGACGCCGTCCGCCGCGTGGACCAATCGCGCAACAGATACCGCGAGCTGGTGCCGGGCGCGGTGTACCTGCCCCCGCCTCCCATGGACCGAGTGGACCCCAGAGAAACCCAAACCCCTGAGGCCTTCACGGCCGCAGTTCGCAGATACCTTCTGCAGGCCCAGGCACGAGGCCAGGCCCAGATACCAGGCCAGGCATCGGCGTCGGCATCGGCGTCGGCATCGGCGTCAGCGGACGGAATCGGCGCTGTGCTGGCGCGCTGTTTCGCGGGCATCGGCCCGACCCTTGGAAGTGAGCTTGCGTTCCGGGCCGGGCTGGATCCGGCGCAGGCTGCGGTGGAGCTCGGCGATGCGGAACTATCACGGATATGGGAGCCGTTCTCGGCTTTCATGCGCACTGCTCAGGCAGGACAGACAGAACGTTCGGTGTTCGAGGCGGCGCTTGAGCGCACGACTGAGCGCGACGCCGCACAGGCCGTGGCCATGTCGTGCGGGGGCCTGTCCCATCTTGCCGACAGGTTCCACATCGAGCGTTTCGCATCGGCATCTGACATGATCGATACATGCTACTTGCGCGCCGAGGAACGCGGGCGGCTGGAGGAACGTCGCAGGACGCTGGCACGCGAGGTAGGTGCGCGCCTTGAGCGAAACCTGCGCAAGCTCCAGGCCCAACGTGAGGAATTGGCGCGTGCCGGGCAGTCGGACCACTTGCGCCGCCAGGGCGAGCTGCTCACCGCCAACCTCAGCCTGTTCGGAAATGGGCCTTTAAGAGTGGATCGTGTCCGGGCGGTGGACTACTACGACCCCGACATGGCCGAAGTCGAAGTCGAGGTGGACCCGTCCATGTCGGCATCGGCCAACGCTCAGGCCCTGTTTGCGCGGTACGCCAGGGCACAGCGAGCGATCGAAGCGGTGGCGGCCAACACTCGGGCGACTGAAGGGGATATCGCCTATCTTGAGAGCGTAGCCGCCCTGATCGACATGGCCGACGATATCGAACACCTGGAATCGGTGCAGGAGGAGCTGGAAGCGCTGGGCTACACGGGCTCGGGGCGCTTCGCCCAGAAGGCGGGCCAGCGCAGCGCACGCGGCCGACGCGCAGATGCGCACATGCCGACGAAATACACGGCCAGATCGGGGCATGAGATATACGTGGGCCGCAACAACCTGCAGAACGATCATCTCACACTGAAGCTCGCGCGCGGTCAGGACCTGTGGTTTCATGCCAAGGACGTTCACGGCTCGCATGTGGTGCTAAGGCGGCGCTCAGGCGAGGAAGTGCCCGAGGCGACTATGCGCGCCGCGGCGTTGCTGGCGGCGTACTACAGCCGAGCCCGGATGTCGTCCAACGTGGCCGTGGACTGTACCGAGGCGAAGAACGTGCGCAAGCCGCGTGGGGCGCGACCCGGGATGGTAATATACGATCGCCACAGGACCATTTGGATTACCCCCTCACGGGAGGAGATTGCGGAAGCCTTCGGCCTCAATGGGGCTGCCCTTGATCGGACCCATGACTAGCCCTCGTTCCCCGATGGTTACGATCCGCGTGCCCATTCTCGCCGAAGCCAGGCTGATCTTGTCGACGGCAGCCCGGGCCGCCCAGGCCGCCAAAGGCCGAGGGCGGCATTCTTCTATGCGAACGGGGATGATCTCGGCACGTACCACTGCCTCGGTGGAGAAGGTCACCTGAGCTATCATGCTCTCCACCGTGGCCGGTTTCTTCTGGTCGAAGACGAAATTCCCCATCGAGTAGAAGATCACCCCACCGTGGTAGACCTCCACAGGTTGCAGCACATGCGGATGATGACCGTGGACCACACTGGCGCCGGCATCTATAGCCGCGTGCGCCAGCTGCACCTGCCTGTCGGCCGGCATGGACACGTACTCGTCTCCCCAGTGGAATGAGACCACTACGTGATCCGCCAGCCCCTTTGCGCGCCTAATGTCCTCCAGAATAGACTCGCGACTCCACGGCGACACGCCCGGGCTGGCTTCGCCTGCCACGAAACGTTTGGGCTTGGCGACCGACCAGTAGATGTGGGCAAACTCCGAATAGCCCAGAAATGCTACGGATACGCCATTGGCCGCGAGCACTGCGGGGCGCCGCGCCTCTGCCATGTTCTTCCCGCCCCCGCACACGGCAATTCCCGCTGCAGCCAAGTTCGACAGCGTCTCCACAAAAGCCGGGTCGTCGTAGTCGAGCACATGGTTGTTGGCAAGCGTCACCACATCTACGCCCGCACTGGCAAGCTCCTGTGCAAACTCTGGGGCGGAGCGAAACCATATGCCTTTGCCAGCGAGGCGCGCGCCTCCCCGAGCGATGCTTGTTTCCAGGTTCAGAAATGCTACATCGGCGGCTCTCAGCGTGTTACGCACAGCCGATAAGGGCCAGTACATACCTCGCTGATCGCAGGCCGTCCTGACGCCCCGATCAAACATGCAATCGCCCGCCGCGGCCAGCGTAAGGCGGGGTTGCCGGGCGACTTGGGCGAGCAGGCGCACTGCCTGCTCCGACACCTCAAGCCTACCGGAGCTCGCCCCGGCAGCGCTGGCTGCACCGGCTGCACAGCCCCAGCAGCCACCCGCCACCCCGGCCGCCCCTGCCGCCACTGCCGCAATGCAGAGGAGCGACACGACCAGAGCGCGCATCGATGCCCTCATTTCCCTGCCATCCTCCCCCGCGTCCTATCCCGAAGCGCGCCGACGGCGGCGCGCATGTCGTCGGGCATGTCGGCCTCAAATACCATGTGCCGGCCTGTAGCAGGGTGTGTGAACTCGACTTTGGCAGAGTGCAGAGCCTGGGCCGCCAAGCCCAGCTCGTCGCGGACCCCGCCGTACACTGGGTCGCCCGCCACCGGGCGACCGATGTACTGCATGTGTACCCTAATCTGATGCGTTCGGCCCGTTTCCAGTGTCGCCTCGATCAACGTGTAGTCGCCGAACCTCTCGAGCGTTCGGAAGTGTGTCACGGCCCGCCTGCCGCCGACCACAACTGCCTGGCGTTTTCGGTCAACGGCATGTCGGCCGATGGGAGCGTCGACTACGCCCTCATTCTCAACAATATTGCCGCGCACCAGCGCCAAGTAGTGCCGGCCCACTCGGTGGGCGGCCAGGTCAGCCGCAAGCCTCAGGTGAGCCTGGTCGGTCTTTGCCACAATCATGACACCCGTGGTATTGCGATCCAGACGGTGAACAATGCCCGGCCTCAGCGGTCCTCCGATACCAGACAGGTTCATCTGCCTGCCCAAGAGGGCATTGACAAGCGTTCCTGTTGTCCGACCCGCCCCCGGATGGACCGTCATGCCGCGCGGTTTGTCCACCACCAGCAGGTCATCGTCTTCGTACAGCACGGCGATTGCGATATCCTCAGGGGGCACGCATGCCGAAACGTCCTCAGGCGGCGGCAACGACACCTCTATGACGTCGCTTGCGCGCACCCGGTAAGACGGCTTGATTTCCACCTTACCATTTACCCGAACCGCTCCATCTTCTATGAGGCGCTGGATAAAAGAACGCGAAGGAGCAACCTGCTCCTTCGCAAGGTACACATCCAGCCTCAAGCCTGCATCGGCATGAGCAGGGCTAGAGACGATCATCCCCATGGATTACGCCCGCGCCGAAGGTCCCTCGGCGCCCGGTGTGCCCGACTTGATGGACTTTATTGTGCACGTCCTGACCCTGACCACTCCAAAGGCCAATACCGCCAGAAGAACGCAGAAAACCTGAGTGGCGGTAAAGGGCGCGAAGTAGTCACGAACACCTACCCGCCAGAACTCAACGATGAACCGAGCCACAGAATACATCCCCACATACAGCCAGAGTATCTGGCCTTCGAACTTCTTCTTCGGCTCGGCTGCCGTCAGTAGGAAGAATATTATGACGCTCAAGATCGCCGAATACAGCTGCGTGGGATGGCGCAGCACGTCGCCGGCACCTGCGGCAAGAGCCCACGGCACCTCGCTGATGTGGCCATAGCAGCACCCGTTGAGTAGGCAACCGACGCGCACGATGGCATATCCAATGGTTACGGCAGGCGCGACAACGTCCGCCATCTTGCCGATGGAGATCTTCTGCCTACGGCAGTACAGCGCGCCCACGCCGATGCCGGCGCCCAGCCCTCCGAAGTAGGATAGCCCCCCGTCGCGCATGTAGAACACGCTGATGGGGTAATCGATGTAGCTCCCGATGTTGAGCAAGACGTAGAGCAGCCTGGCCCCGATTATCGACGCAATACAGGCGAACAGCGCAAGGTCGATCACGTTATCGGGATCCACGCCCTTCTTCTTTCCGGTCCAGGCGGCGTACACCGTTCCGACTACGAAGGCGACCGCAAGCGAAAGCCCCCACGAGTAAACAGGGTATTTCCACAAGTTGAATAGAACAGGATGCACGAATTACTCCTCCTTCCGCCCTGGGCTGCGCATCATTCCCAATAGAATCAGCGCTACCCCCACAACAATGGCAGTGTCGGCCAGGTTGAACACCGGCCATGGCCCTACTTCCACAAAATCAACAACGCCCCCGAAGCGCAGCCTGTCGATGAGGTTGCCCAGCGCGCCCCCAAGCCCAAGGCCGAGGCCGAACCGGGCCGGCCAGTTCGAAAGCGATACCCTGGGATAAGACACAACGATGATTCCCACCGCCGCCAGCGCGGCCGCAATAAGCATAGGTTGCCTGCCCTGAAAGACACCGAACGCAGCGCCGGCATTGCGCACGTGAGTGATGCGAACAAGCCCGCCCAGGCATACGACTGAGCCATACATCGGAACCAGTCGCGACACGACGGATTTCGAAATCTGATCAAGCAGCGCAACCCAGGCCGACACCAGAAACAGCGCCACAGGCCTCCACTCCATCGCAAGTAGCAAAGTCCGTGCCTTATTGTAGCACACCAGCATGGCGCAGTAAACGCTTCATCCGACGACACCCCAGCGCTCAGTGGGAATCCACGTCGCCGGAGTAGCTGGCCTCATCATCTTGCGGGCTGTTGGCATTTCCATAGGACGCCAGAGCGTCCCAGATGTCCTCGCCGTGCACCCCCGGGTCGTCGTAAGCCCTGGCCGGGTCGACGCCCCCAAAGGGCGGCTGTATCACCTCTTCCTCGATAGGCCTAGCGTCTCCCATACCCGCGGATGAGGGCTGCCTGACCCCACACGTAGCGCAGCTCGCAGCCCATGGAATGGCATCAAGGCGCTCGAGTGGTATGTCTCGGCCGCACTGGACGCACTTCCCGTAAACGCCCTGATCAACCCGGTCCAAGGCCGCGTCGATCTGGGCAAGCCGGTCTTCGCTGTGGTTTATCAGGCCCAGATTGATTGAGCGCATCTCCAGCGCGGAACTGGAATCGGCTGTGTGGTTGTCGTAGCTCGATAGCTCGCCGGCCCAGTCGGATTCGGGTCGATCAAAGCCTGACGTTTCTTCCAGCACAGTGATGCGAGACTCGGCGCGCTCCTTCGCCCTCAGAAGCTTCTTCCTGTATATTCCCAGTGTTCTGGGGTCCATTCCGCCGCCTCCGCTTTCTCCCCCCGCACTCAGCCTCGGTGTTCCTCGACGAATCTGACGATATCGGAGACGAACTTGCCGATTATGGGGACATTAAGCGAGATGATGGCGGACAGGAGATAGAGGAACACAGCAGCGAGTACCGATGCCCCTACGGCAAAGCCAAACCCCCGCGCCGCGCCGCCTAGGAAGTTTGACCAGATGACGCGCCGGGGGTTCCGCATGAACTCGACGTACTCGGCGATGCTGGACTCCTCGAGCCTTCTTGATAGTTCAACGATCTTAGGCACGAGGGAGTTCCCCGAAAAGCCTGCCCCAGAGCGGACATGGGCATGTTCACGAGCTCTGGCCCGAGGTTTCCTACGCAAGCGCTACACCTCGCATGGTGTAGACTGCCCGAGCGCCGCGGGTTTTACTCCTTCCGGACGTCGCGCGCCTGGCCGAGCTGCACATCAGATATGCTCACCGCGGAGTCTTCGAGCATCTCGAGATACGCCTCGAGCATAGCCTTCATGCGGGCCCGGAGTGTGCCGTGCTGGGCTACAAGATCCTCCAGACGCTGCTGCTGACCGCGCACCTTCTCCTGGGCACGATCGAGAACGGCAGCAGCCTCCCTCTCAGCATTCTCCACGATCAAGTGGGCTTTCTCCTCAGCGTTTCGCCGGGCGTCCTCCGAGGCCTTCTGCGCCATCAACAGTGTCTGCTTAAGCGTCTCGCCGATATCGGCCGGACCATGCTCCGGGGGCTTTTCGGCTAGTGAACGAAGCCTCTCCTTGAGCTCGGCATTCTCCCGGTAGAGCTGGTCGTAGCTCTGGCCCACAAGGTCCAGAAAGTCGTCTACCTCGGCCGCGCTGTATCGGCCAAACCTGGCTGTGAACTGCTTGGAATGCACCTCAAGTGGCGTAAGCATTCCTAACCCTCCTCCCTACGGTCAGTCATCTGCGCAGAATAACGTGTGAGAACTACACAGGTCCGCCCACGCTTCGTGGCCCCCGCCACTTCCTCAACGACGAGCCTGCCGCGCCCGCGGCAGACAATCACATCTCCGGGCGAAACGTGCGCCGCCGGCGAATCCACAGCCACGCCGTTTATGCGAAACCTGCCCACCTTGATCTCCTGCGCCAGGCGGGTACGCGAGGCCGGGAAACCCGCCCCGGCCACTGCGTCAAGACGCATCGAAGCTACGGTAGCGCGCATGGTCTTTGCAGCCTGCCCCGGATAAGAGACCTCAGCTGGGTCCAGCTCTGCCAGAGCGGATAAGGCGCGGTCGCCGCGACCGCCGCGTCCGCCGCTGAAAACTTGTGCGTCGATGACGCCCTGCCATTCCTGGCCGGTCCAGAAAAGGTCGCCCATGCTCTCGCGGGGTATGCCCATCGCACGCAGGCAGGCCACCAAAGACTCATGTTCATGGCCGACGCTGCCGGCCGCCGCACTGCCGCGAAGAGCAAAGAACGATACCTGCGGATCGTAGGCTTCATCGATGTAGTAGGCCGGCATCGCCACAGTCTTCCGGCGAAGCGCTCCCCGGTACCCCCCGTAGCGCTTCACAACGATATCGGCATCACCCGACAGGGCCCGCGCCACGGTCTCCTGCTCTTCGGGTTCGAGGAAGCCCATGGAAACAGGAGAGCTGGATTGGATAGCTCTGCGCGCCGAATCGCGCGCCGTCGATTCAAGGTCCATAACTTGCCTCCACTTTGATGCTGCGCGGGCCGAAGATCGCCGTTCCCACCCGCACGATGGTTGAGCCTTCTTCCACAGCAACCTGGTAGTCGCCGGACATCCCCATGGATAGCTCGTCCATAACCACGTTGCTCAGGCGAAGAGCTGAGAGCTCGCGCGCTAGGCAACGTAGAGCCCTAAACCACACCCGGGCATCCTCCGGATTGTCCGAATATGGGGCCATGGTCATCAACCCGCGAAGGCGCAGATGTTCAAACCTGGGCATCTCCCGCAGCACGCCGGCCGCAGCATCGGGCGCTACTCCATACTTGGTGGACTCCCCGGATACATTCACCTGAAGCAGCGTATCGAGGGAGACCCCGCGGGCAGCGCACCTTCGGTCGAGCTCCTCCGCGAGCTCCAGGCTGTCGAGAGACTGGATCACCGAGAACAGCTCCACAGCGTGCCGGGCCTTGTTGCGCTGCAGGTGCCCCACTAAGTGCCACATGGGCGAGCTTGGCACCTGCGGGACCTTCTGAGCAGCCTCCTGCACCCGATTCTCGCCGAGATGGCCGACGCCGGCCGATACTATGCTACATACACTGGCCACGTCCACATTCTTCGTCACGGCGACCAGCCTGATCTCGGATGGATCGCGCCCCGCCCGCGCGGCAGACGCAGCTATGTTTTCGAGCACACAATTGAGATTATCGAAGATAGACGGCAAGACTTACCACCTCGGACAGAACTAGATATTCTCCGCCATGCTGCGGATTCCTCTACCGCGGCCTGCAGAGCACCCGGTCGCCCTCTCGTATTCCCTCGATCGCTACCTCTTCCTCATTCATGCCGAGTACGGTCACGCTGCGCCATATGAACCGGTTGGTCCTGAGCAGCCATACACCGTCGTCGTCACCCTTTCGCGCAAGGGCCGAGCGGGGAATGAGGATACCTGATACACGATCTGTTATGAGCACGACCTTCTCCGAACGCAGATCGGTCAAGGTCGTAGCGTAACGGTCGAGGGCAATGTGAAAGGCCCAAGTGTCGGCTGATATATCCGGTCGTCGGCGGCTGCCTATCACCGTGGCCGGGACGGCCTCTGTGGCAAGCCTGGGAAAGCGCACACGCACCCTGCCTCCTGCTCCAGGCGTTGCGTCTTCAGGTACATCCGCGAACACCAGCAAGCTGGTGCGGAGGTTCTGCACCTCCCGAAAGACCGCGGCGCCCGCGGCAACCGAATCGCCTTCGGAGCAGACGCGCGGATATGGTGTGTAATCGGCGGGCGAAATCTCGAGGAGGTCGGGATTGGCCGGGCTGTACACGCCCTCCAGACCGTCGATGTGAGTGCTGATGAGAGATGCGGCAAAGGAGCGAAGCACCGCTCGCGCACGTGCGGAAGAGGTGTCGGATCGGCGCTTGGCCTCGGCCACCGCGGCAGCGGCAGCTCGCATCTCGTCCCCGATCCGGGCAAGCGAATCCACAGCGGCCGACTCGCGTTGACGGAGCTCAGACAGCTCCGTGTGAAGCCGGTTTACATTCTTTGCGTCCTTGCGATCGGTGTACGCCCGAAGCTCAGCTTCTTTGATGGCAACCTGAACCCTCAGTGCAGACAGACGTTCCTTCTCGCGCTGCTCGCGGATGGCACACTCCTGCGCGAATCGGTCAATCTCCTCCTGCGCTTGAAGCGAACTGGATTGAGGGGCCTGGGCAGCGGCTTTGTCGCGCACTTCGGCCACGACTGCGCCTGCTGCCACCCGCTCACCGTTCTCCGCGACAAAGTGGATCACGCCGCTGATCGGAGTTGCCACAATTCGCTCATCGCGGACAATCACTGCATCGCCCGGGTAGGACACGTCGACCGAGCCCAGATAGGCCTGAGCCGTTCTGGACGACCTCATCGTGATCATGGGGCGAACGGCGGCGAAAAGGGAATATGAGAGCACTGCGACTACGACAACAGCTGCAGCCTTCGCAAAACGTTTCTGGGCGCGCTCCGCGGGAGTATGCTCCAGAAGCCGCGGCCGCTTTCGCCTTGGAGTAGTCCACATCCCTGCATCTGCCCCTTGCTCTTCCCCCACGATTGGCGTGGATAACCGCGCCTGGTTCGACCTTCATTATACCACGACGCGCTCATGTTCCGGCTACACCGTCTGCGTAAGGAAGTCGTTGGCCACCAGGGTATGGTCGGAGGTTTCGACCTGATACATAGAGCCGTCGTAGCCAACGGTTCTGATTACCGATAGCACCCCAAAGGGCCGAAATACCGGATCTTCCCCGACAGGACGCGCGCTCTTGCCCAGCGCCGGCTGTTCGAAGGCCATTATTGCGTCTCCCGCGCCGAGGTCCCTGGCCGGCACAACGACGTCCTCCATCCCGCGCTTGACAGCGATCTTGTGGTCGCCGGTCAGTGAGATCTGCCCTGAACGCGTGCGAACGCACAACAGCTCTTCGCCTTCCCATAGGCGCCTGCGGCTGACAGACGTCAACTCCACCCAGCCGTCGCGGCCAAGCACCTTCAGGTTGCCAAGGGCCGAACAGTCTGGTTCGTCGTTGAGCATGGCGTCGAAATGGTCCAGCGTAACCCGCCTAACCTCGCCTGCGGAATCCTTGACAAGTACTGCTGTATTCTCTGGCAAGCAACTTTGCATGAAGCATCCCTCCAGCAGGCGCAGTATAGCATCACGTGGCCCGGCTTTCAAGGAAAATCGATCCGCAGATCGATCCGCGTTGACGATGGGCGGTCCCAGCCTGTCCTCCCTATTGCAACCCCATATCGTCTGTCCCAATACGCGGTTGATACATGCGGGGCTAACCGGGCGTGTATCCACCGGCACCGGCCAGTTCTGAGTCGTCTACCAAGACCACGTCTTTCCCGACTTTCCTTATGTTCTCCCAGTCGAGCACAAGTTCGCCGCCACGCCCCAAAAAGCCCAGGATCCTGCCGCCTCCGGGAATCACGAAGCTCACGATCTTTCCTGTATCCATGTCGATCTCCATGTCGAATATGTAGCCAAGCCGCTTGCCGTCATTGACGCTGACGACTTCTTTTACGCGGAGTTCGGAAGCTCGGAGAATCATTGAGGCACCTCCTGCAGGCGATGATAAACCTTCACATTGTATGCAGGAGGCATTGGATGAGTGCATTCGCCAGCGCAGAAGCTGGATCTGGAGCAGGAGGCAGGTCTACCAGCTGCGCGCGTGCTGGTACTGGGGCCACTTCAGAAGGCGACAGGCCCAGGTCGGGATCTCCCAAGTGAGCTGGGCGAGGGTCAGGGGCCTGGCATGCATGGCGAGTTCGAGGGTGAGGAACCGGCCGCCAGTGGTCGCAGCGACATCGAGAATGCGGGCTCTTTCCAAGTCCACCGGGCACAGGGGCGGGAAGAGCACACACCACCAATTGGCGCCCATAGCAGGTCCGATCGCGACTTTCAGGGCGAGGTAGTCTCCGGCCGGCAGTGAGGTGTTGCCATATGAGACGCTCGGAAAGGGGAACACGCCGAGGTCGGCTTGAACTTGACATGAAGTTCCGCTCCTAGCCACCGCTTCTCCGGCGACCGCCTCTATCCTCGACAGATTCGCCTGAAGTATCCGCGCTGCCTGATCGGCATCGTCCGCCAACTTCAGGAGCCTTCCGGTCTCGTCGAGCACCCTGTCGCGCACGGCGAATTTCAGCCGCTGGCTCTGGGAATCGTCGCCGGGCGCGACGACGTGCAGTCTGATCAGGTTGGACGGGTTGTAGGCAGGCGCCGCCTCATCGGAGGCTCGTGCTCCAATAGGTCGTGCAGTCGCAGCCACGAAGCATATGAAAGCCAGCGCAAGTATGGCGGCGCATGTTACTACCCTGACAGCTAGTTCGTGTTTGATGGTGATACCCTCCTCTACATCGAGCCCCTCATCTGTCGGAGTGCAGCTTTTTCCAGCCTAGACACTTGTGCCTGTGAGATCCCGATCTCGTCGGCTACCTCCATCTGGGTCCTGCCCTCGAAGAACCGCAGCTTCAGTATAAGGCGCTCGCGCGCCGGCAACCTCAGCATGGCCTCCTTGATCGATATGCCCTCAAGCCAATTGACGTCGAGGTTCTTGTCATCCGACACCTGGTCCATTACGTAGATGGGGTCGCCCCCGTCGTGGTATATCGGCTCGAACAAGGATATCGGTTCCTGTATGGCGTCCAGGGCGTATACTATCTCCTCGCGCGGAAGGCCCAGCGCCGCGGCGATTTCGGTCACTGTAGGCTCTCGGGAGGTGTCGGCGACAAGCCTGTCGCGGACCTGCAGCGCCCGGTAGGCGATGTCGCGCAGGGATCGCGACACCCTGATCGGGTTATTATCCCTCAGATACCGTCTGATCTCGCCGATTATCATGGGCACTGCATATGTGGAGAATTTGACGTTCTGCCCCAAGTCGAAGTTGTCGATGGCTTTGATCAGGCCTATGCACCCCACCTGGAATAGGTCGTCAACGTACTCGCCTCTGTTGGTGAACCGCTGAATGACCGACAATACCAGTCGGAGGTTGCTGTATATCAGTTTGTCGCGCGCTTCCTCATCGCCGTCGCGCACTGCCTCCAAAAGCTCCCGTATCTTCGCACTCGACAACACCGGAAGTTTCGAGGTATTGACACCGCAGATCTCAACTTTGTTCAGCGCCATTTCGGAACAACTCCACTATCTGAACTTCGTGTCGCCGCTCTTCCAGTAAGAGTATTGCTCCGATGTTCCGGGTTTATTCTGTTGCGCTTGTTCGAATTGAGCGTCAATACGCAGGTCGTCAGAACAATGTGGCGCCCGGTCGGGTGGATTTCCCCCCGCGACCGGGCGCCAAGCCGGCACGTGCCGTCGACAGCTCGGTGATGGTCTCACTCAGCCCTGACTATCTGATGCCTCAGCTTTATCAGGATTCTCTTCTCCAGCCTGGATATGTATGATTGCGAGATTCCCAGCAAGTCGGCTACCTCCTTCTGAGTCTTCTCCGACCCGCCTGTGAAGCCGAATCTCAGCTCCATAATGCGTTTCTCCCTGCCGGTCAGGGCGGCCAGAGCCTCGCTGAGCAGGGCGCGATCTACTTCCTCCTCGATGGCCTGGTATATGAGATCATCGTCAGTCCCGTACACGTCTGAAAGCAGAAGCTCGTTGCCGTCCCAGTCGACGTTGAGTGGTTCATCAAAGGACACTTCACTGCGAATCCTGTTTGTCTTGCGCAGGTGCATCAGGATTTCGTTTTCGATGCACCTGGAGGCATATGTGGCCAGCTTTATCCGCTTGCTTGGATCAAAGGTATTAACGGCCTTTATCAGGCCGATGGTGCCAATGGACACAAGATCCTCTACGCCCACTCCGGTGCTTTCGAACTTGCGCGCAATGTACACGACCAACCTCAGATTGCGCTCCACCAGTTCCGCCCTGACATCCTCGTCCCCGCCCATAAGCCGACCGATCAGGCATGCCTCCTCGTCGGGCGTAAGAGGGGCCGGCAGCGTCTCGTGGCTTCCGACGTAACAGACTGAGTCGTCAGCCGTGGCCAGTCTGCCGAGGATTCTGATGAGCAGCAATCGGACGATCCAGAGGGCTCTCTCAATCATCTCCATCTGAGCAAGCCTCCCATATGGACTCACGCGGCGGTCAGGATATCTGGGTTGAGCAGCGCCCGGTAGTTGCCGCCCGGGCACAGTGTAGACGTATGAACGCATACCACAGCACGCGAAGTAGTGATGGTTCTCCCCCCGTCCGCCACGCGTACTCGGTCGGGCCTGAAGCCCACCATCATCCCCTTATCCCTGCCCACGGAGGAGTACGGAACGGCCCTGAACCGCGATGACCAGGTCGAGCCGGCGACAGCCCGCGCCTGCGCCATGAAGTCGTCGCCGGGCCGAGCTAAGGCTTCCCTGACCTCGCAAGGCAGTGCCGACTCGATCGCGCCGTACTCCACGATTATCACGGGATTTCTGGAAGCCGGGTCACGCAGGCGATTACCTGTGTCTATCAGTGCCTGAACCGAAACACGATCGGCGCCGAAATCGATGTCGACTGGAACTACGAAAAGCCCGTCGCGAATGCCGCGATGGACTGCGCCCCAGCCCGCCTCGGCCGCAAGCGCCACTGCTGCGATGGCCGCGATGAACGAGCTTGCCCGGTTCCCGGCGGTGAAGGAGTAAGCTGCTGTCGCCGCGCCTCCGGCCAGCGCAGTCAGGAGCGAGCGATAGAACAGCGCTGTAGCCGTGGCCCGCAGCGACATCCCGGGAAAAGCCAGGATCAGTGAGGCGCAGGCAGCCACTGCCGCGGCCGTAATCGAGACGCCCGACTTAAGGTCCGCGAGGCCCAACTGCGCCAAGCTAACCATGGCCACGAACACCGCCGTCGACAAGCCTGCGCCAGCGGCAAGCCTGGGCCTCACGCACGGCCCGGAGCCAGCTCTGGGCGCTACCGCGCCGCCCATCTGCCGCACAGCCCACAGGGTGATGAGATCCAGGAGAAAAGTGCTGCCGGCCATGAGTAGCAGGGAGTCAACGTACAAGCGGATCACCTGCGGCACCCCCCACTACGTAATTGTATTCAGTGTAGCACCCCCTCACTCCGAAAGGTGTCGGGTTGGGGCGATGCACCGCCCGATGGATTTCGAGACGAAAAAGCGGCGCACCCCGCATGCTCGAGGGGGATTCGCCGCTGTATACCGTCGCCGTATGGGTGTTATGTACTCGGACCGCTCCTACCTAGCCCGCCTCAGGAAAGGCGGGATATCCAGATCATCGCCGCCTGCCAGCGGCTTGATCTGAACCCTGTCGGCGTGAGGAAGCCT
>ERZ795056.4231-NODE-4231-length-14953-cov-5.979595_pt1 | contig 14953 bp, 12 predicted proteins | sample MGYA00375140_ERZ795056 | MGnify/ENA primary metagenome ERZ795056 (study PRJEB30185, sample SAMN05720227) | activated sludge metagenome | isolation source: Anaerobic digester | place: USA | collected 2015-03-09 ...
TGGCGAACCTCGGCAAGAACAAGGCCTGCAACGAGATCGCCAACAAGGCCAACGCCGGCGTCAACGCGGCCAATCGCGCCCTCTGCACCGGCTTCAACGGCAAGATCGCCAAGGCCCCCGGCGCCGGCGCTTATCAGACCCTCGCCAATGAGCTGTACCTGACGACCAAGCCGTGCCTGGGCTACAACCCCGCCGACCTCGACGCCTATTGCAGCAGCCAGCAGGCGGCCGCCAAGACCGTCAATGAGCTCGACCCCTATGGCATCCTCGCCAGCAACGGCTTCCAGGAGGAGCTCGATTGCGCCGCGGATTATTGCCGCGACCGCTTCGATAACGCGTGGACCAGCCACGCCAACGAGCCGACCTGGGACGACCCGCTCGGCTGCCTCGACCTGCTGTGCGACGACGACACCGAGTGCCGCCGGCGCTTCCTGGTCTACAAGGCCGACCCCGCCAAGTATCACCCGGATCATTGCACCGACGTGCTGCTGGACTGCGTCGAGGCCAGCCCGCAGGCGGCGCAGCGCAGCCCGCAGCTGTGGAGCAACGGCCTGTCGCCCGCGCTGCGCACCGCGGCCGTGAGCGCGACGTGCCAGTCGAGCTATCAGTTCTGCCGCGAAATGGAGGAGGTGGCCCAGCGGGTTGCCGCGATCGTACTGATCGAGCGCTGGACGCTGCCCGGCCCGGGCCCGATCGAGGATCTGCGCACCAATCCTCGCGTCAATCCGGTCGACCAGGCGTTTCGTCAGGCGCTGCTGGCCCTCGGCGCGCGCCTGAAGGCCGGCCTCGCCGAGGCGCAATTCACCGCCGAGCTCGCGGAGCTGATGCGCACGCCCGAGGCGATGGCGGCGACCTTCGACGCCGGTCCCGCGACCTTCGCGGCGCTGTTCGGCCAGAAAGACTTCAGCGCGATCGTCGGCCCGCAACTGGCCCGCGTCAGCCCCTCGCTGGCGGCGGTCGACAAGGTGCCGGCCGCCAAGGCGCTGCTCCCCAAGCTCGACGCCGCGCGCGCCAGCTACACCAAGCTCGGGGCGCAGCAGCTGCAGAAAACCCTGCAGGACGCCTCGCGCAAGCTGTCGCCGGCGCAGTTCGAGGGCCTGGTCAAGTCGCTCCAGCAGGCGAAGTCGCCGGCCGAGGTCGACGCGTCGCTGGCGAAGGCGAGCCCCTGAGTCGACTGCCCCGGGACTCGGGAGGGCGTGCCGGCCCAGCGGGGCGTGAGTGCGGGTGGTGGCCAAGGACTGAGTTTATGGCGCCGCGGAGGTGGACAGGGATGGCCTCGTTATCGAAGCGTCCGCGACCCATGCCAACGGGCTGGAGGCGACCGCACCGGGTTGAGCGGCGTGTGAGCGTGGGGCTCGCGGCTCACGGCTCGGCGACCCTCAGCGCATGCAAACCATGCATCGACCCGCAAACCCGGGCGCAGGCCGCTCGCGATTACGCTGCCGGGTCAGCATGGCACGATTCTTGCGATCGACCCTCCTTCGGAGGTCGAATCCATGAATGCATCGAGCCGCTCACCGCACCCTTTCTTCGCGTGGACTCTGGTCGTGGCCCTGGCTGGATGCAAGGCAGGAACGGGCGAGGAAGGCTCGAGCAGCGGCGAGGCGAGCGAGACCGGCGAGACCGGCGAGACCGGCGATATTGGCACCACCGGCGACCTGCAGCCGGTGTGCACCGATAAGGCCGGCGAGCCCGGCGTCCTGCAGTGGGAGCGCTCCGGCCTGGCCTATGACGATACGGTCAACGATGCCGTGCTCACGACGACCGTCGCGCTGGACATCGTCCACGCCGGTTCGCGCGGCGGGAAGATGTTCGTCGAGGCCGTCGACGCAAATGGCGGGCCGCGCTGGTCGGTCGAGCACGCGGGGGAGGGTGCCAGGGACACCTGGCCGCTCGACGCTGCGGCCGACGCGACCGGCGCCGTCCACATCCTCGCGTACGAGTGGGTGGACAAACCGGGCCTCGACGGGCGCCTCGTGGTCCTGCGCTACTCCCCCGGGGGCGTGTTCGAGTGGCGCTGGGAGCGTCCGAACCCGCCCGCCGTGAACAGCGGCAGTTACATGCCGCGGGGCGCCATCACGGTGACGGGGGAAGAGATCCACGTGGTCGAGGTCAACACCGGCGGCCCGATCGTTCTGCTGCGCCTCGATACCAGCCAGACCTTGCTCGCCGAGACCTCGCTCGCAACTCCGACGGACTTCGGGAACGATGTGCGCCCCGACTTCGCGCCCGACGGCGCCCCGGTGGTCGCCACGCTGGGCTGGATCGGCCGATTCACGCGCGACGGGGACCTGGTTTGGAGCGACGACCCGGGCGAGCTCCGGCCGGCCGTCGTGGTCGCCGGTCGCGACGGCGACGCCTTCATGGTGGGGTACACGTTCAGCCCCTCGGGCCACGAGACCTCACTGCGTCACTACACCGGCGACGGGAGCGTCGCATGGACGACCCCGCTGCCGCCGGTGACCGTGTACGCCGGTGCGCGCGGCGGTGCGGACTGCGACACCGCCCTCCTGCTCGGGGGCGGCCTCCCTAACGAAGCATACTCATTCGAGGATCTCTGGGTCGGCGGGTTCGCTGACGATGGCACACCATTGTGGGAGTTCGCGCCGGTGTTCGCTGAACCGGACTCCCACGGCGCCGCCCTGAACCTCGCGGTGACCCACGAAGGCGACGCCGCGATCCTCGGCTACTACGCGCACGGGATGCCCGGCATGATCGAGTCGTTCCCCTGGCTCGCGCGGGTGTCCGGCGATTGACGGCCGACTGTCGCGCCTGAAGGCCGGCCTCGCCGAGGCGCAATTCACCGCCGAGCTCGCGGAGCTGATGCGCACGCCCGAGGCGATGGCGGCGACCTTCGACGCCGGTCCCGCGACCTTCGCGGCGCTGTTCGGCCAGAAAGACTTCAGCGCGATCGTCGGCCCGCAACTGGCCCGCGTCAGCCCCTCGCTGGCGGCGGTCGACAAGGTGCCGGCCGCCAAGGCGCTGCTCCCCAAGCTCGACGCCGCGCGCGCCAGCTACACCAAGCTCGGGGCGCAGCAGCTGCAGAAAACCCTGCAGGACGCCTCGCGCAAGCTGTCGCCGGCGCAGTTCGAGGGCCTGGTCAAGTCGCTCCAGCAGGCTAAGTCGCCGGCCGAGGTCGACGCGGCGCTGGCGAAGGCGAGCCCCTGAGTCGGTGCGATGCGGATGAGGGATATCCCGGCATCGTGGGCGTCCATTTTCCTCGCCCGACCGCGGGCGAACGCACTACGATGCTCGCGCCGTCGGCCGTCATCGAGGATGTCCGGGGCCGACCTGCCGCAGACACGAGGAATTCATGCATTCGATCGCTCCGTTGCTGTCCCTGGCGTTCCTTTGTGCAGCGTGCGATCCCTCGCCGCCCGCCCAGACCTCCTCGCCGTCGCCGTCGCCGTCACCGACATCGACGCCTCCGGTGAGCCCGACGGTCGCCACCCCGACCGAGCCCGCGGCGCCGGTGAGGCCAACGGTCTCGGTCGCACCGTCCGCGGCGGGTGAGCTCGAGAGCCTCGCCGCGAGCAGCAACGCCCTCGCCTTCGACCTCTACGCGCGGGCGCGCACGACCGCCGGCAACCTTGCGCTGTCGCCGATCAGCATCTCGTCGGCGCTGACGATGACGTGGGCCGGCGCGCGCGGGGAGACCGCGACGCAGATGCAGCGGGTGCTCCACGCCCAGGGCGAGGCGGGCCAGGCGATGGACGTCGCGGGCAAGCTGCTGGCGAGCTTCGGGGCCGCCGACAGCAAGGTGACCCTGCGCGTCGCCAATCGGTTGTTCGGCGAGAAGACCTACGCGTTCCGGCAAGCCTACCTCGATCACACCGCGGCCGCGTTCGGGGCTCCGCTCGAGGGCCTCGATTTTAAGGGGGCGGCCGAGCCGAGCCGGGCGCACATCAATGCCTGGGTCGCCAAGCAGACGCAGGATCGCATCAAGGATCTGCTGCCGGCCGGCAGCCTCGATGCGCAGACCCGGCTCGTGCTCACCAACGCGATCTATTTCCTCGGAGATTGGATGTCTCCGTTCGAGAAGGATGCGACGGGGCCTGCGCCGTTTCACGCGACCGCGAGCGCCACGAGCAATGTGCCGACGATGAACCAGGTCGAGCAATTTCGGTTCGCGGCGACGGACAGCGTCAAGGTCCTCGAGATGCCGTACCAGGGCGGTGAGGTCGCCATGACCTTCGTGCTGCCGGACGCGCCGACGGGGCTGGAGGCGGTGGAGAAGCGGCTCTCGCCCGCGACGCTGGACGGGTGGCTCGGCGCGCTGCAGCGCGAGCGGGTGGTCGTCGCGTTGCCGAAATTCGAGATCGACCCCGCCGAGTCGCTCTCGCTCGGCGATATGCTGCAAGCGCTGGGGATGCCGATCGCGTTCGATCGCAACAAGGCCGACTTCACCGGGATCGCCGACCCGCCGAGCCCGGCCGATCGCCTGTTCATCAGCAAGGTGTTCCACAAGGCCTTCGTCAAGCTCGACGAGAAGGGCACCGAGGCCGCGGCGGCCACCGCGGTGGTGATGGCCCGCGCCGGCGCAGCGCCGCCCAGCAAACCGCCCGCCGTGTTCAAGGCCGACCACCCGTTCCTGTTCCTGCTCCGCCACGTGCCCTCGGGCGCGATCCTCTTCATGGGCCGCGTCAGCGATCCTTCGAAGAAGTGAGACCCGGCGCGCCGCGGCCCGGGCCTCGGCGAGGTATCGCCGTCGAGGTCGCGCAGGTAGCATGGGGCGGTGCGGATCTTCGGCCTGCTCGCGATCGCCACCTGTACGCCGGTGCAGCCCCAGGCCATGCCTGAGCCGGTGCCTGCGCCTGCGCCCGTGGCCGAGCCGACGCCCGCGCCGCGGGTGCCGGCGGTGTGGATGCCGCTCGAGCTCGGCTGTCCGATAGGACAGGAGCACTGCGCGCAGGCGCTCGCGGTCGACATGGTCACCGGCATTGTGCAAGTGCTCGACCCGCAGCCCCAGATGGCCGGGCCGATCCGGGCCGACGACGAGCTGGTCGTGTGGGAGTCGCACGTGTCGGGCTCGGCGCTGTTCGCCCGTGACCGCCGCGGCGAGTCGGTCGCGCTGCAGTGGCCCGGCGGGCGCGTGCGGGCGCTCGAGCTCGACGCCCGCAGCGTGTGGGTGGTCGACGAGGAGGGCCTGCTGCGACTGCCACGCGACGGCGGGCCGGCCGAGCGCCTGGTGGTCGACGCCGATGTCTATGGGGTCGCGCCGGGCGAGCCCTACGCGTACTTCGCCGACGGCGAGGCGGTCCTGCGCTTCACCAGCGGGGCAGGGCGGACCAGCCCGGGCAGGCCCGGCGCGGTGGCCGTGGCGGCCGGGACGCTGCTGTGGGCCGAGTTCGCCGGCGACGAGCATGTCCCGGCACTCGGCAGCATCCGCGCGTGGCGGCCGGGCGAGGCGGCGCCGCGGGTGCTCGCCACGCAGGAGGTCGCGCCGCGGGTGCTCGCGGCCGACGCGACCCACGTGTACTGGGTGGGCGACGAGCCGGAGGGTCGCTCGCTGCGGCGGGTCGCGCAGGCCGGCGGCGAGGTGCAGCAGCTCGGGCGGTCGCTGGGCGTGTACGGCGTGCGCGGCAACCAGGACCGCCTCGACCTCGCGGGCGGGTTCGCCTACTGGAACACCGGCCACGCGGTCGTGCGGGTGCCGGTCGCGGGCGGCACGCTGGAGGTCGTGGCGCACGCGCGTCAGCCCGGCGACATCGTCGACTTCGACGTCGAGGGCGAGTTTTTATACCTCTCGGTCGGGCTGTACGACGCGACGCCCGAACGGCGCCGGCCGCCGCGGTGACGGCGAGCCTCGATCGTTATCGCTGTCCGTCGCCCGCGGGCCAGCCCCCACGCGGCGACTCGCTCGCGGACGGTACACGCGCCCACGCGCCGAAGGCCATGTCGCCGACATACGTGGCATTCGCGGCCGCACACTCCGCGGCGAGGCGATCGTCGAGCGTCTCGATGTCGATCTCCGCCTCCGTGGCGACGCCGTGCTCGAGGATGCGCGGCAGCATCGCGCGGATGATCATGCCCACGGGATGACGCAGCTTCGGCGTCTGCACAATGGCCTCGGCCCGCACCTGCTCGACGAGCAGGCCCGCCTGCTCGAGCGCCGGCGCGAGATCGAAGCCCATGTGAATGTTGCCACCCTCGCGCTCGACGGTCTGCCACATCCAGCGATTTGCGCGGGCGTTGAGCGGCAGCGGTACGCGTGACGCGGGCACCATCGTCGCGTCCGCCTCCTGGAAGACGACGAGCGCGCCCGGTCGGAGCACCCGGATCACCGACCGCAGCGCGGCGACGGGGTCGGCCTGATACATCAGCACGCGACGTCCGACCGCCGCATCGAACACGCCGTGCTCGGGGCCCATCGCCGCGAAGTCGCCAGCGGCGAAGCGCACGTTGGTGAGCCCCGCCTCATGCACGCGACCGCGTGCGAACGCCAGCGCGCCAGGGTCGCGATCGATGCCCACCACCTCGCCCTGCGCGCCGATCAGCTTCGCCGCGAGCAGCGCGACGTCACCACGCCCGCATCCCACGTCGAGCACGCGCATGCCGGGCCCGATGCCCGCGTCGATCAGCAGCCGTTCGGTCATCTCCGCCATGCCGCGACCTTAGTCGCCGCGAGCGAGGCGGTCAAATGCCGAGGACCGCGCCGCTGACGCGGGGCACGCTGTCGAGGCCGCCCGGCAGGATGGGCGTCAATCCATCAGCACCGACCACGCCGCGTGGTCGTGCACCGCCACGCCGTCCCACGCCGGGCTCGCGGCATAGATCGTGTTGGTCAGCTCGAGCGCAAGGTACATGGCGATCGAGCCCTCCTCGCAGAAGGTGATTTTCTCGGGCTCGAGCCCGCAGGTCGACTCCACCGCGACGCGCACGAGCCCGCCGATCTGCTCGGCGTAGTCGACCTCGGCGGCGGCATTGTCGATGATTCCGTCCGGCGGCTCGGCGTGATCGCGGTAGTCCATGAGCACCACGCGATCGACCCGGTCCTGCACCAGCTCATTGAGCGGCCGCGTCGCCCCGTCGCGCTCGATCATCACGGTGTCGTACCAGAACGCGATATCCACCGTCAGCGACAATTCGCTGCCGATCATATCTGCCGACATGACCTCGAGCAGATCGAGGTACTCGCTCGCATATTTTTGCGGGTCCACGTTCCAGTCCGGCAGTCCGTGCGGCTCGATGTCGAAGTGCAGCCCGACCGGTCGCGGACCCGCGAGCCCGTCCACGAGCGCCAGCGCGTCCTCGACCAGGGCGAGCGGCTCCGCGTGATTCTCCGTCTGCGCCCACGCGGCCGCGCCGAACAGCAGCTCGACCGCCACGCAGGCCGCGTCGGCCTCGGCGATGAACGCCACCAGCCGCTCCGGGTCCTGTGCCAGCAGCGCCTCGCTCTCGAGGTACAGGTGCGTCACGTCGTGCGTGGCCGCGAACTCGAGCAGCTGCGCGGTTTTTTCGGGGTCCTTCGCCTGCTCCGGCTGCCACACCCACATGCCCCACGGCGCTCGCTCCGGACAGCCCACCGCGCCGGTGGTGCCCGAGGTCTCGCCGCCGGTCGTTGCCTCGCCCGAGGTCCCGCCGGTCTCGCCGGTCTCGCCGCTCGTCGTCGGCGACGCGCCGGAGGTCCCGCCCGTCGTCGCCTGGTCGTCCGTGCCGCTCACCGGCCCGGTGTTGGCTCCGTCGGCGCTGGTGCTGCCGGTGCCGGTGCTCGCCTCGCCCGCGCCCGAACAGGCGACGAGACTCAGCCCCACGAACACCAGGCTCGAAACCCTTTTGAACATGGCGCCACGGTACGCCTGGTCCCCCGGCCACGCAACGCCCCGGCGAGCGGCCTCGCCGCGGCTTCAGGGCCCGCCACGGCAACCTTGGCGCCGCCGGTCAACGCTTTGGCGCCGCCGGACAAGATCGGCGGCGGTGCGCCCCGGTATGTTGCGCCCTGGAGTGCTTCCGTGGCCGCGTGACGCGTCGTCACCCACCCAGGTCGCATTCGAAAGGCACCCCATGGCTGTCGCATATCATCTGCCCGTGTCGCCTCGCAGCGAGGACCTCGACTTTGTGCTGTTCGCGGGTCACGACATTCGCCAGGTGGCGCAGGAATACATCGTGGCCGACCTCGCGGCGGGCATGGACGGTTACGATCCCGAGACGTACTTCAAGCACTTCTCGCTCACGGCCTACGATCACCTGCTCGTCGCGCGTGACGCCGCCGGGCGCTGCCGGGCGCTCCTGGGCACGAAAGAGGGCACCTGCTGCGGCGAACCATTCCTGTTCCTGGTCACGGGCTTCGTCGTCAACGCGGAGCAGGGCAAGGGCGTGATGCGGCGAATGATCGCGCATATGGTGCTGGCCCTGGCGCGGCGCGGCTTTCACCCCGGCGTGCTCGCGGCGCGAACCTACAATCCGGTCTGGTATCGCATGCTCGAGGGTCTCGGCGCGGCGCTGCCCGGTTCGGTGTTTTATCCCCGGCCCTCCGGCGCCGGGCAAGATCCCGAGCTCGCCCGCCTGGCCGCCGCGCTGGTCGCCGGTACCAACCCGGGCGCCGCTTTCGACGCCCGGCTCGGGGTGCTGCGGGACGGCCTGGCGCGCACGCCGACGCTGTTTCGTGGCCGTCGCCCGCGCTCCGGGGACGGGGCCGTCGACGGGCTGTTCCACGACGAGCTCGGGGCCATCGACCTGGTATTGACGCTGCTCGACATTCGCCGCGTGCCGGCGGACGTCCGTCGCGCCGGGCTGAGGTCCGTGCAATCCCGCTGAAGGACCCCCGCGATGCCGACCCGCCTGTCGTTTCGGGTCTACGGACTCGGGCTGTTCGCCATGGTCTTCGCCGTCAACGCCCCGGCGCCGCTCTTTGAGTCCTTCCGTCGCACGCTGAATCTCGGGCCCGACGAGCTGGCGCTGCTCTATTCCGTCTACTCGCTCGTCATCATCTCGACGCTGCCGATCTCGGGCAAGCTGAGCGATTGGTTCGGGCGTCGCGCGTCGGTGCTCGTCGGCCTCGCGCTCGCGGCGGCGGGCTGCGCGGTGCTCGGCGCGTGCGACAGCCTCGAATGGTTGCTCGTCGGCCGGCTCCTGCAGGGGTTGGCGGTGGCGGCGATGTCGGCCCCGACGGCGGCGGCTCTGGCGGAGCTCGCACCGTCCGGGCCCGCCGCGGGGGCGCTGGCGGCGACGCTGGCGATGGCCTTCGGGGGCGCCCTCGGGCCGCTGCTCGCGGGCGTGATGGCGGAGACGGGCATGGTGTCGCCGATGGCTTTCGCCGCGGCGCTGGCGGTGCTGGCGATGCTCGGCGTCGCCGTCGTCGCCGAGCCGCCACGGACGCCTCGTGCGTCGCCGGCGACTCCACCCACGCCGCGAGTGCAGCGCGGTGCCGCCTTCTGGCAGTCCTGCGCCGCTGTGATCCTCGCCTTCGGCGTGCAGTCGACGTTCTTCACGATCAGCGGGCCCCGCTTCGCCTCGCTGATGACCTCGCACGCGCTGCTGTCCGCGGGCGTCGCCATGGCGGTCTTCATGTCGGCGTCGGGGGCCGGCATGCTCGCGGCGCGTCGTTTGTCCGCCGCGAGCGCGATCGGGTGGGGCGTCGCGCTGCTGCCGATCGGGATCTGCGGCTTCTTCTCGCTCGTCGCCGCGGCGCCGTTCGCCGCCGTGCTCGCGTCGGTGCTGCTCGCCGGGGCCGGCCACGGCCTCGCCTATGTCGGCGCCCTGCGACGCATCAACGCGACCGCCCCGGCCGCCGGGCGTGGCGCGTATACCAGCCAGTTTTATGTGGCCATCTATGTCGGCGGCGGCGGCCCGGTGCTGGCGATGGGGGCGCTCGCGCGCCAGGTCGGCCTCACCGCGGCCTCGACCGCGTTCGGCCTCGCCTGCGCGGCAACTGCCGCCGCGCTCCTGGTCTCCCTGTGGCGGACCTCGGTGCCCGGTGCAAAGCCTGGGCAGGGCCAGCCCGGGGGCTGTTCGGGGCGCCGGGTCGAAGGGGGCTGACGACCGCGGTCGACAAGCCCGGCAGCGCCGTGGTACTCGCCACTGGCCATGATCCACGCACGCTCCTCGCACATTGGTCGGCGCTGGTCCCTGTCCCTCGGCGCTGTCACGATCGCCGCCTCCATCTCCGCCGGCTCCGTCGGCATGGTGGGCTGTGCATCGAGCCCCGACAATATGGTCCTCGGCCTCGCGTATCAGCCGACCTCGCAGCCCGACGCGAGCAAGCTGCAAGGCGCCCAGCCGATCCTGGCGACGATGCGGGTGTGGATCAACCCGGTGATCGACCGCCACCCCGAGGGCAGTCAGATCGGCGTGTCGGAGGAGGAGGACAACAAGCCGGTGTACTTCGGACCCAATGGTCTGCCGCCGGCCGACTTCGTGCGCTCCGCGCTGGTCCCGGTGCTCGCGGCCTACGCCGTGCCGGTCGCCCCCGACGCGAATACCCACACCCACGTGCTGCAGATCGAGATGACGCGGTTCTGGACGCACGAGGATAACAACTATCAGGCGACGATCGGCGGCTCCGTGGTGCTGGCCGACCGCGCCGGGCACGTCCTGTGGAAGGCGGAGATCGTCGGCGCCAGCAAGCACCACGGGCGGACCTTCACGGATCCCAATTATCAGCAGGCGTTCAGCGACGCGGCGCTCGACTTCGGCGGCAAGCTCGCGCTCGATCCGGGGTTTCGGGCGGCCATGAACGTGGCCGGCTGAGCCCTAGCCGGGCGGGGTGAAGCCGTCGCAGGCGGTGTCGATGGTGGCCAGCGCGGTGGCGAGATAGTCACCGTAGCCGGCCTGGCACACGTCGCCGAGCTCGTGGTTGGTGAACAGCTGGGCCCAGGCGGACAGCTCGGGGCTGTCGTCGGCGCCAGTGTTGTTCTGTAGATCGAGGGGCGCGCAGCCGGGCCATTTGGGGGCGCCGCCGGAGATCAGGAGAAAGACGACGTTGGTCTCGATGCCGGCCTTGGCCGCGACCACGCCGTCGAACCACGCGGCGGCGTTCATGCCGGGCGCGTCGGGCTCGCTCCAATCGTCGTCCTCGTCGGTGATCACGGTGACGATCAGCAGGGCGTCGTCGCGCAGGAAACCCTCGTTGCACGCGCCCGGCTCGGCGAGCGGGGCGGACAGCGCGGCCAGGGTCGCGCCGGCCTGGTACTCGCCGGTGTTGCCCTTGATGCCGACCTGCGCGACGCAGCTGAACTCGGCCGCCAGGGTCGGGCCGCCGGTCATGTATTGCGCGCCGGAGGCGAAGTTGCAGGCGGGGCCGGTGCCGGTCTTCTGGGCCACCGGTGTCGAGGTGGCGAGCAGCCCGCCCAGCTGGTAGGGGCAGGGGTTTTGCGGATCGGGGGTGGGCTCGTCGTCGAAGCCGAATACGTCGGTCTTGGTGACGCCGATATGGAAGTCGGTGGCCTGCGGCAGGCCGGCCTCGATCGCGGCGACGAAGCCCGGGAAGGCGTCGATCAGCAGGGCCTGCTCGTTCGCCATCGAGTTGGAGTTGTCGATCACGAACAGGAAGTCGATCTTCGTGCAGCCGTCACCGTCGGGCGTGCCGAAGTCGCTCTGGACCCCGAGGTCGAGCTTAACGCCGGTGCTCTCTCCGATGCCGGTGCTGTCGTCGACGCCGGTGCTCGTGGGCGTGGTGCTCGTGGGCGTGGTGCCGACGCTGTCGCTCGCCCCGCTCGTGGTCGGGGCGGTGGCCTCGCTCGCGGTGGCCTCGCTCGCGCTGGCCTCGCTCGCGGTGGTGACGTTGGAGCCGCCCGAGAGGGTCGACGAGGTGCCGCTCCCCGGGTCGCCGCAGGCACACACGAACAGTAAGAACAGCCCCGGAGACCCGCAGCGCGTGGACATGGCCCCACGATAGCGGATCGGGCGCCGGATCGGGGGCGGCTGGCTCAGCGTCGATCGCCGCGGGCTTCGAGGGCCCGCTCGAGGCGCTCGAGGCGGGCGCGCAGGGCCTCGTTGTCGGCCTCGGCGGCGACCAGGCGGGTGTTGAGGGCCTGGATCGCGGCGAAGGACACACCGCTGGCGTCGAGCGGGAAGATCATCCTGTCGGTGTCCCACAGGCCGAAGGCGGCGTGAAAGTCCTGCGCCATCGGCCCGAGGTGGCGGACCTCGGCGCCGTCCTTGCGGTAACGCCAGGTCGAGATCGGCAGCTCGATCACCCGCGACAGCACCTGCGCCGGGTCGATCTCCGCGAAGTCGGTCTTCAGGTTGCGATCGCTTATCGGGCAGTTGTTGCTGCAAAATTCCTTGCCCTCGGGCACCGGCACGCCCGCGCAACAATCGAGGCCCTGACAGCACAGGGCGCCCACGCCCGCGCAGCTCATGCCCTGACCCTGACACGCCTCGCCGCCCGTGCTGCTGCTGCTGCTGCTGGCGTCGCCGGTGCTGGTGCCGGTGCTGCTCGTGCCCTCGCCCGTGGTGGTGCTCGTGGTGCTCGTGGTGCCCGAGCTGGTGCCCGCGCCGGTCGAGCCGGTGCCCGGTTCGCCGCTGCTGGTGTTGCCCTCCGAGGCGCCCGAGGTCGAGGTCGCGCCGCCGGTCACCGTGGTGGTCGTGAGTCCGGTCGAGCCGGGGCCGCTGCTCCCCGCGCCGCTGCTGCCGCTGGCGTCGGTGGTGGTCTTGTCCTTGTCGCCGCCGCAGGCGAGGCCGAGTGCGAGGACGGTGAGCGCGAGGCAGGAGAGGGTCGGTGTGCGGGTCATCATGAGGGCTCCTGAAGGGGTGATGGCGGGATGATAAGGGCGGGTCGGCGCGGCGCGTGGGTCCGCGGATCGGTGACGCGCCGAACATCGTCCGCGGCGGCGCCCGGGGCTGCGGGGTCTGCGGACCTCCGCGGGGGGGCCGGGGCTCGGATCGCGGGCGAGGCCCGGGTCTCGAGGTCGGCAATGTCTTCGGTGCGAGGCCGGGGCCCGTGGCATCATCCGCCGCGCGCATGTCCAGCCATGTCCTTTACGTCGCCCCTTACTTCAGCGCCAACATCCTCCACTGCCTCGACGCCCTGTGTGCGCTGCCGGATATCCGCCTCGGGCTGATCACGCAGGAGCCGAAGGAGCGGCTGCCCGAGCGCCACCGCGGCCGCATCGCGGGGCACTACCAGATCGGCGACTGCCTCGACGCCGAGCAGCTGACCGCGGCGACCCGCGCGTTCCAGGTCCAGTGGGGTCGCATCGACCGCGTGCTCGGCTTCCTCGAGCAGATGCAATTGCCGCTGGCGATCGCCCGCGACCGCGCCGGCATCCAGGGCATGGGCGAGGCCGTGGCCCGCAACTTCCGCGAGAAGAATCGCATGAAGGACGTGCTGCGCGCCTCGGGCCTGCCGGTCGCTCCGCAGGCGCTGATCGGCTCGGCCGACGACGCCCGTCGCTTCGTCGCCGAGGTCGGTTATCCGGTCGTGCTCAAGCCGCCTGCCGGCCTCGGCTCGCAGGGCACGATGCGCGTCACCGATGACGACGAGCTGGCGGCGGCCCTCGCCGCGCTGGTGGTCACGCCCTCGCACCCGGCTCAGGCGGAGGCCTTCGTGCGCGGCGAGGAGCACACCTTCGAGACCGTGACGATCAACGGACGACCGGTGTGGCACAGTTCGAGCTATTACCTGCCGGGGCCGCTGCAGGTGCTCGAGAACCCGTGGATGCAATACTGCGTGCTGTTGCCGCGCGAGCAGCTGCAGCCGCACGCGGAGAAGTTTCGCCGGACCAACATCGCGTCGCTGGCGGCGCTCGGCATGGAGACCGGGCTCTCGCACATGGAATGGTTCCTGCGCGCCGACGGCACGCCGATCATCAGCGAGGTCGGGGCGCGCCCGCCCGGCGTGCACCTGATGCCGATGATGGGCCTCGCCCACGAGGTCGATATGTGGGCCAAGTGGATCGAGCTGATGGTGTTCGAGCGCTTCGAGGTGCCCGAGCGCCGCTGGGCCTGCGGGGCGGCGTTCTTCCGCGGTCAGGGGCCGGGCAACGAGGTCCGCGCGGTCGAGGGCGTGGCGGCGGCGCAGGAGCAGGTCGGCAAGTATGTCGTCGAGGCCCGCCTGCCGCGCGTGGGCCAGTCGCGCGGGCCGGGTTACGAGGGCGAGGGTTATGCGATCGTGCGGGCGCCCACCACGGCCGAGGCCGTCGAGGCGCTGCGCGGCCTGGTCACGAATGTGCGGGTGACGTTCGGCTAGGGTGTTGTATAGGAGGGCTCATGTCTCGCACGACCGCTCCGCGTCTCATCGGCGTCCTCCACCTGCCCGCGCTGCCGGGCAGCCCGCGCAGTCGTGAGGGCGTGCCGGCGATCGCCCGCGCGGCCGCGCAGGAGGCCCGGTTGCTGGCCGAGGCCGGTTATGAGCGGGTGATCGTCGAGAACTTCGGCGACGCGCCCTTCTTCAAGGAGCAGGTGCCGCCGGTGACGATCGCGGCGATGACCGCCTGCGCCGCGGCGATCCGCGAGGCCTGTCCGCAGCTCGAGCTCGGTATCAATGTCCTGCGTAACGACGGCGCGGCCGCGCTGGCGATCGCGGCGGTGGTCGGGGCGGCCTGCGTGCGCATCAATGTGCTCAGCGGGGCGCGGGTCACCGACCAGGGCGTGGTCGAGGGCCGGGCCGCCGAGCTGCTGCGCCTGCGTCGGACCCTCGACTGTCCGCAGGTCGAGCTGTGGGCCGATGTCGCGGTCAAACACTCCGCGCCGCTGGCCCCGCGTGAGCTCGGCGAGGAGACCAGGGACCTCGTGCTGCGCGCGCTCGCCGACGCGGTGCTCGTCACCGGCACCGGCACCGGTGAGGCGGTCGACCCGGTGCAGCTGCGCACCGTCGCGGCCGCGGCCGGGGCAGCGCCCGTATATGTGGCGAGCGGGGCCAGCATCGCGGCGTTGCCGATGCTCGCGTCGCTGTGCCACGGCGTGATCGTCGGCAGCGCGCTGCGGGCCGATGGACGCGCGGGTGGACCGGTCGATCAGACAGATCGGAAGAGCACACGTCTGAACTCCAGTCACCGCTTAACATCTCGTA
>ERZ795056.4233-NODE-4233-length-14944-cov-5.694204_pt1 | contig 14944 bp, 14 predicted proteins | sample MGYA00375140_ERZ795056 | MGnify/ENA primary metagenome ERZ795056 (study PRJEB30185, sample SAMN05720227) | activated sludge metagenome | isolation source: Anaerobic digester | place: USA | collected 2015-03-09 ...
TCTACACGTTAAGCGACACTCTTTCCCTACACGACGCTCTTCCGATCTTGGGCAGATTCGGCGCTGGCTCGCTGACGCTCGCGGACCCGCCCGAGCTGGGCGGTGAAGGCCACCTGGGCCGCGCGCACGGTGGGCTCGACGTCGGCCGCGCGCACCGGCGTCGTGGTCAGCAAGACCATGCTCACCACGACCTCACCGTCGACGCTGACGGGTATCCCGAGCGCCTGACGGAGCCCGGCCGCGCGGGCCTCCGCCCAGCATTCGTCGGGCGACGCGGTCAGATCGACCCACTCGAGCGCGACCTGCTGCTGCGCCAGGCGCTGCAGCCACGCTGAGGCGGCCAAATTGGCGGCGAGGTCGGCGGCGAGGTCGGCGGCGAGGTCGGCGGCGAGGGGGTCGGTGGCGCCGTGGAGGAGCGGCGTTCCAGGCGACTCGCGGACGACCGCGATGGCGAACGCGAAGCCGGTGGCGAGCGCGAGCGGCTGCAGGCAGCGCTGGATGACCTCGACGCTGTCGGCCGCGGCGTTGGCCGCAGAGGCGATTCCCGAGAGCAGCTCCAGGGTCGCGGCCTCCTGACGCAGCCCGCGTTCGACCGCGGCGTCGGCCTCCTTGCGCTGGGTGATGTCCAGGATGATCCCGTCCCAAAGAATGCTGCCGTCGTCCTGGAGATGGGGCCGCGAGGCCGCCTGGATCCACCGCATGCCGCCATTGCGGTATAGACGGCCCTCCCATTTGTACGCACTCAGGTCGGCGGCGGACTGCCGCACCGAGCGCACGAAGCTCGCAGTATCGACGGCGGCGACCTGCTCGAAGGCGACCTTGTAGTCGCGGACGATCTCCTCGGGCTCGCGCCCGTAGACCTCGATGGAACCATCGCTGACGAAGGTGAAGCCCATCGAACCATCGGTTCGAAGGATGAATTGATAGACCATCCCCGGCACGTTGGTGATCAGCCGGCGATAGCGAGACGCCTCCTGCTCGAGCTCCGCGATGCGGCGCTGATCCGCGGTGGCCGCCGCCTGCAGCCCTGCGTATGAAGTGGTATCAGCCACTATGAACCGGCGGATGGTAGCGACCGGAGACTTTGGCGTCAACGCAGACCTCCGCGTCGATCGGCGAGCTTGCGGCCCCGGCTCTTCGGCTCGCCGATTCGCTGAGTGTGCACAATCGGCGCTGGTCGAGCGCGATGCTCTGCGACCAGACCCGGGGCCCGGACCCGGGGCCCGGACCCGGGGCCGGGGCTCGCCGCTGCCGCTGATGCAAAACGACCCATGAGCCTCCAGGGCCGCTCTATTTTCAATTTGACTGGTTGACCCAATCGAGTCATACAGTCACGGAGGACCATGACCGTCTCTGGAGACCGGACCGACAACCGTCGTGCGCGCATCCTCGCGGTCGCGCGCAAGCATTTCGGGCGCTTCGGCTTTCGCCGGGCCGTGCTCGACGACATGGCGACCGAGGCGGGCTGCGCCAAGGGCTCGCTCTACCTCGAGTTCACCAGCAAGCAGGCGCTCTACAACGCGGTGCTCGCGGACGTGCACGCCGAGGTCGGCAAGCGCTTCGCGGCCGAGGTCGCGGACATCACGAGCGCGGCCGAGTGGTTGCGGGCCAGCCTGCGCTTCACCTTCGCCACGCTCGAGCGCGAGCCGCTGCTGGCGCGCCTGCTGGCCGACGATCCGGAGGTGCCGGCGCTGCGCGAGTACGCCGCGATGGACACGGTGAAGGCCCAGGCCGAGGCCGCCTTGACGCATTTTCGCGGGCTACTGCGCCGCGGCATCGAGGCCGGGGAGCTGCGCCCGGACCTCGACCTCGAGGTCGTGCCCTTCGTGCTCGCCGGCCTCAAGTTCCTGCATCTGTACGTCGACCTGATCACCGCCGGCCTGATCGATCGTGGCCGCTACTTCGACGGCCTCGCCGACTTTGCGCTGGCCGCCGTGCTCGCCCGGAAGGACCCCGCCGTATGACCGCCGCGATCGAGCTCGACAACCTCACCAAGACCTACGGCGATCTCATCGCCGTCGACCGCGTGTCATTGCGCGTCGCCGAGGGCCAGGTGTTCGGCTTCATGGGCCACAACGGCGCCGGCAAGACGACCACGATCCGGATGCTGCTCGGCCTGACGCGCCCGACCGGCGGCAGCGCGCGCGTGCTCGGCCGCGACGTCGTCGCCGACAGCCTCGCCGTGCGCGGCCTGTGCGGGTTCTTGCCGGCCAGCTACGGCCTGCCGCGCGACATGCCGGCGCTCGACTTCCTCGCCTATGTCGGCGCCATGTTCGGCCTGTCGCGCGCCGAGGCGACCGCGCGCGGCCGCGGCTTGCTCGAGCTCTTCGACCTCGGCGCGGTCGCGGGCAAGGCCCTCGGCGGGTTCTCGACCGGCATGGCGCAGAAGGTCGGCCTGGCCCAGGCGCTGATCGGCCGCCCGCGCGTGCTGTTCCTCGACGAGCCGACCAGCGGCCTCGACCCGCTCGGCCGCCACCACTTCCTCACCCACATCCGCGGCCTCGCGCGCGAGCAGGGCGTCACGGTCCTGTTCTCCACGCATATCCTCGGCGACGTCGAGAGCATCTGCGAGCAGGTGGCGATCATGCATCACGGCCGCCTGATCGCGTGCGGAGGATTGCAGGCGCTCAAGGCCGAGCACCGGGCGGCGACCATGGACGACCTCTATCTCGACCTGGTCCAGGGGGCCGCATGAGCGCCGCAATGGTCGGCCACGAGGTCCGCGCCCTGCTGCGCGCCCGTCGGACCCGCCTCGCCATCGGCATTGTTTTATATGCCGTGGTCGGCGCGCCGTTCCTGCTGGCCAAACCACCGCCGCACGTCGCCGCCGCCGCGACCGAGTGGTTTCACGCCAGCGACCCCGCGTTTGCGCTGTTCCTGTTCATCTGGACCGACCTCGCGCTCAACAAGCTCGCGGCGGTGCTCGGGGTCGTGCTCGCGGGCGGCATCGTGCGCGAGGAGCAGTCCCGCGGCCTGTTGCCGCTGCTGTGGGCCAAGCCGATCACGAGGGCCCGCTACTTCCTGGTCAAGCTGGCCGCCGCGGCGATCGTGTTCAGCATGCTGCTCGGCGGGGCCGCGCTGATCGGCCTGGTCCTGTTCCCGTGGCAGATCGCGGGCTTTCGACCCGTGCCGTTCCTGATCGTCAGCGGCGTGCATTTGTTCGGGGCATTGTTCGCGGTGGTGCTGAGCGCCACCGTCGCGATACTGGTCCCGCGGCGCCTGACCGCGATGCTGATCAGCCTGATGCTCCTGATGCTGCTGGTCGGCAGCGCCTTCATCGGGTTCTATAACCCCGCCTGGGCCGACTATGCCGCGATCAACCCGTTCTATCACGCGGTGTGGCTGCTCGGTCACATCGACGGATTGACGGTCGCCCATGTGCTGCGGCCGATAGCGATCCTGCTGGGCGTGCATACCGTCTTCATCGCGATCGGGGTCGCCGCGGTCCGAAGGATCGAGCCATGAATTTACGAAGAGAAAGAATCCTGGATCCCTACGTGCGGGCCGAGCTGCGGCTCGCCCTGCGCGCGCGTCACCTCGGGCTGCTGCTGCTCGGCGTGGCGATCGCCGTGGTCGACGCCGTGAGCACGCCGCGCCTGCCCGTGTTCGCGCTCGATTTTCTGCGCAGCTCGCTGCGCCTCGAATCGATGGCCGACCTGATCCTCGTCAACGATTACCTCGGGCTGTACATGATCGTGCTGTTCGCCGGGGCCTTCGAGCTGATGCGCGTGTATGTCGGCCCGGCCGAGGCGCGGGAGCTCGACCTCTATCTCGCCAAGCCGATCGGGCGCGCGCACTTCATCGCCGCCCGCAGCGCGCCGGCCTTGCTGGCGACGCTGGTCGTCGGCGCGGGGATCTCGATCGCCAATGCCATCACTTTGCAGCTGTGGCTCGGGGATGTCGCGCTGGTCCCGATCCTCGCGGCCGGGGTGCTGATCACCGCGTTCGTCCTGGTTTTGCTGGCGGCGCTGAACCTCGCGTACCTGTGGCTGCGGGAGGTCGAGCACGCGGTGCTGCTCGCGTTCGGATTTGCGATCGCGCCGCTGCTGTCGACCTCGGTGCTGATCTATCGACCCGACCTGTTCGCGGGCCGCGAACTCGGGCTGTTCTCGGCGTTCCCGGCCTCGCTGCTGTGGCACGGCGGGGTGTCGATGCTGACCGCATTGCTCGCGCTCGCGGGCGCGCTCGTATTTGCGGCCGTGTTGGTGGGCGTGGCCGCGGCCCGGCTCAACCGCCGCCCGGACCTGTGACGGGCTGGCCGGCCGGTGCCAGGTCTGTGACAGTCGCCTGCGGGGCCGTTCCCCCGCGCCGCGGCTTTCGCTACCCTCGAGCTGCAATGCCTCGCTCACGCCGCCTCGCCACAATCGTCGGTCTATTCGCCTCCGCCTGCGCCGCCCCGCCGGTCACCGCCGACACCGAGACCGGCGACCCGACCCAGGCCACCACCACCGCACCCACCACTGCACCCACCACCGAACCCACCACCGCACCCACCACCGCACCCACTACCGGGCCCATGGGCGAGCCCGCCTGGGCCCAGTGGACGCGTCACCCCGAGCGGCAGTTTCGCGGTCAGATCTTCGACGGCGACCTCTTCCTCGCCTCCGACCCCTGCGTGCTCAAGGACGGCGCGACGTATCACATGTTCTACACCTGCGTCGCCGGGGCCGCGGTCGGCGGGCTGTGCCACGTGCAGTCCAGCGACGGCGTCGACTGGCAGCCGGCCGCGTCGATCGACCCCTTGATCGACGGCCTCGTCGTGCGCGCCCGCCCCGGTGAGGGCTGGGACGAGAACATGGAGACCTGCGCCGTGCTGCTCGAGGCCGACGGTATATCGCTGTACTACTCCGGCTACCCTGCCCTCGATCCCGAGGGCCAGCGGGGCCCCGCCGCGCTCGGCCGCCTGCGCTCGGCCGACGGCGTCACCTTCGCTCGTGACCCCGACGCACCGATCCTCGAGCCAATCCCCGGAGATCGCGACGGCGACGATATCTTCAGCGCCGTCATGCTCGCGGACGGTGATAAGCTCGACGCCGTGTATGTCGGCTGGTGCGTCGACGGCTACCACGACGGCCAGGCGTGCACCCACGGCCCCGCGGTCCAGCTGCTCGGCGCCACCCGCGACGCCGGAGGCGTGTGGACCCGCAACGCCGAGCCCGTGCTCGGCCCCAGCCCGGACCCCGCGTGGCTGCAAGAGGGCGTCGCCGAGCCCGACCTCTTGCGCGGCCCCGACGGCCAGTACTATTTGTTCGTCTCTGGCGCCCTCGGCGACGACGAGCCCCGCGTGACCGGCCTCGCCGTCGGCCCCTCTCCCTTCGGCCCGTGGACGCTCAACCCCGAGCCTATCCTTCAAGGAGAGCCCGGAGCCTTCGACGCCTGCGGAGCCTTCGCCCCCTCGGTCCTCCTGGATGGCGACCGCGTGCGCATGTGGTACCTCGGCATCGACGATTGCGCCGGCGCCTGCCCCGGCTGCAACTACGCCGCGTGTGGCTGCGAGGCCCGCTTCAGCATCGGTTACGCCGAGGCGACCTGGCCGCTGTGGAGCCCATGACCACCCGTGATGATGAACGTCTTGCCGATCAGGTCGGGAAGGCGTGCAGGCGTCCAGCTCATGCGGCGCTCCGGACACTCAACGTGCGCCGCACCACGATGCCAAGGAGGACGAGCAACATGCCCCGCGGCAAGTCGGCGATGAGCGCGAGCTGGCCACGGCCGTGGCCGACCTCGACGAGGGTGAGGAAGACCAGGTACACACCCACCGCGATACCCGTCCACACCCCGGCGGGGTTTTGACGCCGGGTCCACACAATGGCCATGAGCAACATCGCCGACTGAAGCAGGAACTGAGCGCCAGAGACGGTGCCGAGCGGCGCCATGGTTTCGTTGTAGAGGATCCCGAACGACTCCATCGCACCTTCGAAGTTCACGAGTGAGTTCAGGCCCAGCAGCAGCGCGAAGGCGCCATTCAGACCGAGCAAGACCATGAAGATGAGTGGCGCGATTCGCATGGATCTCCGCTTCTAGCCAAGGAGGCGCGGCCCGTCACTCGCAGAAGCCGCCAAAGGACTTGCAGATCGTGCCGCCGCGTGATTCTTTCCGGCTGTGAGCGACCCTCGCAGCCTGATGCCCGCTTGCGTCACCCTGGACAGGGGCTGGCGAGTGCTCGTTCTCGACCTGGGACTCGACATTGACGAGGTCGCGCGGCGGGCGGGCATCGCCCCGGACCTCGTGTGGAAGGACAGCTTTCGCGTGTCCGTGGCGCAGTACTTCGCCATGACGCAGGTCGTCGAGGCGATGAGCGGAGATCCGCTCCTGCCGCTACGCGTGGGACAGGCGTGGAGCCCGGGCGCATTCTCTCCCGTCTTCTTCGCGGCGATGTGCAGCTCGACGCTCGCGGTCGCCCTCGCGCGGATCGCCACGCACAAGCGCCTCGTCGCGCCCGTGCGCATGCTCGTGCGCCGAACGAACGACGGCGTCGAAGTGACGTGGGCCTGGGATGACCCGACCCTCGTGCTTCCGCGGATCCTCGTGGCCACTGAGCTGGTCATGATGGTCCAGATCGCGCGCGTCGGCCTGCGTCAGCCCATCCGCCCCATTCGAGTGATGACGCCCGTCGATCTGGAGCCGGGAGTGCCGTACGAGGAATTCTTCGGGGTGTGCCCGATCGCCTCCGACAGGCCTGGGATCGTGTTTTCGGTCGCCGACGCCGAGCGCCCGTTCGTGACCGCCAGCGCAGAGATATGGAGCACGTTCGAGCCCGACCTCCGGCGACGGACGCGTGCGCTGGAGGCCGAAATGAGCGTGTCGGACCGAGTTCGGTCGGCGCTGTTCGAGTGCCTGCCGAGCGGAGAGGCCACGACCGAGGGTATCGCGGCAAGGCTGGGGTTGAGCGGTCGCACCCTGCAGCGACGCCTCGCCGCCGAGGAGGCGAGCTTCCGTGTCCTCATGCAAGAGACGCGGCAGAAGCTCGCCCTGCACTACTTACACGGCACTTCGCTTCCGTACGAGGAGATTTCGTTCCTCCTGGGCTTCGAGGAGCCCAGCTCCTTCTTCCGTGCGTTCCGCGAATGGACCGGCACGACGCCCGAGGCGACGCGCCTTGGTCGAGCGGAGCGCAGCGACGTACGCGGGGTTCTGTGAGGGTTTAGCGGGGACTATCTAGTATGGCCGTTCGTGGAACTTCAAAATTGAAGCGCCCACTGCTCGCCGCGCAGTGGCGGTTTGCGTTGATGGTATGTGCGCGGGTCGCAGCGGGCTCGCTACAGGTTCGTTCGGCCCGCTCGTTTCACCGGGCCCAGATCCACGCCCGCCTGAAAAGCCAGCACGCGGCCTCTGCGGGCGCGAAATCGGGCGTGGGCACGTTCGTGCGGCACGGCCCACGCCGACATGGACCCCACCCGTCGCCCCACACCACATCATCGCGCCGGCGCTTCTCTACGGGCCGTGGACCCGCGGCTAGCAGTTTGTGTACAATGTTTCGCCAGCCGTGCCGATGCGAACCAGCAGCCCCGACCCCTCGCTCGTCTACTTCGAAGGGCTCCCCGTCGCCGCTCTGGTCCTTGAGCTTTTGCCCTGTCCTCCGGGGCAGGACCCCGCCAGCGATACGGAGCGGCTGCGGGTGGTCACCACCAACGCCGCGGCCGAGCGCCTGCTGGGCCCGCTGCCCATCGGCGCCGCGCTCGGCCAGTCCGAGCTCACCAGCGTGGCGGCCCGCGTCGCCGCCACCGGCGAGCCGGCGCCGCCCGACGAGCTGTTCCTCGCCGGGCCCGGCCGGGTGATGCTCGTGCACGCCTTCCCCTGCGGCGAGGCCCGCGTCGGCCTCCTGCTCGACGACACGGCCGCCTGCCTCCACCAGGCCGTCCTCGACTGCGTCCCCAGCACGGTGTTCGTGAAGTCCGCGGCCGACGGCCGCTACATCCGCGTCAACACGGCGTGCGAGGTGTCCACGGGCACGCGCCGCGAGGTGGCGATCGGCAAGTGCCTCGCCGACCTGGTCCCGCCCGACAGCGCCCGCGAATTCGCGGCGGCCGATGCCCGCGTGTTCGCGGGTGGCGCTGAAATCTCCTTCGACGAGGTCCTCCCGACCCCGAACGGCCCGCGCCACATGCATACCACCAAGCGGCCGCTCTACTTCCCCGACGGCAGCCCGCGGGCGATCATCGGGGTCTCGCACGACGTCACCGAACAAGTCGCCAGCGTCAACGCCCTCGCCCGCAGCCGCGACGAGCTCGACGCGACGCGCACCAACCTCCTCGCCACCATCCTCGAGCTCTCGACCCCTGTCCTCCCGATCGACGACGGCGTGCTGGTCGTCCCGCTGGTCGGCCGCCTCGACGACCAGCGCGGCCGACAGTTCATCGACACGCTCCTCGCCGGCATCCAGCGCCACCGCGCAGCCACCGTCATCCTCGACATCACCGGCCTCGAGCTCGCGGCCGACGGCCCCGCGCTGCTCGTGCGCGCCACCCGGGCCGCCGCCCTGCTCGGCACCGAGTGTGTGCTGGTCGGCATCACGCCGGCCGTCGCCACCACCCTCGTCGCGCTCGGCACCGACTTCGGCGGACTCGTCACCTGCGCTGACCTGCAAGCCGGTGTCGCCCACGCCCGGGCGCGCCGGACGTAGCCGAACGGCGCACGCGCACGCGGGCATCTCGCCCGCCTGTGCATCCGAGTCGCGGAGAGCGACCCGGGCCGAGCTTGAAACCCCGCTGGTGCGGGCCTACGCGGGTTTCTGTGAGGGTTTAGCGGGGGTGAACGATGTTAGCTAGTAGGGGCGCTCGTGGAACCATAAATTCTACGAGCGGTCAGGCCAAACACTCGACATCGCAGTGTTTTCAGGTTTTTGCGCATCGCTTCTTCCGGGCCTGTGCCAGGTCTGTGACAGTCGCCGGCCGGAGCGGTTCCGCGGTGGCGAACGCCTCGAGCTTGGCGACCGCCGATCGATCGGAGCCCGGCATCAGGTGCGTGTATCGAGCGGTCACGACCAGCGACCCGTGGCCGAGGAGCGCCTGAAGCGTGCGTAGGTCGCCACCCGCGGCGAGGAGCAACGAGGCGAAGGTGTGGCGTAGGGAATGCGGCCCATGGTTTGGCACACCCGCGCGTCTCGCTGCCGACGTGAGCACGAAGCGCAGGCTCACCGGCGTGCACGCGCTTCGTGTGGCAACCCCGGGCTTCGTCTGCACGCCGCGAGGCAGCAGCCACTCGCTGTCACGCGGCAAGGCCCGCAACGCGGCGAGCAGACGTGCCGTCATGGGCACGCGGCGCGGCTTCCCGTTCTTCGGCGAGACCAGGGTCCCTCGGTAGAGCGTGTGCCGCACGTTCAGCTCGTTCCGCTTCTCGTCGATGTCGTGCCAGCGCAAGGCGTGGACCTCGCCCTTGCGCAGGCCGGCATCGAGTGCGAGCAGGATGGTCGCCAGGCGCACCGGGTGACGCTGGACCGCGGCCACCAGCGCCGCTGCCTCCTCGCGCGAGTAGAAGCGCAGCGTCTCCTCGCCATCCTTCTTCACCCGCTTGATCGGCGGGAGGGTGACGGTGGGGTAGTGGGCCTTCGCCAGCTTGAGCGTGCCCGTGAGGACCGAGAGCACGACGTTGACGTGGCTCGGCTTGCCCTCCACCAGCGCGGCCTTGACCCGCTGAACGTCGAGCTCGCTGATCTTGTCGAGCGCGAGGTGGCCGAGCCTGGGCAGGAGGTGCAGTCGGGCTACCAAGGCGTAGGTCTCCAGCGTGCTGCCCTTACGCCGCTCGGCGGTGCAGTGCTCGAGGAACTTCGGGAAGAACGCCGCGAGCGTCGGGGCCTCCGCCGCCTTGGCTGCCGCTTCCGCGGCCGCCTTCATAGCCCTCGTCTCGCGCGCCTTCTTCGTCGAGTAGGGGCGCCCATTTGCTGCGATGAGCCGTGCCTGCTCCCCGGCCCAGCGCTCCGCGCCGGACTTGCTGGTCACGATCGGCGGAGCGGAGAGCCGGAAGCGGTCCGGCGCCTCCTCTCCCTTCGGTGTCACGTGAATGTCTGCTGTCCATGTCACTCGGCCTTGGTCCTTTCGTTGACGTACTTTGACCTTCATGGGTGTCGTTCCACCCGCGTAGGCCCGCACTCGATCGATAGATCGAGGCAGCCGCGGGTGCAAGCGCTACTTCGCCTCTGATCATTCGATCGGGGGTCGAGAGCGCCGAAAGCGGTTGCTTTAAGGAAGGGGGGCGAGGGCACGAGGCCCACGTCGTTATCAACTCAAGGCGCGCGAGGCGCGGATCAGGCGCTCACTGGTCGGCGATCCATGCGTCGATCTCGAGCCGCCGCCAACGTACCTCAAGACCGGCGACTCGCACGGGAGCCGGCTTGCGGGCCTGACCGACGATCGAGTCGGCGCGGTGATCATCGTGCTCAAGCAGCCGGCCGCGCACCCGCACGGAGATCCGCGATCCGAACGCTGGACATCACGAATCGGGCGGCTCATCCTCGACAGATGTCCTCGTCACCGGCCGCCCTCCGCTCGCACCTGCCGGGCGGGTTCGCGTTGCTGCTCGCCGCCTGCCCACCTCCCGTCGCCAGCGAGGACATCGGCGACCCGCTGACCGGCAGCTCGTCGACGACGAAGCCCACGAGCGACTCGCCCTCGGATACCAGCGCGACGCCAACGAGCGGCGCCCCCGCGACGACCGGCGACACCACGACGACGCCGGGCAGCACGGGTGACTCGAGCAGCACGAGCGACGACACGACCGCCGGAGATACCGGCACCACGGCGGACACGAGCACCACCGGGACCGGCCTCGAGCCGCCGCCCGGCTGCGACGCCCCGATCGTGCACGCGGGCGACCTGACGATCACCGACGACACCGTGCTGGAGGACTTGCAGTGCATCGTCGAGGTCACGGGGCGCCTGACGATCGGCGACACCCAGAAGCTCCTATCATTCGCGCCGCTAGCGAACCTGAAGCGGGTCGGCGACAGCGTCAAGTTGTTCCACAACCTCGCGCTCGTGGACCTCGACGGGCTCGCCGGGCTCGAGCGGGTCGACAGCACCACCATCGGCGAGTACGGCCAGTCCCATCCTCACGGACTGACCGGCGCGCGGCGCGATAGCCTGACTGACATGGACGACGCGTCCATCGACGGCACCCTCGATCTCGGCGCCGGCCCGCACGTGCGGTCGGCAACGAGCCGTTTGCGAATGCGCGGGGCGTCGTGATACCATGGCCTGAGATGCGTTCGCCCGCCTCCGGTGTGCTCGTGCTGATGGGTATCTGTGTGACTATCGGTTGCAACGGTGCACCCGAGAGGGGAGGTGACGCTACGACTTCATCCGTCACGACCTCGGGTGAATCGGTGAGTTCGACCTCGGCCGTGGTCCCCACATCGACCGCCGATGGGACGACGATGGCGACGACCGATGCGTTGACGACCGACGCGGCGACGACCAGCGGCGTCGCGCCCCGGTGCGGCGACGGGAACGTCGATGCCGGCGAAGCGTGCGACGATGGCGTCAACGACGGCGGATATGGCGGCTGCGCCGCAGACTGCCGGTCTCTCGGCCCGAGCTGCGGCGATGGGGTGGTGCAACCGGAGCACGAGGAGTGCGACGGCGCGGCGGACACCTGCGTGTCGTGCGAGATCTTCACACCCTGTGACGAGCAGAGCTGGATGTTCTGTGAGCCGACGCCGGAGAGCTGCCCCGTCGATGCACAGACCAACGCCAGCGTCGCTGGCGAGACGCCGCTCGGGGCCTTCACCGGCGGCTTCGCCTTGCTCGTGCATCATTACAAGGCGGACGACCACCTCGTGATCGTCCCGGCGTTCAGCGACGGAGATCTCTGCGAGGAAGGACTCCAGCTGCGGCTGGTACTCCCGCCCTCGTACGATGTTTTGCCGGCAGCGTTCGAGGTCCCCGCACAGCTGACCAGCGGCGCGGGCGACGTTCTCGACACCACGGCCATGGTCACGATTAATGAGGACACCTGGACGGGATTCTTCTGCGAGTGCACTGGGCATCGCCTGCTCGTGCTGGATCTCAAGAGCGAGGGCTGGTCGGTCCAAGGCCAGGTCGACGTCGGCGGTTGCCGTTCATTCTACGACACGAGCGGAGGGTCGTAACCCTCGGCCATCCGCCGGCCCATGCACGAGGGACACGCCCGTCGCTGCAGGTCGAGCACCTTGACATGCCGCAACGCTCTCAACGCCGAGTCCGGCCCGTCACCCACCTATCGATGGCCTGGGATAGGTTCTTGCCGGTGTCAACCAGAAGGCGACCAGGCTCGCAGTACCAAGCCTTGCTCACCCACTTGTAGCGATATCTCGATGGACTGAAGGTGTCAAAAATTCGCTCCTTCAGATACGTCCCCTCAATCGCTGAGATGACCTTCGGGCTCGAGAACACCAATGAGAACATTTTGGGGTTATTGGATGCCACCGCGACGGCCTCAAAGTTCGACCGACACCGCATCTCTCCGCGCGGCGCGACGATTTCCGCATGCGTCCCGGGCAGGATTCCCATGGCCTCCGGCGCGGCATCGTACCATTCAGGATCGAGTTCCGAGACACGCGTGCCCGGCTGCCTGACCCATTGCCAGGGCACCGCCATGACCCCGGCCAAAGTCACGATCATCCACTCTTTGCCATAGGTATGGGGTGGAACCGCCTTCGAAAGGTATTCCAAGAATAAGTCGTCGAGCATGTGCCGCATGGAGCGGTAGCGCAATGGATCTACAAGGATGCAGCCACGAGGCAAATCAGGCAGGATGACTTCGATTTTTGCGTAGTGATGGTGGTGTTCCTCAAAACTAACGATAGATGAGTTTGGGCCGTCCGGGAATATGTAGTCCAGTTCGGCGAGGAAGAGATGCGCGGGCTCTCTTGATCCGCGAATGAGCACAGGTGTCACACTGTCGGCGATATTAAGTAACTGTAGCTCCACAACTCCAAGCCTGAAGGCGTCCGGGATGGATCGGCCCGCCGCGACACCCTTGTAAAATCCGCCCGCGAATGCGATGGCGGCCGCATCGTCAATCGATTGCCTCATTCCGACAACATAACTGATGTGCTCGGCGATGGCCCGTGCCTGCGTCTCGGCGAAGCAGGCATTGAGCACGACGCACTGGACCTGTTTAGCGAAGAGCGAGAAGAGGTCCGCCAGCGCGTCCGCGGAGACCGGGTGGATTTGCCCTCGATCATCTTCAAGGCACAGCTCACCGCTCGCCGTCCCGTGCCCCGAGAAGTGGACTATGCTGGGGCTCGCGTCCAAGATTGCCTGTGACAAGTCGCCGGGGCGGACTGACATCCTATCGACGAGGTGAAACTGGACTTGGGAGGCGGCGAGTTGTAGACGGTGTTGAATCTCTCTAAGCTCCTGTCCCAGACGCAACCGCGATGCGTTGCTAGGATCGGAGGCCAGGAAGAGGATTGTCGATCGTTTGTCGTTCACGGCGATGTGCTCTCGAACCGGGGTCACTCGTCAGTGTTGTTCCCCTAGGGCTGGCGAGTCAAGTGCAAGTCCCGCGTTTGCTTCACCCGAGACACGGCTAGGTCGGGGCCGACGGGCGAGATCTGGAAGCATGATGCGATGCTCCGGGCCGTCCGCGCGGCGCTCACGGCTCGAAGCGCGCGACGAACAGGCGGCCCACCGGCGAACGCCGCGTCGGGCTGACCGCTCGCCGCAGCTTGACGATGATCGTATCGTCTGCCGGTGAAGAGGTGCTAGCACTTTTGCAAGCGCGGCCGCGAGAGGAGCCGTCCTCGGACGCCATTACCCCGCTGCGTCTTTGTCTTTGCGACTCTCGCCGACGTCCTCGACCTCTACGTGGAACGTATCTTGGGCGACACCATGGTGGTCGCAGCACTACCTGATCGCCGGTACGCGTCCAGGCGTGTCTTCTCGGGTGCATTTCCAGGCGAAGCGCTCGACCTCTGTACCCAGAGGTCGAGCGGTCGCGGAGCCCAGGGCTCGATGCGGTGGAGCTCACAGCTGGCGAGGAGAGAGACGGTAGGTGCGCGCCTCAATGAGAGTGGCCACCCGCTCCCGGAGCGCTCCTCGGACCTCGCCCTGTTCCGATGTGCTCGCCGCTCGGACGAACAGGTTTACCCTTGGAGCGCAAATATCGGATTGTAGATGTGTTTCTTCCGTCGACGCCACGCGAGAAACCATTTATGAAGGTCATTGCTTGCCGCTAAGCCTGAAAGACTAGTAGCAACAGCCGCCCAAGTCAACGGTATCACGATCCCGGCGGCGCTAAGTGCTAGAGGTACGCCGCTGGCCGCAGTGAAGTATCCCTTAATCTCCAGACTCTGGAGAGCCTCAAGTTCTTTCTCTTGGAGTTGGATAAATTCTCGCTTCAATTCAGCAAGCGCAGCACGGACGTTGGTGATGGGGGGAGCATTGTTTGGCAGTAATCGATCTACTCGCTTCTGGATCTCGCGGCGAATATTTGCGTACGTTGGAAGTAATTGCCGGCGCAATTTTAGGACTTCGTTCCAGTTCAAGTCTCGCAACACTGGTTCCAGTTTATGTGGGTCCAATAAGTCCCAGGCGAAAGCGACATCTTGCTGTTGCACCGCAGTGACGGCACTGCTGGAGTCCGTGGCCAGAGCGAGCAAGATTCGGGAGGACACTTCGTCCAGCGCTGCCGGCGTGGCGTCGTTGAGGCATGCCTTTCTCACAAATTTGGCTATTGTTCCAAGCCTGAGCCACGCTACTGCCGACCATTGTGGGTGGACGTTAGCGAGCGAGTGAGGGTTGCCGAGTGTGTGCAAGCGCGGCTGTACCTTAAGGTGGCCTACCCAGTCCAAGTTAATCTCCGTGGGCGTGACAATCCCCGACGGAATGATCATGGTAGGCGCTGCCATGCTTTTGTCAGGAACCGCCGCCTCGACCATCTTGGCATTCGACACAGCATGGGCGACAAATTGAAGCAGGTTCAGCGCGTCGTCCTTGTCCGCAGGTCGAAGAGGAAGAAAATC
>ERZ795056.4236-NODE-4236-length-14939-cov-11.425490_pt1 | contig 14939 bp, 10 predicted proteins | sample MGYA00375140_ERZ795056 | MGnify/ENA primary metagenome ERZ795056 (study PRJEB30185, sample SAMN05720227) | activated sludge metagenome | isolation source: Anaerobic digester | place: USA | collected 2015-03-09 ...
GCACTTCGCAGTGGTCTGTTTTGATGCGGTCCCTTATCCCGCGGAGCGCCAGGAACTGCGCGAGGAACTGGCCAAGGCCGGCAAGGCCATCCTCCCCATCACCCTGGAACAGATGCACCGCTACGCGGGCAACATGCTCGAGCTCCGCGGCGGACGGGAGGGACGTGAACCCTTTGTTTTCTTGTCGGATACAGCCTTCCATGCCCTTCGGCCGGATCAGCGCATCGCGTTGGAGCAGCACGCGCAGCTGGTCCCGGTGGCCATCCCCACGATCGAAGCGGTGGGCGGTGGCAGCGTGCGGTGCATGTTGGCGGAGGTGTTCCTACCCAGCGCCATTCGTCGCTGAGTCCTTCCTTTGCAGCCCAGACCATGTTCCAGGATAGACTGCAAGCCCAGCTCGTGCCCGCGCTCCAGAGCGCCTTCCAACACCTCTTCAGCCATGAGCTCGACGTGCGAAGTGTCGGCTTCCAACCGACCCGTCCTGAGTTCGAGGGCGACCTGACCATCAACGTCTTCCCGTTCCTGAAGATCAGCGGGAAAGGGCCGGAACAGACGGCCACGGCCATCGGCGAGTTCCTGCAACGCCAGGTGCCCATCGTGGAGCGCTTCAATGTGGTCAAGGGTTTCCTCAACATCGTCATCGCCGACAGCTACTGGACGGACTTCCTGCGCGAGGCGGGCAACAAGGATATCCTGCAGTTCCCCAGCACCGGACGGCAGGTGATGGTGGAGTACAGCTCGCCCAACACCAACAAGCCTCTGCACCTGGGCCACCTGCGGAACAATTTCCTCGGGCATAGTGTCAGCCGCATCCTGAAGGCGGCGGGCAATGAGGTGGTGCGCGTGCAGATCATAAACGACCGGGGCATCCACATCTGCAAGAGCATGGTGGCGTGGCAGAAGTTCGGGAAGGGCGAAACGCCCGAAACCAGCGGCCTGAAGGGTGACAAGTTGGTGGGCAAGTACTACGTGGAGTTCGACAAGGCGTACAAAGCCGAGATCGAGCAGCTGGTGACGGGAGGCATGCCGAAGGAGGAGGCGGAGAAACAGGCACCGCTGATGAAAGAGGCCCAGGCCATGCTGCTCGCGTGGGAGGCCAATGACCCCGCTGTCCGCGCATTGTGGGAGAGGATGAACGGCTGGGTCTATTCCGGCTTCAACGCCACCTACACCCGCATGGGCGTGGAGTTCGACAAGCTGTACTACGAGAGCCAGACCTACGTGCTGGGCAAGGAGGACGTGCGCAAGGGCTTGGAGAAAGGTGTGTTCTACACCAAGCCCGACGGTAGCGTGTGGGTGGACAACACCGCCGAAGGCCTGGATGAGAAGGTCCTTCAGCGCGGTGATGGCACCAGCCTCTATATGACGCAGGACATCGGCACGGCCGTTAAGCGCTTCGAGGAATTTCCGGCCTTACAGCAGCTGATCTACGTGGTGGGCAACGAGCAGGATTACCACTTCAAGGTCCTGTTCATCATCTTGAAGAAGCTGGGCTTCACCTGGGCCGAGGGATTGCACCACCTGAGCTATGGCATGGTCGACCTGCCCAGTGGCAAGATGAAGAGCCGCGAAGGCACCGTGGTGGATGCCGACGACCTGATGCAGGAGGTGGTGGACGAGGCCCGCAAGGCAGGCGAGGAGCTCAGCAAGCTTGATGAGTTCAGCGAGGAGGAAAAGAGTGCCCTGTACGAGACGATCGGTCTTGCTGCGCTGAAGTACTACCTGCTCAAGGTGGATCCCAAGAAGCGCATGCTATTCGACCCTGCTGCCAGCATCGACCTGCAAGGGCACACCGGACCCTTCATCCAATACACGTATGCGAGGATCAAGTCCCTGCTCCGGAAGGCAGTTGAGTTGTCAGTCGGTAGTTCTCAGTTGTCCGTGGCAAGCGGACCGCTGACAACCGACAACCACCAACTGCTCCCCGAGGAGCGCGCGGTGATCAAGTTCCTTCATCAGTTCCCGGCGGTATTGAACGAGGCCGCTACCAAGCTTGAGCCATCCACGATCGCGAACCACACGTACGAACTGGTGAAGGCTTACAACAGCTTCTACCAGAGCGTGCCCGTGATGAAGGAGGAGGATCCGGACAAGCAGAGATCCCGTCTGGTATTGAGCGCGGCGGTGGCAACGGTCACGAAGAAGGCCATGTGGTGCCTGGGCATCGGTGTGCCGGAGCGGATGTGAGTACTGTGCTGCGTCCTTAGAACTTCGGACAGGGCACCACCTTGTGCCTGCGGTTCTTCGCCTTCTTGGGCCACTCGTAGATGAGGCTGATCTCGTGCGCCCCACCACTGTTCATCGTCAACTTGCTGATGGTGATGTCGTAGCTGTAGGTGAATCGGAATTGATCGTCCACGAGAACGCCGGCCATCAATATCACGGCTTCGCTATTACTGTAGCCTTGCTGGTAGGCCTTGGCCACCGGTAGGCCGCGGTACCAGATGCCTCCGGTCAATTGACCATGTTCGATATAGCCGCCCAGGTCCAATTGGTCCCACTTGCCTTGTGCCTTGTAATGGCTCGCCAGGGTCATCCGGGTATCGCTTTTGCCGATGGGCCTTCCGTCGATCGGGAATTTGTAGCCCACATGCACACTGGCACGCATGGGAAGGCGTGCATCACCATCCAGGATCAAGCTCTGGTTGGGGCGATTGATGTGGTTCAGCGATAGGCCTGCCCAGAATTGCTCGGTGTAGAACATGCTTCCGGCAGCGAAGTCGAGGTAGCCGATCTGCGGGATGAGGTTGGCTTCCACGCTGGTGGGTGCATTATCGCGGATCACTTGATCAGCAAAGAGGTACCCGCCAGGATCCACACCCCGCATGGTGTAGGCCATGCGCGTGCCGAAGCGGATGGCCTTGCGGTAACTGATGCGGGCCTCGTAGCTGTAGCTCATGCCGATGGTCGTGAAGGTGAGCCCGCTCGTGCCGGCCTTATCACGAAGCACCATACCCCCGATCCCCGCGTTCACCGTGCTGAAGCGGTGGTCGTAGGCGGCCATGAAGGTCTCATAGCCGGGTTGGATGCCGGGCCATTGCAAACGGTAGTTCAGCGCGATCCGGTCCTGGTGGGTATTGCCGGTGAGGGCAGGGTTGAGGTACTGAGCGGCCGCATAGAATTGGGAGAATTGCGGATCCTGACCACGCACCACTGCCACTGCGAACAGCAGGGCGCCGAGAAGAAGGGGGCGCAAGGCGTTCATCGGAAGAGGGTGAGATCGGTGAGCTTGACCTGTTCCTTGCCATCCACGAACTGCACCCAGGTCTGGACCACGTAGACATCCTGCGGGCTCAACTCGCCGCGGTAGTAGCCGTCCCAGCCTTGTTGGATATCGGTGCTCTCGAAGATCAGCTCGCCCCAACGGTTGAAGATCCGCATGCGGAACTCGTCCACGAAGCGTGCGAAGGGATAGAATACGTCGTTGCTCAGATCACCCGGGATCCATCCTCCTCCACCGCCGCCATTGGGGTCGGGGGTGAAGGCAGTAGGTATGGTGATGTCATACACCGGGTTGATGGTGATGGTACCCGTGCTCATCGCCGTGCAACCATTGACGTCCTCCACGAACAACTCCACCTCGAAGGTGCCCACTTCCATGTACGTATGGCTCGGGTCCTGCGCACTGCTTGTGCCACCGTCACCCATGATCCAGTCGAAGGTGGCTATGTTACCGGTACTCCCATTGGTGAATTGGATCGTGGCGTTGTCGGCATCTGCGGTATACGTGCTGGCGGTGAATGCGGCAGTGGGCAGCGCATGGGAGATGACCGACCCGGTTGATGGCGCTGTACTGGTGCATCCGTAGGCCGTAGTGACCGTGAGCCCGATGGCGTAGGTGCCAGCCGAATAGGTCAACGTGGGAGCGGACTGTGTGGAGGTCTGGCCATTACCCAGGTCCCACAGGTAGCTGATGCCGTTGGGGAGTTGCAGGTCCGGCATGGACACCGTCAATGGCGCACATCCTTCAGCAATGACCACTGGCAACAGGATGCTCGGAGGTTCGTCCAACTGCAATTGGACAACATCGGTACGTTGGTTGCCGCAACCATCGGTGACGGTGGCCACAAGCGTCTGGTCCTGTGTGATCGGCACGGTGAACGGGCCGTTCCCAACGAACCCGATCGGGGTCCACACGATGTTCCACGTACCCGGATAGTTCGCGAAGGTTGCGCCGATGGTACCCGAACCACCGGGGCATACCGTGGTATCGCCGTAGGCCAGGAATGTGGCGGTATTCAGGTTGAGGACAGTGATCGGCAATTGCACGGCATTGCTGGTGCAACCGTTCTGGTCCATGGCTGTTACCGTGATGTTCTGCGATAGGTTGAAGGCCGCCGTGAGTGACGGTCCCGAACCCAGACCCACCCATGTGTACACGTGGTTCCCCGAGCCCCCGGTCGCTTGCGCAGTAAGCGTGACCGCTGCGTTCACGCAAACCGTATCGGGCGCTTGTGCAGTGAGGAGGATGGCGTCGGGCTCATTGATGATCGCGATCGCGATGGTGGTGCAGCCGTTCGCATCGACGATGTTAGCGGAGTACGATCCGGCGCTCAGGTTGGCCTGTGTCAGGCCCATGGCACCGTTGTTCCAATTCACGGTGTAGGCCGGTGTTCCGCCGGTGACGGACAATTGAACAGCGCCGTTGTTCCCGCCGTTGCATGTGACATCGGTGGTGATCACGGCAGTCGTTGCCAGTACAGGTGGGTCGACCAGCGTAGCGCTCAGGGTGGTGTCGCAGCCCAAGGCATCGCTCACCGTGATGCTGTAGGTGCCGGCCGTCAATCCGCTGGCCGTTGCCGTGGTCTGTGCAGCGGGGTCGTTCCACTGGTAGCTCAGGCCGCTCAGCTCGGGTGCGTAAACGATGCTTCCGTTCTGGGCGCCGTTGCACAAGGGTGCCGTGGTGCTCAGTCCCGCGGTGAGGAAGCTGTTGCTCAGGGCGATGAACACGCTATCCTGGTCGGGGGGACAGGTGTTGTTCCCCGTGGTGGTCAACACCAGTGTCACGCCACCGGCGATCACCTCGTTCGTATTGGGGAAATACTGGATGTTGGCCCCCGTGCCATTGACGGTGCCATTCCCGCCGGACCAGCTGGCCCCAGTGGCGTTGGTCACAGAACCCTGGATGGCGATCGGGAAGGCGTTCAGGCAACCGACCAGATCGGGCCCGGCATTGGCCACGTTGGGCAGTCCTTGGGGGTTGATGGTGATGGATCCGGTGGCCGGTGCGCAGTTGTTGGCGTCGGTGATGCTCACCGTATAGGTGCCGCTGGTGGCCGTGATACTGGGGGTCGTGGCCCCGGTGTTCCAGAGGTAGCTGTAGGGCGCTGTGCCGCCGGAGACGGTAACGGCGGCCGTTCCATCACCGCTGCCCAGGCAGGCCTCATCCGTGGCGGTGAGCGAGCCGATGCTCAGCGCGGCCACCGGACCGATGTCGGCCGTGAGCTGGGTGTCGCAACCGAAACCATCGGTGATCGTGACGGTGTAGGTACCTGCACCGAGGTTATTGGCCGTGGCGGTGGTCTGACCTGCAGGATCGTTCCACAGGTAGGTGAACGAGGCGTTCACAGGAACCACGCTGGCCGATCCGGTATTGGTGCCGAAGCAGATGGCATCCACGGCGTTCACCGTGGTGTTCGCAAAGCTGTTGGGGATGTTGATGAACACCTGGTCCTGTGCCGGTGGGCAAGTGCTGTTGCCAGTGGTGGTCAAGGTCAGCGTCACGCCACCCGCTGCGATCTCGGCCGCGCTGGGCGTGTAATCGGGGTTCAGTCCGGTACCACTGAAGCTTCCTGTTCCGCCGCTCCAAGAGCCGCCCGTGGCGTTCACAACCGTGCCTGTCAGCTGTACTGGGAACGCCCCGATGCAGCCCACCAGGTCGGATCCGGCATCCGACTCATTGGGGATGCCCTGCGCGGCGATGGTGACGGAACCGCTGGCCGGTGCGCAGTTGTTGGCGTCGGTGATGCTCACCGTGTAAGTGCCGCTGGTGGCCGTGATACTGGGGGTCGTGGCCCCATTGCTCCAGAGGTAGGTGTAGGGTGGGGTGCCGCCAGTGACGGTCACTATGGCTGTTCCATCACCGCTGCCGAGGCAGGCCTCATTCGTAGCGGTGAGCGAGGCGATGCTCACGCTGGCCACCGGACCGATGTTGGCCGTGAGCTGGGTGTCGCAACCGAAACCATCGGTGATGGTGACGGTATAGGTTCCAGCACCCAAGTTGCTCGCCGTGGCGCTGGTCTGTGCGGCCGGATCGTTCCAGAGGTAAGTGAAAGCGGGGTTGACCGGTACCACGCTGGCCGAGCCGGTGTTGGTGCCGAAGCAGAGGGCGTCGACCGCATCCACCGTGGTGTTCGCGAAGCTATGGGGGATGTTGATGAACACTTGGTCCTGAGCCGGTGGGCAGGTGCTGTTGCCGGTGGTGGTCAAGGTCAGCGTCACACCGCCCGCTGCGATCTCGGCCGCGCTGGGTGTGTATCCGGGGTTAAGTCCCCCACCGTTGAAAGTTCCCGTGCCACCGCTCCAGGTTCCGCCTGTGGCGTTCACAACAGATCCGGTCAGTTGAACGGGGAAAGCACCGATGCAACCCACCAGGTCGGGTCCCGCATCAGCCTCATTCGGTAGACCGGTGGTGCCGATCGTTCCTGTGAGGGGCTGCGATACACAGCCGTTGTCATCGGAGATCACCACGCTGTAGCTGCCCGCACCGGCAGTGATGCCCGCGGTGGTGGCCCCTGTGCTCCAAGCGTAGGTGTATGGAGGTAGACCCACGGTAACGTTGGTCATCAGACTGCCATCGCCACTGCCCAGGCACTGTTCATCCACCTCGATCAGCGTGGCGTGCAGTCCGGGTAATACTTGAATGTTGTAGACATAGGTCTGGAAGGCGGAGATGGGGCAGGCGCCGTCATCCACATTCACGATGAAGGGGAAGAAGCCCGAGGTGCCTGCGGTGGCTGTCCAACACACTGTAGCGGTGATCGGATTGGTACCGGTGAAGCTGAACGTTGCACCTGGCAGGCTCAGGCTCACGTTACTGAAGGCATCCAGAACGTTCGTGACGTTGGCATCGGAGATCACCATGTCGAAGCAGAAGTCGCCGGACTCGCAGACCTGGATGCTTCGAGGGCCTGTTTGAACCGCACCTCCGGAGAGGTTGGTCACGAGGCCGGTCGCGGCGTCCGGAGGGATGTTCGCACATGGGTACGCCACGAATTGCATATCCCGCATGATGGTGCCGATGACGTTGCCGTTGGCATCGTATTGGGTCACCTGCACCACCACCACCCAATTGCCTTGTACGTTCAAGGTGAAGTTCACCAGCCCACTCACCGGGTCGATCGTCAGGCCGGGGATCGGCACGAGCGGTGTGAAGGGTGGCACATAGGGGACGGGATCACCGTTCACCATGCGCGCGCCGATCAGGCTGTAGGAGAGGGAGTCCGCCTCAGCATCCACCGCGCCATAGCTGTACGAAACGGGGTAGCCCATGCACACGTAAGGTATCGCCGTGTTCGTGAAGGTGGGTGAATCGTTGCAGGGGGCATCCGCACTGTTCAGTACGCCGGTGATGTACATCTCGCGGGTGCCGGGGTTCGAGAGGTTCACGATGGCGTTGTTCCGGTAGATGTTCGTCCAGGAGATGGTCCAACTGTCACAGGGAGGCAACGTGATCGTCCCCGTGTAGATGTACTGTTGAATGCCGGGCAGCGAGCCACCGTTGCAGGTACTGTTGGGTAGCTCGATGTCGCAGAGCTGCGAGATCTCCACACCGCCAGGTGTGCTCACGTTCAGCGTGCGGTTGCCACAGGGGCTGGTCAGCTGCAGGTTGTAGGAGGGGTCCACTTCGATGCCTGCACAGTCGCGGTACACCACCAAGCGGATACGGAACTGGTTGGTGCCGATGCACTCCCAATAGATCTCTCCACCGCTGAAGTGCGTGGCTTGGACCTGCTGAACACCGAGCATGCCGGTGAACACCAGCAGTGCGGTGAACAGCCGGTACACCGTTCTTCCAGCGCGGAACCCGCTGCTGGAGCGGTCTTGTGCGGAAAAGGTGGAACGTGCTGTCATGGCCTGGGGCTGGATCCTGCGGGTCATACGGACCGTATTGCCCAAGGGTTCGTGTTATCGACCGTTCCGGGGGCAAGTATCGACGAGCGGACCGTAGGGAGTGGACGAAGGGTTGGTTCGGGCCATGCCGATCACGACCGCAGGCGAGGCCCTGTGCTGCAATGACCAAGGCAGGTAATGAGGGGCAGGGTCATTCGCCTTGGCGGATCTGGCGAAAGCCCAGGAACCGCACGATGCATGGTGGGGTCACAGCGTCCCGGGCCAAGGCCGTACCTTCGGACCATGCCCGGTTTGGAGAACGATCTCCGCGAACTGCTCCATCGCCATGAGGTCCGCGCCGACCGCATCGATGAACTGTGGCAGGAGGTGGTGAAGGCGCACAGCTCACCGGGCAGGCACTACCACACGTTGCAGCACTTGGAGGACCTTCACGCACAGCTCGCCGAGGTCAGGTCCGCTCTCCAGGACCCCGATGCCGTGCTACTGGCGATCGCCTATCATGACTTCATATACCGCGTATCCCGCAAGGACAATGAGGAGCGCAGTGCCGAGGTGATGCGCGAGCGGATGCTGCCACTGGGGCTGCCCAGGCCAATGGTGGAACGTGCAGCTGAACACATCCGGGCCACCCAGCGCCATGAGGCCAGCGCCGACCCCGACACCGATCTGTTCACCGACGCCGACCTCAGCATTCTCGGGTCATCACGCGAGCGATACAAGCTCTATACCCAGCAGGTTCGTCGGGAATACCGCCGTTACCCGGACCTGCTCTACAAACCCGGACGACGCAAGGTGCTGGCGCATTTCCTTGCCATGCCGCACATCTTCAAGACCTCCCACTTCCGGGATCGCTTCGAGGAGCAGGCGCGCCTTGATCTGGATGCGGAGTTGAAAGGTGCGTTCTAAGAAGCCTGAACAAGCGATCGGTCATTCAGCGCTGCGCCATCCCGTCGACAGCCCATCGATGCTCACCGCGTTCTTCTCTCTTCGATACGCGTCCAGTTCCTCAGGACTTTTGTGCGTGGCCCATGCGGTCAATTGCGTGCGCTCACCAGCGGGTGCGTATTGCGGTACGCCATAGCCACAGGAGGTCTGCACGGTCTCGATCTCGCCGATGACCAACTGACGTTCACCTGGCATCGGTGGCCCGAAGTGTGGACGCAACTCCTTCCACTCCGCGTGGTGAAGCTGTAACGAGCGGCCTTGCGCATAGAGCCGCAGGATCAACGGTGGCCCTTCGAACGCACAGAACATGAAGGTGATACGGCCGTTCTCCAACAGGTGCGCGGCCGTCTCATTGCCACTGCCGGTGAGGTCGAGGTAGCCCACGCGAACCGGGGAGAGAATACGAAAGGTGTCCAGTCCCTTCGGCGACACGTTCACGCGGCCGCTATGTGGAGCAGAGCCGGTGAAGAACATGCGTTGCGCCCGGATGAAGGCCATGAGCCGGTCATCCAATGCTGGGAGGAATTTGGCCATGGACGAAGGTAGAAGTGGATCCTATGCGTCACAACTCTTCAGCCGCTTCAGCGCCCACGCACGTAGACCAGGCGTGTGAAACCGCGTGGGTCCTCCACATCCCGCTCTGGTGCCCGCTGGAAGCCCATTCGTTCATACAGCCGATGTGCGCCGAACATCCTGGGCTGGGTCCAAAGCACCATGGCCTGCGCTCCGGCGGCAAAAGCACGGTCCAGGCAGGCCTGTACGAGTCGTTCTCCGATCCCGTTGCCACGTGTCCTGTCATCCACGCCCAACACGCGGAACTCCCGCTCATTCGCAGCTGCCACCTGGCGCAATGGGCTTTCCGGGTGCAGCAGAAGAACCGCACCGACCACCGTATCCGTTTCATCCGTGGCGACCAGTAGCACACCAGCGGGTTCGAGGTTCGTACGGGTCATGAACCGGCCGGCTTGCTCGTCAGTGGTATGACCGCCTCCCACATAAATCCGCCGCAACAACACGGTGGCCTGTTCCCAGTCCATATCGGTGGTGGCTTCGCGGATCCGGTCTGTCATGGGTTCTGCATCAGGAAGAGTTGGGCGCTTCGACTGTTCGGACGCGGATGGCTTGGGACCGATCCGCATACGGCTTTTGCAAAGGTCATGGGAGCACATCGAAAAGGAGGCCTTTCTGATCAACTTTGGTACATGACACTGGTGATCGATGTCTTCAGGTCCCAATGGGCCGCCATCCGTCGGCATCCTTGGACGGTGTGGGCGATGCTGCTCAGCTTTGCCGGTGTATTGCACCTCGCCGTGCGCCACGATGAACTCCCCAAGGCTCTGGCATACGTGGCTGCCATGTACGTCAGTGTGTTCGTGGTGGATTTGTTCGCACGCATGTTCCCTGCGGATCTGGAGTTTCCGGTACGACGGCCCAAGCGGGAAGCGGCACTGGTGGTCGGCATCGAACTTCTCGCCATCGTGCTGGCGGTCCTGCTCTTCGTGGTCTTCACGTTGAGCGAACTTCCTGTGGCTTGGAAGATCGCCTCGATCCCCGCCATGGCCATCATCTTTCCGATCGCGCTTCCGCTGGTACTGCTGTACTGGAAGTACAGACCTGCCGAGCTCGGGCTCCGCTTCAATGCCATGAGCTGGGTGTTCCTTCCGGTACTTCTGATCACGATGGGAACAGCATACTTGTCCGCTCCCGCTGACTTCACGCTGGGTAGGCTGCTGGCATCCGAGGGTTTGCTCGGTGCACTGATCACCGGGTTCATCACCGCTGGTCTATCCGAGGAATTCGTCCGCATGGCGCTTCAAACACGCGTAGGGGCCTACCTGCGCAACCCCGCGGTGGGCTGGTTCTTCGCCACGCTGGTCTGGGCCTTCCTGCACGCACCGAACTGGTATGCGAAAGGTGGCGACCTGTACGAGGCACTGATGGGTGCTGTGCGGATCATTCCACTCGGGTTGATGTGGGGTTACATCACGCACCGCACCAAGAGCCTTATTCCGGCCACCTTGGTCCATGGCACGAACGTGTGGGGCTTGCAGAATTTCTAGCTAGTAGGTCTCTGTTCAGTGACCATAGCTGATCACCCGGCTCACCTTGTAACCAGCGCCTTCCTTCCGCCACACCATGATGTTCTTGAAGGTGCCGCACTCCTCGCTACCGTTCTCCGAGTGACAGAAGCGGTGCTGGCAGATCTCCAACAACCCGAAGTCGCCGAGTGGATGGACCTCCAGGGTTCCGGGCACGATCTCGCGGCGCATGTCGGCAGTTTCAGGCTGGATGAACAATCGCGTGAAACCCGCCATGGTGCTGTCGTAGTCATCGCGTCCGCTCTTGTCGTGATAGAACTCCAGATCTTGCGTGAACCACGTTCCGAGGACCGCCGCATTATGCGCGTTGAATGCGGCGAACATCGCACTGTCCAACGCAGCGATGGTCACCACCATTTCGGGTGCGGCCGTGGAGGTTGAAGGGGTATCTCGCGTTGGCAGCGGTACGCTAGGGTCACCGCATGAGTGCAGTAGTAAAAGTCCGCCCGAGAGGGTACGAAGTGGGACAGGGAGCCTGGAGGCAAGCATCATTCGTGGAGGAAACGGAGCACATGACCGATGATCTCCTCCCGTTGCCGGGGATCCGCGTCGCTGTCCATGTTATTATGGGGCGTGTCCTTCAGGAAGATCACACGGATCCCGAATTGCTCGGCCTCCGCTCCGGTGGGAAGGACCTCTGGGTCGGCCGGTTGGTCGCTGCTGCGCAAGGTGTAACTGCGTGGTTTGTTGGCGCGCAGGATGGGCATGCGACGGTGGTCGAGGGTGATCACCTTCTGGATCAGGTCTGGATGTTGATGACCGAACAAGACGCTCATATCTCCACCGTTGGAATGGCCAAGCAGACTGATCCGTCCATGATCCAATTCGGGGTGGACCCGTTGAAGCTCCTGAAGTGCGAAGCGGATGTTCGTTGCTCCGCGTTCCCAATTGGGCATCCGTACCACACGTGCAGGACCATTGAAGTCGAGCGGAGGGTCGGTTGGTAGTTCGTGCTGGATGCTCAACACGAACCATCCCGCTTCGGCCAAGGCCTCGAGCAGGTATCCATAGGCGAGATAGGACCCTGATTGGTTCTCCCCATAACCGTGGCTGAAGACCACGATCGGGGCGCCCACGGTGGTGCCAACGGGTTGATGGATCGCTACCGGGATGGACCGTGCGCGACCGGTGTCCTGCCAGGTGATGAGCGCTGGGGACTGTGCGAGGGCCATTTGACCCAAGACCGTCAGTACTGGCAAGAGGTGTGCGATCCTCATCCGGCGAAGGTAGGGGAGCAGGCCGAGTAGTATGGGCGATCCAGGAGCGAGATGAATGACTTGAAGCCGAGGCCATGTGCGCTCGATCGTTCTTTGGGTCGTTGCCTACGCGGGCATCGGAAGGTCGATCCTGAACCGGTCCTTCGCGGCCGAACAACAGATGTCCCTTCTCCGGGACCATTACCTTGGCGCCATGCGTACTACATGTTGTCTCCTGTTCTTCCTGGTCGTTCTTACCACCTCCGCACAGGTCCCGCTCGATGTTGCCGTTGTGGACCTGCCCGAAAAGCTGGTAGGGGTGTGGGAGGGGCCTTTGGGCGAAGGACGTTATCGCGAGGTATGGACCCAGGTGACCGTGAATACCTACGAAGGGGTGGCACGAATGATCCAAGGGGAGAAGGTGCTCAGTGAAGAGCAGATGCGACTCACCTTCTTCGCTGGGCAATGGCTCCTGATCGCTTCCACAGGGGATACACGCATCACCAGCTTCGTTCGCGTGGAGGTGAAGGATGGCGTGTGGGTCTTTGAGAACAAGGAACACGACTTCCCGCAGCGTATCGGCTATCACGTGGAGGGTGATGTGCTCAGGGCATATATCGCTGGATCGGATGATCAAGCGCAGCGCATGGACTTCCTGCTCCAGCGTGTGCGATAGTCAATAGGCTGAGATCACTCTTCCAGTTCCAACACCGTCCGTAGCCGGATGTCCTTGCTGGAGCCTCCGATCATCAGTCGGAAGGTACCCGGCTCCGTGACCTCTTCCAAGGCTTCATTGAGCATGCTCAATCGATCTGCTGTGATGCGGAAAGTGACCTTGGCAGTGGCGCCGGCCGCGAGCTTCACCCGCTGGAAGTCCTTCAGTTCCTTCACCGGACGCGCCACACTGGCCAGTTCATCGTGCACATAAAGTTGTACCACTTCTTCGCCGTCCACAGCACCCGTGTTCGTCAATGAGAAGGTGATCCGCACGGTATCCTTGGCTGTGAAGGTGCTGTCGCTGAGATGAAGGTTGCCATAGGTGAATGAGGTGTAGCTGAGGCCGTAGCCGAAGGGGAAGAGCGGCTGGCCCGTGCCGTCCACGTAATCATCGCCCCGGCCCGTAGGGTAGTGGTTGTATACCAAGGGGAGTTGGCCTTCGTTGCGGGGGAATGTGATCGGCAGGCGGCCACTGGGGTTGCGCGTGCCGAGCAGCAGGTCGGCAATGGCGAGGCCGCCCGCTTCACCCGGGTACCAGGCCATGAGCACTGCCCCGGCGTTTCGCTCCCAGTTCTTCATCGTAAAAGCGCTTCCCCCAACGACCACGACAGCCACTGGAACCCCTGTGCCGGTCAGCATATTGATCAGCCATTCTTGATACCCAGGCAGGTTCAGCTCACTGCGATCCCGGAACTCGCCTTCTTCGATCCCGACCACGGCCACGATGAGATCGCAGCCCTCGGCCAGGTCCTTCGCATCATCGATCGATCGCTCCCGCGCCTCACTTTCTCCTGTATCCCACACCAGTTGGAAGCGTGCATTGCCGGAGCGCTCACGGTATTCGATCCGCAGCTCCACGGCTTTCCCGGCGGTCAGTTCAACGTATTCGCTAGTGGTGGTGCTGGTCTGCTCGTTCCAGCGGTCGATGAGCAATTCGCCGTTGATGTACAATCGGTAGCCATCATTGCCCTTTATACCGATCGTACAGTAATAGTCCTTGTCTGGTTTGATGACACCCTCCCAGATCACGCCGAAGTGGTCATAGGGCAGGCGAGGATCCGGTCCGTAGAGCGTCCAATCGAAGTCAACGCGGTCATCGATCCGGGTGATCATTGGCGCCCCCGTCAGGTCGATCCCGCGGAAGTAGTTGGCCCGAATGCCCGCCTTCAGGTCCATTCCCTCTTTGTGGAAGAGTACGTCAGCGGGTACTGCCTGGAAGCTGTCGAACGTTCGACCGGGCCCTGGTGCGTACACCACCTCTGTTCTGCCCTGCAGTCGCTCCCGGAGGCCGTCCAGGATGCTCTTCGTGGCATTGCCAGGTCCGCTATAGCCGCCAAGCCGCGCTTCCACAGCCTCGGAACCGATCACGGCAATGCGCTTCGTGGATGATGGTATGGGAAGGGTGAAGCCCTCGTTCTTCAGCAGCACTGCTCCTTTCACCGCCATTTCATAGGCCAACTCGGCGTGCAACTGTAGGTCCAGCGCTTGCAAGAGGGAGTCGCTCTGAAATGGGTCATCGAAGAGCCCCAGCTCGAACTTCATCCACAGTACCCGCGCTACGGCACTATCGATGGCCGCTTGCTTCACGCTACCATCCAGGTAGGGCGGGTTGAAAAGCGCCTCGTGCGCAAGGTCGGTCTGGAAGATCACGTCCTGTCCGTTCTCCACACTCTGCCGGCCCGCATCAGCATAGTCCTTGGCAGTGAAGTGGAGCACATTGGCGCCGCCGGTCGCTGCCGCATCGCTGATCACGAAGCCACGGAAGCCCCAGTCCTTGCGTAGGACATCGTTCAGCAGCCAGCTGTTGGCGCTGCACGGACGCCCGTTCAGGCTGTTGTAGGCCGTCATGATGGAGCGCGCACCGCCATGCTTGATGCACGCCTCGAAGGGCTTCAGGTAGGTCTCGCGG
>ERZ795056.4243-NODE-4243-length-14926-cov-22.061865_pt1 | contig 14926 bp, 12 predicted proteins | sample MGYA00375140_ERZ795056 | MGnify/ENA primary metagenome ERZ795056 (study PRJEB30185, sample SAMN05720227) | activated sludge metagenome | isolation source: Anaerobic digester | place: USA | collected 2015-03-09 ...
CAATAGGCATATTATTATTTGCAGGCTGATAATTTTGGTATGGCAAAAATTCAATAGTTGTTTTACAATTATGAAATACCGCATGATCGGCGCGGATTATCCCCCCTGTAGTTAAAGAAGGGTTGCTTGCATCGGAGTTTATGGTTTTAATACCACATACCGCATTTTCAATGGTGCCGCCGTTAATAATCTGTACAATACCCTGCTGGTAAGCGCCACTAATGGGGTACTGACTTAGGGCGCTGTTGCCATGGACTTCGATGCCTTGCCAAAAAGTATTACTGCAATTAGTGATATAACCACCATCAAGGATTAATTTCGCACCAGGTTCAACTATAATTTTTGCATCATTTGGCATTAGTATTTTGCATTCTACTACCCATGTTATTCCAGATTTAACAACAATATCACTATAACATCTTATATCAAAATCCCATGATTCATTTTCTGATATTTCAATCGCATTATTATTATCAAATACATTCGTTTTTACATATTTTCTTGTTGATTTTATTGAAAGATTCCGATGCATTGTAGCAATTTGTTTTGAAGAAAGATATCGTGCTGTTACTGTAAATCCCATCAAATTGTTTGTAATATAATCACCCGGATCTGACCATGGGTCAGAATTCCAAACACCTCCTCTATCAGGGCAAAAGATTGATGGATAGGCGCCAAATAGGTCGTCATAATAATAACCTTCATTGTACATATTCCCTGATGTTATCGGGCATCCTCCTCCATAATAGGTATGACATAGCCCGAGGTTATGTCCTAACTCATGTGATAATTGAGCCGCAGCATTTAATGCCGGATAATATCCATATAAACAATAATCTTGATATAAACGATTTAAAAACACATAGTTATTTGTTGATAAATAAAAAGAAGCCAAATTAGCCCATGAATAATTTAGATTAAGTCCTTGTAAGTATATATTTATTTCACTATCGGGATAATATTTGTAAATATTACTTTCAGTCCCATAGACGGCAGAATTTTGATAATAATGAATGCCTTGTAATTCAAATCGAATTTTAGTATCAGCAATTTCATTACATGTACCACAAACGCTTTTCCCACCTGTATCAGATGGATTTGTCAAATTATTATAATACAAATTATTTACTTTATCAATTAGTTCATATAGAAATTCTTCATCAGTTTTGTTTGTTTCAAGAGGACACACGCCGTTATGTGAAAAATTTCCCGTGCCATCATCCTTTTGTATAACAATAAAATTTACTTTTATAATTTTTATTACTGAATTTGAATTTGGTTTCCAGAAAGATAAATCTTCATTGTATTTATCATAATATTTATTTATATAACAATTGGAATTATTTGTGCACGAAATCGCTTTTGATATATCTTCGTCAATTATTGCACGTGGCTCATTATATGGTATTTGACCAAATGAATATACCTTTCCTATTAAATAGAATAATATAAGATTAATTTGTACTAATTTTTTTACTACTTTTTTCATATATTGCTTATTTTAAAAAATAATTTTTTAACAAAAATTATATTATTTTCCTTCAATATTATAAAATATATACCATTGTTTAAATGTGATAAATCAATCCTTTTTTTGTTGACATCTTTATAGAATATATCCCATTTATCCAATAATTCAGTTTGCCCTAAGGTATTTATTATTTCAATATTTAGAGTTTTTAAATCAAAATTCATATTTTTAAACTCCATATATATTGTTTCATCAGCAGGATTAGGGTAAATAGAAAGAAAACAATTTGAGATCTCATTTATGTCTGTATAGATATAATTACAAGACGGTGTAATATTGGAAGTGAAATAAAGTAATTGATTCTCAAAATAACATCTAAGAAATCCTCCTTCATTTGCATCCACAATACAATTAACATATTCTGGAAACATATAATTATTTATTGGACCAATTTTCTCAATTATCTTCCCATAAATTCCAAAAGTTGAATTTAAAGCAGGAGAAACAGAAATCCATTTTAATGTGTCATCATGAATATATGTAATCCCCACACTATCTATTTTAAGCCTACCAATGCTATCACAGTTATTATCCATATTATTTCCTGCAATTTCATACTCACTTCCTATACTTCCATTAAATATATACAAAGGATAAAATTTCGAATATTTATATCGGTAAACTGTATCATTACTATTAAATATATATTCCTGTCCTAAGATAGTAGTAGCAAAATAGTCAAAAATATCGTTATAAATATATCTGGTTTTTAATAAAATTTTACATAATTTTCCTTTTATCATAGTATCGCTAATACTTTCTATTTTAACATATCCATAAACCCCAAATTCTTGATACGAATAATACCAGCAATCATTCTGCGCTTTTGTTTTGTTGATAAAAAATATTTGTATAAATAAAAGAGTAAATATTATTTTTTTCATTTTCTTAAATTTTTATTGTTTAAAACAATTATATGTAGTACAAAACAATCAACAAACATACAAAATTAGAGTTGTGTATTTTTTAGGCAAACATACAACAAAAAACCACAATAAGCAAGAAATAATCGAAATATTTATTATCTATATATGAGTAACTTAAGATTTTCGGATGAAGTTTGGCTATGGGTGCTATAGAAGGGTTGCCTGCTTGCGGGGAATAGGATTGGGCGGGTTTCTATTTTGCTAATCTGAAAAATTCTTATGAATTTTTCACCCTTCGGGCCAACAAAAGAAAATCCCGTAATATAGCAATGAGGGTCATTTCAAGTATTTCCTTTGTCGGGATTAATACCGAGTTGCGCCTGTATTTTGCATAATAGTATGTGGTTTTGTTAATAGTCTCTTTTTTCGAAGAACACAACGGTTTATTTATAAACAGGCAGAAGGGCGTGTAATTGATTCGCTGAGATTCGCTCAGGTAAGTAATAAATGATAAGTTCGTGAAATGCTTTGTTGTGGAGATTATCTTTTTTATAGCATTTCATTTTTGTTTGTGGGAGTTTTTGCTTCGATAATAACACCGACATTTGTTTTAACATCTTTTCAGGTATGTATAACAAGGTCGTTGCGCCCTTTGGTATTTATAAAATAGTTTGGGCTGTACCAGGTGCTTTTAAGGAAATTGGCAACAAGGTTTTTATGAAACTCCTCTGATTCGTTTTCGTTAATTCTGTCAAAAAGCTTCGAAAGGTTGGTCTTGAAGCTTTCAATTTCCGTGCGGTTCGGCTTAAGTTTTAAAAAAGCTTTGTTCAGCGATTTACGAGGGCTGGTAATATTGAGGTTGATCATACCGATAGCACATTCAATCCGCCGCGGCGGATAGTCCAATCTCGGTTCCACCTCATTGTACTATTTTCATGTTGCATCGGCATTTACCCTGTCTGCCGACAGGCAGGCATTGTAATTTATTTTTTAGGTAGACTAAAAAATAAACACAAATGGTATCATTTCAACGATTTGCTTTTGAAATGATAAAGATGCATTTTTCAGAAATATGTGTAAAAAAATTAAAGTAAAAGGCACTATCGCAGATTTTTTTATGATGTGCTTATCTGTTTTTCCGCTAAATCCAATTTTGAACTTGTGAAATACCCGTTTTCCTTATCAAAGGTCAGGATTCATGTGCGAAACCCATAAAAAAAAACAAATTATGCTGGTTTTTTCGGTCAATTGCTTCATGTTATGACGAATACAAATGGAAAATTTACAGAAATTTACCAAAATTTGACAGAAATTTGCCAAAAAATAGCATCTTTTTACCTTTTTTTGTTCGTAATTAGTACGAAAACCTGTCAATTTTGACCAGTTTCCTCTCCTGGTTGATGCAAAAGACCTGAAATCGAATTGAAAATAGCCAAAGAAAGCCATTTTTCGAGTTTAAAATGCCCTTTTTTCATTCCCGATAACCATTTTACAGTTAATTAAAGAAAAGTTCAGGTGTTTTCCAGTTGTGTTTAGGTAATTTTTGAGGAGAGAACCATTATTTTGACCATTTTATGTTGTTGCGAGGTTAAGTTTGGTCGTTTAAAACGATTTTGGTCTGTATAAATGCCATCTTTTTGTAATCAATTCCTGCAATTTGCCTTGATCAAGCTTGACAAGAACCTTTTTTTGAGGGTAAAAATAAACTAGTTCGTCAGAAATTTCAATTTTTTCATTTTTGGGTATTTATTTAGCCCCGGTTTCATTTTTTTCTATTTCACGAATTAAAAAATAAATTTTTTTTGTCCATTTGTTGTTAATTAAAAAATTTATATTACATTTGTCGGATAAATGTAATTTTAACTACAAAAAACCGGGTTATGAAATTTGAAAACATATTAGCTAAAGCATATAATAACGCTTTCACTGCAGAGAAAATTGATTTTATGTTTAACCTCAATACCAAAAAAATTCCATTAAAAGAAACAGGTGTTTCGGCAAGGGTATATAACCACTGGAAAACAAGTGGATTGGTTTTGAGTCCTGAAACCAAAAACATAAAACGTAAATGGGAAATTTTGTCATTTATAGATTTTTTGTGGCTTAAATGTGTTGAAGAAATGCGTGACTTCGGCATACATTATGAAATTATTGTAGAAGTAAAAAAGAGATTATTTGCAGAGGTTGACCCGAACGAATTACAAGTAATATTAAATGACATGAAGGCGGGTATTGAAAGCAGATTGCTTATCGATCGGTACAAAAAGTCAATTCTGGAGATTGAAAACTCTACACTAAATGACAAGGAAAAAGAAACATTGTTATCTATGATTAACTCTGATAAGGTTTTTGAGGAAATTTTTAAGCATATAAAATTCAATTATTTTGAAATACTCCTTTTGTCATCCATTGACAACAGGCAAGAGTTTGGAATACTAATAAAAAAAGACCGGATAATACCTTATTTAGATGAGCTTATAGAGTTCGACAGCAAACGAAAAATGTTTTTCTATGAGACCCACGTTTATTTTTCAATAACGAAATTGTATTATGATTTTTTGAATGACAAAGAAAAACAGAAGTATTCATCAAGCTGCATGTATCTTAATGAAAAAGAAAATGCAGTGCTTGCCTTTATGAAAAAAGAAGATTTTCAGGAAATAGTGATCAAAAAAGATAGGGATTCAACCATGCTTTCAGGGAGATTGAAAATTCAGTATAAGCCAGATGAATATCACAAATGGAAAAAGAAGATAAAGCTAAAATATCCTTATTGCGAGATGAATGAAAAACAGCATGACGGTAAAATAACCTCTGTTGAGTTTATAGTAAAAGAAATAATAAAAAAGTAGGATGTTCTTACTTACATATTATATTAAACGGCGTACCTACCATAAAGCTATTTGGCGGTATGTTGCATTACCAAACCAATGTCGAACAAAAATGACGCTAACGAAAAGGATATAAAACTTACAATAGAAGAAATAAAAAAACACAAAGAATTTGAAAGTTTAACCGACGAAGAGTTGGATATACTTGCAGATAATATTTATCAATGTTCATCCATAATTTTTGAATATTATGAAAACCAATAATATCGAGAAGTTCAGGAGCTTCATGAAGCCCAAAAACGATGCGACAGCTTTCAACAATAATAACAATGTATTATTGTACACGAGGGTGTCTTCAAAAGATCAGTTTGATAATTTCAGTCTGGCAAATCAGGCGAATGCTATTAAAAGATTTTCCATTCAAAAGAATTATAACATACTCGAAGAGTTCGGTTATACTTATGAGAGCGCCTCTGATGATATGTCGCGGAAAGAGTTTCAGCGGCTGTTGGAAAAAGTAAAAACCATGCAGGTAAAACCATTTGCCATATTGGTTTATAAGATAAACAGATTCTCCCGAACGGGTGGCGATGCAATAGCATTGCTTACAACCTTGATTAATAATTACAGGGTTCACTTGATTGAAGCTTCAACAGGAATTTCTACGGAAACCGAAAGAGGGAAGATAGAGATTTACGATAAGTTGCTGGCAGCCCGAAAAGATAACCTCGACCGATTGGATATAACTAAACCGGGGATGATAGAATTTCTGAAACAGGGCAATTGGCTGGGGCATTCACCGAGAGGTTATAGTCATTATGGCACAAGGGTAAAGGATGTGAACTTAATAAAAGGCAAGCAGGAGATTGTAATCAATGAGGAGGGGCTGCTGCTGAAAAAAGCATGGAACCTTAAATTGCAAGGATATACTGATTCTTCGATCAGGCAAAAACTTGATTGCTGGGGGCTGAAAATAAACAAGCAATCATTATCTGCCTTGTGGCGGAATCCTTTTTATTGTGGCATTAGTGTAAACAGTATGCTCCCGGAACCAGTGAAGGGCAATTGGCCGCAGATGGTGACAGAAGAAGAGTTCCTGAAAGTTCAGAAAATGCTGAATTTAAACCACAACGGCTATGTCATTGATAAAGGAAATGAACATAGGCCGCTGATGGGAACTATATTGTGTCCGCATTGCGGTAAAAAACTTTCGGGTTATGAAGTCAAGAAAAAAAAGGTACATTATTATTGTTGCCCAAGATGTAAGGGTATCTGTATGAACGCCAGCCAAACAGTAAGAGCCAAAGGAAAGGGCGCAAACGAATTGTTTGTTGATTTATTAAATGGGTTTTCGATACCTGAAAAATATGGGCCGCTATTCAGAGATCAGCTGAACAAGTTGTTTGATGCAAAATATAATGAAAGAAGGGAAGAGGAAGCTTTGCTCAAGGCAAAGCTGAAAGAGCAATACAAAACGAAGGACGATATGGAAGAAAGATTTGCATATGGGAAATTGTCAAAAGAACTCTATGATAAATTTTCCCGTAAGCTATCGGATGAAATTTTGGCAATTCAGGAAGAAATTGGAATATCCTCAAAAAAAATATCTAACCAAAAAAATAAAATAAAAAATGTTGTTTTGTTATTTCAAAACATCAGTAAAATATGGGTGTCCGTGCCAGTCGATGCAAAAAAGCGATTACAAAAATTGATCTTTCCAAGCGGTTTGGTCTTGGACACGGGAAAAAGGAAATATCTAACCAAGGATTACAACAGTTTTTTTAATCTAATTCGCTGTATTTCAAGTGATTTTGCGGTAAAAGAAAACGGACTTTCCAGTAAAAAAACCGAAAAGTCCGCGTCAGTAGCGGGAAGAGGACTCGAACCTCTGACCTTCGGGTTATGAGCCCGACGAGCTACCACTGCTCCATCCCGCAATATGTGAGTGCAAAGGTACATAAACTTTGGATTAAAGCAACTGTTTTTCAAAAATATTTTATTAATACCTGATTTTGTGGGGCTTTTGGCTCCTGTTACGAAACCTTTCTGTAGCGTATCACGGCAAAAATAATTACTGTTATTCCATAACCGAGTAGTATCAGGAAGTCCCTGTAAATATCTGCAAAACCGGAGCCTTTAAGCAGTATCATCCTGATGATCCGCATAAAGTAGGCCACGGGATTAAGGTAATTAATGGTTTGTGCCCAGTGTGGCATGCTATCGGTGGGGGTGAAGATGCCGCTCATCATGATAAAAATGAGTATAAAAAAGAACATGACAAACATGGCCTGTTGCTGGGTGGCAGCAGTGTTTGATATCATCAGCCCGAAACCAAGCATGGCCAGCAGGTATATGCCCGCCACAACAAAGAGGAGAGGCAGGCTGCCAACCATGGGAATGTCATATAACAGTTTCCCGATAAGCAAACCAATGGCAAGCATCACCAAGGCAATGATCCAGAATGGAAGCAGCTTACCGGTAATAAAGTGAATTTTCCGTATCGGGGTAACATTGATCTGCTCAATATTTCCCATTTCTTTTTCTCTGACAATGTTCAGTGTGGCCAGCATCATTCCGATGAGAGTAACCAGCAGCACAAGTATGGCCGGCACCATAAAAATTTTGTAATTCATATCAGGATTGTACCAGAAAGCCGGAATGATGTTAATTGCTGCGGAAGCTGCCTGGGTTTTCGGGATTCCGTACCATTGCATGATAATCTCGCGGTTGGCTCCTGCGAGGATCTGGGCGGCATAAGCATTGCTTATGCCGGCCACCGTGCCGTTGATGGCATTGATCAGCAGCTGGACTTTCGCCTTGTTTTCGCGTATCAGGCCCCGCTCAAACCCTGCGGGAATATGAAGGACAATGTCGGCACGGTCGTTTTCCAACTGTCGCCGGGCATCTTCCATGTTGAATGTATGGCACTGTAAAGTAAAGAATTTTGAATTGCTGAATTTTCCTGTGATTAGACGCGACGAACTGCTCAGGTCATTGTCCACGATGCAGATTTTTATATGCTTCATTTCCATGTTGGCAGCATTGACCAGAATGAGCAGTTGTAACAATGGAAAGACAAAAATAACCGGAAGCATCATCCGGTTGCGCCGTATCTGTATGAATTCTTTCTGTAATATGAACAGTATGGTTCTCATGGTTATGTCGCTATTTTCCGCCGAGCCGGACCTTGAATTTTTTTGTGCTGACCATCAGCAAAAACAATGTCATTCCTGCCAGGATGGCTGTTTCTTTCCAGACACTAATGAATCCCAGCCCTTTTAGCATGATGTTTTTCAATATGATAATGAAATAGGTCGTTGGATTTATATAACATATCCATTGAATCCATCCCGGCATATTGTCGATCGGAAAAATAAAACCTGAAAGCAATATGGAGGGAAGCATCAGTCCCAGCATGGAAGCCACCATAGCCATCTGCTGGCTGCTTGTGGAGGAAGAAATAAGTATGCCAATAGACAATGCCAGGGATATAAACAAAAAACTCTCAGCCAGTAGTAATGTTATACTTCCCCTGACCGGCAGGCCGAAAACAAAATTGCTCAACAGCAAGATGGTGATCACATTGACAAAAGAAAGAAAAATGTACGGGGTCACCTTACCTAAAACTATCTGTAACGGCTTGAGCGGAGAAACAAGAAGTACTTCCATGGTTCCGAGTTCTTTTTCGCGCACGATACTTACTGAAGTTAGCAGGGCACATATCAGTACAAGTATCATGGCCATAGTGCCGGGAACAAACATATACACCCCCTTGAGCTCGGGATTGTAAAGCATTCTCGGCTCCGTAACTATTTGCATGGGGATAAGGGTGGAGGTATTTTCTTTTACAACAAAATCGTTGATGATGCCTGCAGTATAATTTACGACCAGATTGGCCGAATTGGCATCCGAAGCGTCGGCAATAAGATGTACCGGGGCGGTTTTTTCTTTTTGTAATTTTTGTGCAAAACCCTGTTCGAAGACAACAACTTCTTTTACCGTCCCTTTGCGGAAACATTCTCCGATTTCCTGCTCGTTGGTGAGGTGTTGCGCAATGATAAAGTAGCCCGAGGAGCTTAATTTATCAACTATTTTGCGGGTAATTTCGTCTTTGGAATGGTCGAGAATAGCAATGCGGGCATCTTTGACTTCCGTGGTGACAATATATCCAAAAAGCAGCATTTGTGCTACGGGAATGCCGAACAATATGATCAGAGTCCGACGGTCGCGGAAAATATGGTGGAATTCTTTTCTAACAAAGCCGAAGAAGTGTTTCATGTTAGGAGGGATAGGTAGATGTTAGGAGGGAGGAGGGTAGAAAGGTAGCTGGTAGAAAGGTAAATGGTAGCTGGGTAGAGGGTTGAAAGGTAGAGGGTGGGTGGAAGGTTGACATGTTGTTCATTGGGGTATGGTTTTATCTTGGTTTGTTTGTCGATCTGCGCAAAGCGTATAACATTTTTTGAATGGAATGAATTTTATTGATTGTTGACAGGCTTTTCTCTTCAGACAGATATCCGATATTTTGCGAGGCAATAATTAAAGTTTCCAATTCAAAACTTGAACCAAGTGAAATATCAAGGAAATGATTGAAATCCTTAGTTGTATTTCTGCCGCAGCCCTCGGCAATATTAGCTGCTATTGAAACAGCACTTCTGTTTATCTGTGAAATTAATCCGAATTGTTCTTTTACAGGAAATGCATCAGTGGCTTTATAAATTTCGACTATAGTTTCCATCGACAATTTCCAAACTTCTAAATTTTTAAAAAAATGCATAGTTTAAAGTTCTAAATTAATAATCAGTAATTTTTATTTTTCCAAAGAACATTTATCATCATCACTTAATCCATCCTACTCTTTACCATATACAACTAAATCTTCTCCTTTTTCAAAATCCTCTCATTTATCACTTCTTACTCTTGCAAGCTTTATAAATACCTCATTCATTGTTTCAGCATTAAATTGTTCTTTCAATTTTCCAGGTGTGTCCAATGCCGTGATCCTTCCATCAACCATAATCGAAACCCGGTCGCAATACTCGGCTTCATCCATATAATGAGTCGTTAAAAAAATCGTCACTCCTTCACTGGCTGCTTCATAGATCAGTGTCCAGAACTGCCGCCGTGTGATAGGGTCGACGCCACTGGTGGGCTCATCCAGAAATACAATCTCCGGATCATGCACCAGTGCTACCGAAAAAGCAAGTTTCTGACGCCAGCCCAGCGGAAGGTCGGCAATAAGTTTGTCGGCGGCATCTGAAAGTCCTAGTTTTTCGATCAGTTGCCGGCTTTTTATTTTTATTTCCTTCCGGTCCATTCCGTAGATACCTGCAAAAAACCTGATATTTTCGCTTACCGTTAGGTCTTCGTATAGAGAAAACTTCTGGCTCATGTAGCCGATGCAATTTTTAATTTTGTTTGGCTCGCGATACACGTCATATCCGGCAACGCTGGCACTTCCCGATGTGGGTTCCGACAATCCGCACAGTATTTTCATCGCCGTAGTCTTGCCTGCGCCGTTGGCACCAAGAAACCCAAAGATCTCGCCCTTATACACATCAAAATTGAGATGGTCATTTGCGGTGAAACTTCCGAATTTTTTCACAAGATCTCTTACTTTTATTATGGGTTCTGTGCCGTTCATTTTTTTTCTTTCATCAGGTTAATAAAGCAATCTTCTATGTCGGGTTTGACCTGAAAAACCTCAGCTTCCGGATGACTTTCATGTATGGTTTTTGAAAGTGTGTCAATCACAATGTTGACATTCTCCGGGATAAAATGTAAATATTGCCCGAAAGGATAAACACTTTCACATTCCGGAGATTTTTCGAGGTCGCGGATGAGTTGGTGCGTATTTTCAGATCGTATGGCAAACACGGGCTTCTGAAAATCTGTAATTATTTCTTCGGGGGTTCCGATTTTTAAAATACTTCCTTCCTGTATCAGCGCCACGCGGTCGCAGAGTGAGGCCTCATCCATGTATGGCGTTGAAACAATGATGGTGATACCTGCTTTTTTTAAGTTGTGAAGCATTTCCCAAAACTCCATTCGTGAAACGGCATCCACGCCCGTCGTAGGCTCGTCAAGAAAAAGGATTTCGGGTTTGTGGATCATGGCGCATGAGAGAGCCAGTTTTTGTTTCATCCCCCCGGACAAAGCTCCGGCACGGCGGTCTTTAAATGGTTCGATCTGGCAGTAAATGTCTTTAATAAGATGATAATTTTTCTGTATTGTAGTACCGAAGATCGTGGCGAAGAAAGTCAGATTTTCTTCTACCGTCAAATCCTGATAAAGTGAGAATTTTCCGGGCATATATCCTGCGATATTCCGGATCTTTTTAAAATCTTTTACAACATCAAATCCGCATACGGTGGCTGTTCCCGAATCGGGCAGCAGCAGCGATACCAATATTCTGAACAGGCTTGTTTTCCCGGCCCCGTCGGGGCCAATAAATCCAAACAACTCGCCGCTATCCACCCGGAAAGAAACCTTGTCAAGGGCTTTTATTTCGTTTGAAGCAGCATTCAATCCTTTTTTGCGGGACCTGGCATTTTTTATTTTATCAATGGGAGTGTTTCCCGAAGTACCGGCCTTTTTATAACTTTTGCTGATATTTTCTACGATGACGTTGTTCATTCGTGAGGGGAGGGAATTAAGTTAAATAAGTTAAATGGGTTAAATGGGTTGATTGAGTTGATTGGGTAAAATTGATTCGGGTTTTTTATAGTAAAATTGTTTTATTGTTTTTTCATTTTCTAATATTATGCGGCGGCGGAATGACTCCTGACTCTTATTTTCCGTTAAAGTTTACCTCTCCCGGCATACCTATCTTCAATGCTCCGTCGTTTTTTACTTTTATTTTTATTGCATAAACCAGGTTCACCCGTTCTTCTTTTGTCTGAATTATTTTTGGCGTAAACTCTGCTGTTGATGATATCCATGTGACGGTACCTTCATATTTTGCCGTATTGTCTTCACCTTTATCGATAAGCACTTCGACCTTTTGCCCGAGTTTTACATTGGCTAATTGCGACTCACTGATATAAGCCCGGAGAAAAACACTGCTGAGGTCGGCAATTTTGTACAGGGATTTTCCCGGAATTACAAGTTCATTTTGCTCAATATATTTGTTCAGTATCGTTCCTGAAACAGGGCAGGAGAGGTGACATTTTTTAATGGTCTGGCTTATCTGGTCAATTTGTTTTACGATGGCGAGTATCTCGTCAGCCACGCTGCCGTTTTGTGTCTGGATCGATTGTATCTGTTTGTCAACCATGCTGATGCTCCCGTTAATATCGTCCACTTGTTTCTTGGTAGCTGCGCCATCTTTATACAATTTTTCTATCCGGGCCTTGTCGATCAGCAGATTGTTTTTTTGTTGCTGCTGCACTTCTATCTGCGAAGCAATGTTTCCTGATTTTGATGCAATAGCATTTTTCTGTGCGGTCAGCTGCTCTTTCTTTAGCTGGTAGTCGGATGTATCAATTATGCCAACGATAGTACCTGCTTTAATTTCCTGCCCTTCTTCAAGATCAAGCTGAATAATCTTTCCGCTTACCTCAGAAGAAATGATCGTTTCGTCGGCTTCGAAGTTACCGTAGGCATCCGATTTGTCGTTTCTGCCCGAACAGGCGGTTAATAATGCAATGCTGATGATACACAGGTATTTTTTCATATAATGGTGTTTTTTATTTTTTTTTGATTTTTTTAATTCTGACTTCTGAAATCCTACTTCTGAATTCTATAGTTTTCCCATCAAATTCAGATAATTTATTTCTGCTATTTTCATTTGAATTTTATGTAATTCCAGGTTGAGCCGCGCTGACATTTCAGCATTAAGTTCCGTAACATATTCTGTCGCGGTGATTACACCGTTTTCCAGTTGTGTCGACGCTGTTTTGGTAATGTTCTGCCTGAGCCGGATGATCTCATCATCTTTGCTGATCAGTTGTTTGTATTTTGTGATGTCGGCAGCATCTTTTTGTGAGGCAATTTTCAGTTTTTTGTCAAAAGTCTCTTTTTGGGTATTCAGAATATTTTTCTGAATGTCGATGATGCGTTTTTCCCTGCCCGACTGGAAAAATCCGGAAATATTCCAGGTCATTTTTGCTCCGACGATATAGAAAAAGTCAAAATCGTTTGACAACATATTAAATCCCGGACGGCCATATCCACCCTGCCCGAAAGCAAAGAAGCGGGGCATCACCTTCGTGTTTACAAGGCTTTTTGAGATGTCAAGCTTGTTCATTTGCAGATCAAGCAGTTGCATTTCGAGGCGTTTGTTGTCAAAAACAGGTACGATGGCAATGTCGTCAGGGATTTTTAGTTCGGTAGTTTCATAAAGGGGGCGGTTGATAAATTCAGCCAACATATTCAGTGCGGCACTTTTTGCATTTGCCAGTTCGATAAGTTGCTGCTCGGTTTTTATAATTTCAGCCTTCAGAACATCGGCATTGCTTTGAAGTAGTACCTCATTTTTTATTCCGGCTTCGATCTTTTTTAATTTTGATTGCAGCTCATCCTGAATATTTCCGACCACCTTTTCATTTTGTTGTGCCAGTAATATGTTGAAATAAATGAGATTTACCTGTTCTTTTATTTTCGCGATTTCGACATCCACACTCATTTGTTCTACCTGAAGGCCGGAGGTTTCCAGTTTTTTTTGTGCCGAGGTTATCCCCCCATCCCAGACCATCTGGTTCACATCAAGGGTAACTTTGTACTGGTCTTTGCTCATCGAAGGAAAATCAAACATAGGGCTGATCTGAGGAATTTCTGTAACCGCCGACTGATAGGTAGCTTGTCCGTTCAGCGCGATTTGCGGAAAATAATTCGTACTGAGGTTTTTGATTTTTAGTCCTGCAGCTTCAGATAAAAGTTCCTTTTGTCTGATCAGCGGGTAATTGTCCAGGGCCAGCTGTTGACAATAGAGCAGACTGATAGTGTCGGTTTGCTGGGCAAAAAGAGACATCCAGGGAAACACAACGAATAACAGCAGTATTTTTTTCATGGGATAAGTTCCTTATTTTGAAACAGCATTAATAATGAAATCAGCAACTAAATTTTTTCTTTGTTGTAAAAAATGGTCGTAAGCCTTTTTGTTTCCGTTAAACAATAAGCCCTCAAGTATTGGTCGTCCGATAAAAGGCAAGATGCACATTCCGATAATGTTTGTCATCAGGTGGGGCAGGGCGATGTCCCGAATTTTGCCCTCTTTTGCTTCTTTTTGTAATTGAACTGCAACCACGGCGGGATTGATGCCCGAACTGCGCAGGATTTTTACAATCATATCGGGTTTCCTTTGTATCTCGTGCATGATAAACAAAGGCAGATGCGGGTTATCCATCAGCATATCGGTGTAGTGCGAAATAAAAAGTCTGATTTTTCTCTCAAAACATTCGTCCGACATCATAATTTGCGAAATGTTGGGCAAAAATTTCATGAAAGCTTCGGCAAAAATGGCATCAAAGAGTTTGTCTTTGCTGCGGTAATAATAATGAAGCAAAGCCTTGTTAATGCCCGCCTCATCGGCAATTTGCTGCATGCGGGCGCCATCGAAACCTCTTTCGATAAACACCCGTTTTGCGGCCTCAAAAATGATTTCCTGGGTGGTTTGAGGATGTTCTTTATTAACCATGTGTTTTAAATAAATGGTTTAACCATTTGGCAAAAATAATACATAAGAAACCTGAAAGCAAGTA